>Ga0210022_1001129_pt1 | contig 18124 bp, 20 predicted proteins | sample CryGeymeta201520_FD_183984 | JGI IMG/M metagenome (GOLD analysis project Ga0210022, IMG submission 183984) | Groundwater microbial communities from Crystal Geyser aquifers in Utah, USA - Crystal Geyser metaG 2015-20 (SPAdes) (version 2) | ecosystem: Environmental > Aquatic > Deep subsurface >... | reverse complement strand
GTTATAACCCAACTTATGGAGGCAATAAGTGGATGATAACTCAGGCAGCACATTTGATTGCAAAGTCAAAAAAAGTGGTTATCCTTGCTGGCGGCGGTGTAATACTCTCCGGAGGTTCTAAAGAATTAAAAGAGCTTGCCGAATATACTGATATCCCCGTAACAATGACCTTGATGGGACTTGGTGGTTTTCCCGGAACCCATGAACTTTCACTCGGCATGCCCGGAATGCATGGCACTTATTACGCAAATAAGGCGATACAGGAGTCTGACCTGCTGATCGCAATAGGCATGCGATTTGATGACAGGGTTACAGGCAAAATTGATGCCTTTGCACCACACGCGAAGATAATCCATATAGATATTGACCCGACTTCGATAAGGAAGAATGTGCGTGTGGATATTCCGATAGTCGGAGATGTAAAGAGGGTTCTTACAGTCTTGAACAAGGTTTTAAAAGAAGAGGTGAAAGAGCAATGGAATGAGGTTTGCAAGGCATGGCTGAAGCAGATAGATGCTTGGAGAAAGGAAAGGCCGTTAACATATACTTACAGCAATGAGGTGATAAAACCCCAGTTTGTTGTTGAAAAGATTCACGAACTTACAAAAGGAGACGCAATCATCGCAACTGAGGTCGGCCAGAACCAGATGTGGACAGCCCAGTTCTACAAATTTGATAAACCGAGAACCCTGCTGACGTCAGGTGGTCTCGGAACAATGGGTTATGGTTTTCCTGCTGCAATCGGTGCACAGCTTGCACATCCGAATAAGCTTGTGATTGATATAGCAGGCGATGGAAGCATACAAATGAATATTCAGGAGCTTGCAACCGCAGTAATCAATAAACTGCCTGTTAAGGTAGCGATACTTAATAACAGATACCTTGGCATGGTGAGACAATGGCAGGAACTATTTTTCAGTGAAAGATACTCTCATACAAAGCTTGATGAGAGTGTCCCTGATTTTGTTAAGATTGCAGAAGCATATGGCGCAGTTGGGCTAAGGGCAACAAAACCTGGTGAGGTCGAGCCTGTATTGAAAGAGGCCTTCAAGACAAAAAGGACAGTTTTTATGGACTTTGTCGTCGACTGGAAGGAAAAGGTCTTTCCAATGGTGCCTCCTGGTGCGCCAATAGACCAGATGTTATTTGAAAAGCCGGAAGAAAAGGCTGAAAAGAAGCTGAAGGCGGTGAAGTAAATGCGGCATACAATCTCACTTCTTGTTGAAAATAAATTCGGGGTTCTTTCAAGGATTTCAGGTCTTTTCAGCGGAAGAGGGTATAACATTGAGAGCCTTTCTGTCGGGGAAACGATAGACCCGCAGATATCAATCATGACTATAGTTACAAGCGGTGATGACCAGATAATAGAGCAGATAACAAAACAGCTCAACAAACTCATAGATGTTATTAAGGTTGTGGACATGACTGAGCTTGAGCATGTTGAGAGGGAGATGGTGCTGATAAAAGTTGCACCAAAACAGGAAGACAAAGCGGAGGTTCTCAGACTTGCAGAAATATTCAGGGGAAGAGTTGTAGATTCAAGCCAGAGGACATATACAATAGAGGTTACAGGTGATGAGAAGAAGATAGAGGCAATCGTAGAACTCCTGAAGCCAATGGGGATAAAAGAGTTCATGCGGACCGGCAAAATTGCGATTGCACGAGAGGGCATTAAAAAAATAGTTTTATATATTTACCCAGATCCATACATGAGATTTTAACTGAGAGGAATAAGGGCGGCTTTAAGCCGCCCTTATTGTAGAGCATTGCTTATCTGAGTTGAGCTTACTTTTTTGTCTTTTTTGTAGCTGGTTTCTTCGCAGTCTTTTTTGTGCTCGTATGTCCTGGTTTACAAGTCATCGGTTATCCCTCCTTTTATTGATTTATCTGAAATTAAAATTATCACAGGAATGAATATCTGTCAAATATAATAAAGGCTGTGTTTCGATATGCCTCAAAATTTCCGATAAATAATAATGTTTTTATTTTTAGTAGTCTAAAACGGGATGAAGAATCGATACCCTTTAAGAAATTCAAGGAAAGTTCTCGCAACCATGCTTGACGGCTCTTTATCAAACCTGGCGAGGTAAAATTTTCTATAGAGTCTTTTCCCTGGCATCGTTAAAAGCTTGATCGCTCCATCCTTTATTGCTCTGAAAATAGACCATTTTGAGACAAAAGAGATGCCCAATCCTGACTGGACCATATGGACTAACAATTCCGGATCTCCGAGGGTCATTAATACATTTATTTCCTGCGGATCTATTTTCATCATTCGTAAAAAATCATCAATAAATTCCCTTATACCAGAACCTGCTTCAGGCATTATGAACGGTTGGGATATAAGATCATGTGGAGTAACATGCTTTTCCTTCGTCAGGGGATTGTCATCAGAAGCAATTAACACTATCTCATCCTCTGCAATTTCTTCTAAAATAATTCTCCTATCTTTTACATTTCCCTCAACGATTCCTATATCAATTTTTCCTTGCTGAAGTTCATTGATTATCTTTTCTGTATTTGAGACTGAGAGATGTATCCGGACTTCAGGATAACTTTTTGCAAAATCGTAAAAAACCTGTGGCAGTAAATATGTAGCCACAGTTGTGCTTGCCCCTATATAAAGGGGGCCCTTTACCTTCTTAACAAGATTATAAATATCGTTTCCCATAGTTTTATAATCTTCGAGTATTTTTTTTGCATGCTCATAAAAGATCCTTCCAGCAGGTGTTGGTATGACATTCTTCCCTTTTCTGCTGAGCAGTCTTACTTCAAGCTCATCTTCAAGGTTCTTTATGAGATGGCTCATGGCAGATTGAGTCATGAACTTGGCTTCTGCTGCCTTTGAGAAACTCTTCATTTCAACGACGAGAGAGAACGCCTTTAGCCTGTGGTCTTCCATAGGCAATATTGTAAGTGCTCAAAGAGATAGTGTCAATAAACACAACCATGAAGATAATTCATTTTTTTGATGAATATAATGAATTTGACTTTCACCTTGCAAAGTTTTATTTTTGAGCAACACAAGAGTATCTAATATCTCTACTCAGAGGATAGCGGATTTCATAAGAAGTGCAGGGTTTTTGTTTTGGCTTCGTTTTTAAAGAAAGTGGCGTGGGCATAGGCTACGATCGGCTTGAGGTCGAAGATACCAAGTAGGAGCCCTGCACTGATTTTTTTCGATCTGGTAGGTAAATGAATCAAATATTCAAATTAGGATAAGGAGGTTAAGATGCCAAAGGAAAAAACAAAACTTGTGATAGCATCGACCACAAGTACCCAGAATTCAGGCCTTTTTGACATTCTCATTCCTGCGTATGAGAAGTCAACTCTGTATGGTGTAAAAGTTGAAATTATCGCTGTGGGTACAGGTAAGGCAATACGGATAGCTAAAAAGGGTGAGGCCGATATGCTCTTTGTGCACGATCCTTTTCGGGAGGAAAAATTTATTGCTGAAGGATATGGTGTGAACAGAAGGGCAGTAATGCACAACGATTTTGTCATCGCAGGTCCCGCGAAAGACCCTGCAAAGGTGGGCAAGGTAAAAACGGCTGTAGAAGCATTTGAGGAAATTGCTGAGAAGGGAGTTCCATTTGTATCGAGGGGTGACGATTCCGGCACGAATATCAAGGAATTAGATATCTGGGATGATACCGGTATCAACCCAAAAGGAAAAGGATGGTATTTTGAGGCCGGGTCTAAAATGGGAGATACTTTAATATTAGCTAATCAGAAGAAGGCTTACACGCTGAGTGATATGGGGACGCTTCTCAAATATGAAACAAAAATTGATTTAAAGGTGCTTTTTAAAGGTGACCCTGTGTTAAAAAATAATTACAGTGTCATTGCAGTCAATCCTGACAAATTCCCAAATGTTAAATATAGAGAGGCAATGGATTTTATCGCCTTTGCCACATCACCTGAAGGCCAACGTATCATAGCAAATTATGTAAAACATGGCATCAATCTTTTTTATCCGGATGCTATACCTTCGGTAATGGGTAAAAAATAAAAACACTTCTAAGGAGAACAAGAAATGAGATCATTTAAGGGGGTTTTTGCAGTTTTATCAATTTTATTAGTTTTTTCTGCTGTAAGTGTATCTGCTGAAACAAGGATACGCTGTGCTTCAACAACAAGCACGCAGAACTCAGGATTATTTGATTACATCCTGCCTATCTTTGAGAAAAAGACAGGAATCAAGATTGATGTTGTGGCTGTCGGTACAGGTGCTGCTATTGAGATAGGCAGAAGGGGTGATGCGGATTTAGTGTTTTGTCATGCAAAAGATCTGGAATTAAAATCAGTTAAAGAAGGATATTTCGTTAATCGCCACGACGTGATGTATAACGATTTTGTTATTATCGGCCCTGATAACGATCCTGCAAAGATAAAGGGCATAAAGTCGGCTGATAAGGCGTTCAAGAAAATTGCAAAAAATTCCACCACGCCATTTGTTTCGAGGGGAGATAACTCTGGCACTCACACGAAAGAATTATCGATATGGAAAAAAGCCGGCATAGAACCCAAAGGGCAGAAATGGTATCTCGAAGTAGGTCAGGGTATGGAAAAGACCCAGAGGATCGCCAACGAAAAGCGGGCATATACCCTCACAGACAGGGGTACCTGGCTTGCAACAAAAGACAAGGACAAACTGGAGATGATAATTGTCCTCGAAGGCGACCCCATCTTATTTAATCAGTATGGAGTGATGGCGGTGAATCCTCAAAAACACAAGCATGTTAAATACAAAGAGTCGATGGAATTTGTCAACTGGCTCATCTCAAAGGAAGGACAGCAGGCTATCGGATCTTTCAAAGATAAAAACGGAAATCCATTATTCATTCCCAATGCAAAATAATAAAGGAGGAGGTTATCAGATGAAGAATTTTTGTGTCTTTTTGGTGGCCGCTATTTTTGTTACGTCGATATGGATTTTGTCTGCTAAGGCAGCAGACCCAGTGGAGATGGAACAGCTTAAGAAACAGATGGAGCGATTAATCGAAGAGCAGACTATCCTGAAAAAGAAGATAGAGGATATGGAAAAAACACAGGTTGAGACGCAGACCAGGACTATCGAGGCTGAAAAAAAGTTCGTAGAAGCAGCGAAGAAAGGAATACAGGCCGGATATGATAAGGGTTTTTATGTAAAGACACCGGATGAAAATTTCTTCTTAAAGACAAATCTGTTTCTTCAGTTCCGCTACACCTACCTGCCCTTCGACAGGACTGTTAATGCTAATGATGAGGACTGGAGCAACTTCTTCTTAAGGCGAGCAAGGGTCGTCTTTAGCGGAAACGCACCAAATAAAGACTGGACATATTTCTTTCATATTCAGTTAGAACCGACCGGCGCCGTCAACCTGCACGACGCATACGTGACCTGGAAGAAGTATCCTTATGCACAGGTCCAGTTCGGACGTTCCAAACTCCCTTATGGTCTTCACTTCTGGCAGTCTGCTAGTCTGCTGAATGGGGTGGAACGCAGTATTTTTTCCGGTGAGACAGATGCGTATGGAAAGGACGATACGAGAAAATGGCCCGGTGGAAATGCCAATTTCCAGGTCAGTACTGAAGATAGCGTTACAAAGTTTCCATTAGGTGGTCTTCATCTCTTCAGATCTCAGGGAGTTCAACTTCAAGGCGACATTAATCTCTTTGACCAGGATGGATTCTTACAGTACTGGGCTGGTGTTTATAATGGCAGGAATTCAAAGGGACTCCCTAATCATGACAGCGGTCATCTCTGGGTAGGCAGAATCTCCATAAATCCCTTCGGTAAATATAATTTACTCCAGCAGGGAGACATAGACTACAGTAAAACCCCTAAGGTCTGTTTCCTCGTCTCAGGTTTCCACGATACAGACCGGTTAAACAAAGTCCGGAGTTCAACATACGGGACAGAACAATCAGTGAATTCCTATGATTATAATGGTTCCGGATACAATCTTGCTGCCCTGTTCAGGTACAGAGGTTTTTCTGCTGACTCTGAATATGGGTTTGAAAGGTTTGAACAAGACAGGTCAGGCGGGGATACATGGGACAGATTTGCTTACAGACTTGATGCAGGCTACTTCATAATACCAAAAAAATTCGAGGTGGTAGCGAGGTATGCCTATGTGGAAAGACTGGAAGATAATACCTTAGCAAAATCACTTGCTTCGGGTCTTGGTCTCGTAAGTGTCAATGGAGGAACTAATAACGCCATTGAGGATAACCTGAAGGAATACACAGTTGGTCTCAACTATTACTTTTATGGCCACAACCTGAAACTCGTTGTGGATTACAGCTATCTTGTGAGAGAATTTATCCCTGTTCCAGGATCTACAGTTTCTGTCGATGACCAGAATGACAACAGATACAGGGCAATGGTACAGTTCTATTTCTAAAACTCATTAAGGCCGGAGGCTTTGATCTTCGGCCTTAAATCCTTGAGAATTAGTACTATAATCTTTTATTGTTTTTATTATGGATTCAATTATAGAAGGTTTTTTAAAGGCGTTTTCCCTTATTTATAATCTCAATCAGGAACTGCTGGGTATAATATTTTTATCTCTGAAAGTCTCAGGAATAGCCCTCATTATATCATCCATCATAGGCGTTCCTGCAGGTACTATCATAGGTCTAAGGAAATTTCCCGGCAGGGGCTTCATAATCAGCCTTTTGAACACCTTTATGGGGCTTCCGCCTGTTGTTGTTGGGCTTTTCCTCTATCTTATTCTATCAAGAAGCGGCCCGCTCGGATTCATGGGTTTACTATATACACCGTCAGCGATGGTGACGGCACAGACGATCCTTGCATTACCGATTGTTGCATCTCTGTGCCATTCAGCAATTGTTACTGTCGACCCGATCATTGGACAGGCTGCAATAACCCTCGGTGCAACCCCATATCAGAAAGCTATTACCATAATAAATGAGGCAAGATATGGGATATTATCAGGTATTATTGCCGGATTCGGCAGGGTTATGGCAGAAGTCGGTGCGATTCTCATCGTCGGTGGAAACATCGCAGGCTATACAAGAGTTATGACAACAACCATTGCCCTCGAGACCGATAAAGGAAACTTTGAACTTGCCCTTGCATTGGGGATAATACTTTTAACACTCTCATTAATTATAAATGTAGTACTTCATTTGTTTCAGAAAAAAGGAATGATAAGTGAGTAGATGAGCCTTAGATTGACAGTATCGAATATCAGTAAAAACTATAATGGCAAGCCTGTTTTGAGGGACTGTTCCTTTTCCTTTGATAGCAGTGGCATCTATGTGTTGATGGGACCTAATGGCAGCGGGAAATCAACATTCCTAAGGATATGTGCCCTTCTTGAATGTCCTGACTCTGGAGAAGTCAATTTTTCCTCAGGCAGTAACATTGTTAGAAAAGACACGGAACTCAGACGCAGGATAAGCCTTGTCTTACCTAAAATTGGTTTATTTAATACAACTGTTTTTAAGAATGTAGCCTATGGTCTAAAAATTCGTGGAATGAAAAAGAAAGAGATAGAAGAAAGGGTTGACAAGGCTCTGGAGTTAGTCGGTCTAATCCATAAAAAAAACCATACTGCACTTACACTTTCAAGCGGTGAGACCCAGAGGCTCGGTATTGCAAGGGCGATGGTAATAGAACCTGAAATACTTTTCCTTGATGAACCTACAGCCTCTCTTGACCCTCACAGCACAACGATTATCGAGGAGGCTATCACAAAGCTAAAAGGAAATAATAGGCTGACTATTATCATGGTAACTCATAATATATTTCAGGCGCAGAGGCTTGCTGATATGGTCTTATTTATGTATGACGGCAGGATTGTTGACCATGGGCCGAACAAGGAATTCTTTGAGAAACCGAAGGATGAAAGGGCTTATAGGTTTATTACAGGACAGATGGTTTATTAATTCGCCTTAGGCGAATTAATTATAGAAATAAAGCCCCCATAACCCCTGCTCCAATAATAACAAAAGTAGGGTCTATCTTTGTGAATGCAATAACAGCGAAGCTAATTATAGCAATCCCGAAGGTTATAGGGTCTACAAGCGAGGTATTTCCAAGAGAAATAGCCACAGCCGCTAATAATCCGATAACAGCAGGTTTTATACCGTTGAAACTTGAAATAACGATTACGGACTTTTTGTAAGTGTAGTAATACTTCGCCACCAGTGTGACAATAATAATACATGGCAAATAAGAACTAATCATTGCCATAATTGCACCTAACAGGCCGTAGATTTTATATCCCATAAAGGCATTCATAACTGTTAGAGGCCCTGGGGTGACCTGCCCGATGGCAATTGCATCCATAAATTCCTTGTTGGTCAGCCAGTGATATTTTTCAACAAACTCCTTTTGAAGCATGGGAAGCATGACAAACCCGCCTCCGATAGTCAGGGCATTAACGACAATTAGTATCCAGCAGAATTTAAGCAGAATCATTTGGTCCTCCTTCCATATACTACCAAGCCGAGTATGCCCGAAGCCAGGATAAGTCCTATAGGATTAAGCTTAAATACAGCAAGCGCAAAAAAAGCTGCCAGCGCAAATAAAGCCGTTTTGTAATCCTTGATGGTTTTTCTTGCCATCTTGTAGACAACAGAGAGGAGTAAACCCACTACGGCTGCTCCTACCCCTTTCATGATTGAGATCAGGAGAACGTTATCTTTAGCTTTCAAATAAAAAGCTGCCAGTAAGATAGCCAGCACCGTACCGGTAAACGCCTGGCCTGCCACAGTAGTTAACGCTCCTTTTATTTTTTTCAGTTTATATCCGATACAAATTCCAGTATTCACGATAGGAGGGCCGGGCGTCATCTGTCCGATAGCTACACTCTCAATATATTCGTCATGTGTGAGCCATTTTCGTTTTTCAACCAGCTCCCGCTCAAAAAAGGTTAGCATGGAATAGACCCCTCCAAAGGAAAAGGTTCCGATTTTCAGAAAAACCAGGAAGATATTTTTTAGTGAAATATTTGTCATATCTAATTCCCTTTTATAAAAAACATTAAAGCCCTTTCTGGAGTTTTGTTTTTAAATATAGAGGAAGATTGGAAGACAATAAGCGATGCAAAAGGAGAAGCGGCTTTTATTCCAGAGATATTAAAAGACATTAAAAACTCCCTTTGGAATTATTGGCACGAAATATTTACTATTCGTGTTATTAACTTTATCATGTACTGTACCAGGCTGTCAAGAGTTTTACACCAAAATTATGCTATGCTGAAAAGTATGGCAGCCATGAACGCGGTGAAGGAAAAATCTGTGTGTCAGGAGCTGTTATAATAAAGACAACATAATGTTTCGGCATAAACAACATTTACAACGGTCTTCGATAACTGAGCGGTCAAGCCACGCACGCATTGTCTCAATGCAGGACGAAGCCCACTGTCTTGATACGGTTCAATTGAATCGCATGGAGCAGTCATTTCGTACATGGGTTTCGGAGTCGTCACGGGCTGACGTTCGTTTATCCCGTAAGCGTATCTTGCTGATATTCCTTTTGATACGGTATACAGGGGCGAAGTTGAACGAAGTGCTGGCTCTTGATCCCTTTCAAAATATAGATTTCAAGCGGCACGTAGTGCTTTTGGGAAAAACAAACGCCGGGGACGGTCGACTACCGCGGGAAGTCCAGATCCCGGGGTCACTTTCCGGAGAGCTTGAGACTACACTGGATGATCCTTATTTTAAGAAATATCTTGGCAACTTGTTTAAAGTGGACCCCGGCCATGTTCGCCGTAAATTTTATGAACGGGCATTAGACTGCGGCTTCCCGGCTGCGAGGGGTGCGCCTGATGTTATCCGAAAATCCCGCGCCGTGGAATTAATGCAAAGCAATATGCCTTTGCCGGTTGTTCAAAGGATGTTAGGCCATTCAACACTCAACGTAATAGCTTCCTATGTTGCTTTTTCAGATGATGATATGCAGCAGGTGGCAAAATACTTTATTGAAAAAGAATCTCGTCGAAAAACAAGCGCCCGGAACAGCTTTTTCGGTAAAATCAGTTCTATCAAGAAGGGGGATATTCAAGCGAAAGTAGAAATGACCACCATCGGAGGCGATACAGTAACAACGGTGATTACCAACGACAGTCTGTCGAGGCTCGGCCTCAAAACCGGATATTTAATTACAGCAGAGGTTAAGGCTCCTTGGATGATTTTGCAGAAAAGCGATAAGGAACCTGAATCCACAGCTGAAAACCGATTTTTTGGAACTATCGTGCGTATTAATAAGGGGGAGATTACCACAGAGTATGTCGTGCGTATTCCGGATGGCACCGAACTATGCTCTATAGTTACCACAGAAAACGCCCGCCAGATGGGCTTTCAAGAGAATGATCAGGTATGGGTAGTATTTAATAGCTTTTCAGTGGTGTTGCACGTTGACTAAAATATAAGAGGAATCCTTTCCCTGATTCAGTTTAACGTTGAGTTTGTTTTCTCGCCGACTATACGCCCGTCCTTTAACCGGTAGACGTAGTCAAACCCCTCGATCATCCGTTCATCGTGAGACACCGCAATTACCGCCGACTGATTTTCCTTGGCGATCTTCTTTAATAATCCCATAACCTTCACACCTCTGGCGGTGTCCAGAGAGGCGGTGGGTTCGTCAGCCAGGATCAGCTTAGCGTTATTGGCCAGGGCGCGGGCGATGGCCACCCGCTGCTGCTCACCCCCCGAAAGGAGGGCCGGCAGGTAATCCGCCCGGTCGGCGATCTCCATCTGTTCCAGAAGCTCCCTCACCCGGCTCTCAGCCTTTTCTCCCTTGAGGCCCACTAGGCTCAAAGGTAGTAGTACATTTTGCCTTGCCGTAAGAAAAGGAATCAGGTTGTGAGACTGGAAGATGAAGCCTATTTTTTCCCGGCGCAGACGACGCATGTCTACCCCCGCCCAGCCATTCTTCTGAAAAATCGTTTGACCGTCAAAAACAATCTTGCCTCCCGTGGGGTCCAAAATTAGACTAATACACAAAAGCAAGGTGGTTTTACCGGACCCGCTTGGGCCCAGCAAGGCCACGAGATCACCCTCTGAAACCGATAAATTTATGTCTTCGAGGGCACGGACTTCAAGATGACCGGAACCGAAAATCTTGGATAACCCTTCAATTCTGAGGATTTCCATTAGTCACCCAAGGCCATGGCAGGTTGGGTTTTCAATGCATGCCACAGTCCTAAAATACTGGCAAGGATGCCGCCTGCAAAGGCCACCATAAAAGTAAACAGGTCATCGCCGGGAGCTATCAATAGTGTTTTGGGAAATAGCTGGTAAGTGTTGTGGATCAGAGCCAGCCCGAATAAAAACGCGCCGATTGTTAATAGGAGGGACTGTTCCATGACCATCCGGATGATCACCCAATTAGGAGCTCCGATGAGTTTCATGACAGCTATGCTGCGGATTTTTTCCATAGTAAATGTATAGATTACGAGGGAAACTATGATTACAGAGATGATCAAAAGGAGTGTTCTAAAAAGTAAAAGCTGTTTGGTCATACTGGCCAACCGCCCTTTCAACATTAATTGAAGTTCTTCCTCTGTACTGAAGGCGGAGAGATAGAGCCATTTCTCAATCCCGCGGACTACCTCGGCACGGTTTATCCCGGGTTTTAGCCTAACAAGAATGGCATTAATAATGTGGGTATCGGGCTGTAACTTTGGGAGTAACTTTTCTGCCTGGCTTGGTGATAAATAGCTCTGACCTGAAAGGGTCCGAAGAAGCCTTTCACGCTGGTCGCGTACCGCTTCATTGTCTCTCTGATAGAGCACCTCCTGCGCATCCGGCAGGGATAAATAAACCAAAGCCTCACCATCCGAAGAGACAGCCTCTTTGGTCAAACCTACCACCGTATAGGTATGAAGGCCCAAGGGGATCCTATCACCGAGGCGCAGCCCTAATTTTTGATGAGCGACCATTTCATAATGTGCCTGCTCGATATTCCTCCCGGCATAAATCTTTTGCGGCCCACCCAGTCCGCCGAAGACATCAAAGCCGACGATGCTGAAATGCCGGCTTTTGCCCTCTATTTGTCTTTCGACAGTATAGTAAATAAAAGGACTAGCCTTTTCTACTCCGGGCATCGCTTTGACACTGTAGTGATAAAACTCGGGTAACGTAGACTGTTCGTTGAAAGGCCCGCCACGGTATCTTTCCACAACCCAGAGATCGGGGTTTGTAGCCTTGATTAGGGCGAGACCCTCCTGGATATTGCCCCGGTAAAGGCCGTTCATGGCAAGTACGATGGTGAACAGCAGACCCACACCAATGACCGTCGCAATAAAACGGCCTCTATGAAGTTTTAGGTCATAAATTGCTAAGTCCATTGATCCTCTGCACAGGCGATGACAATTTGATTCTCATAAAATCTCAGGTTCGAGTTTAAAAAACTCATTAATCTTATTGGTTCTTCCTCGCCGTATCTGTCTTAATTTCCGGTCGTATTTTTTTCCCCGGCTCAATCCCTGCGGGGTTAAGTATCACCATCTCGCCCTCCTTGAGACCATCCAGGACCGCAGCCCGTTGTACGTCCTGCAATCCCAGGGTAACAGGACGGAAACTCGTTAAACCATTGGAAACTACCATTACTCCTTTGGACCCATTCCTTTCCACGATGGCAGATAAAGGGATAGCCGGAGCGGTCTGGCTGCCTGTATCAATGTCAACCTCGGTTTCTTCTCCGATGACTAACGGGTTTGGCAGGGTGTCGAATTTCACGTCGACTTCCAATTCACGGGTAACGGTATCTGCCTCCTTATTGAGACGAACAACTTCACCCTGAAAAACCCGGCCCGAGCGTAGTTTGATTGACGCCTTCTGTCCTTCCCGCAGTTGCGCTACCTTGGTTTCATCAATCCAGGAGGCCGCCCAAATTTGATAATCCACCATTTGAAAGATAGGTGTACCGGGTGCTACTGTATCCCCGACCTCAGCCTTGCGCACGGTAATTAAACCATCCATGGGAGCAAGGATGCGGGTATAGGCAAATACCGCCTCAGCCGCATGAGTTTCCGATTCTGACTGGGCAAGTTGAGCCTGCAAAGCCCCTATAGCGGATCGTGATGCATTGACTTCACTCTCCGCCACCTTGAGCGCCGCTTTTGTATTATCAAAGGCCGCCTGTGAAATATAGCCTGGTTTGAATACATCCATATCCCGCTGGTAGTTGCTTTGTGCCAATACCAAGTTGGCTTCGGCCTTGTGTAGATCGGCCTTAGCACGATCGAGGTCATGCTGGGCACGATTCTTTGTCGCGCGGGCAGCGGCAGCCCTGGCCCTCAGTTCAGCTATGTCCAGTTCAGCCAGAAGTTGTCCTTTTTTCACTCGGCTTCCTTGATCAGTATAAAGTTTTTCCAGAATTCCAGTGATTTTAGTGCTCACAGTTACACCCACCTTGGATTGCACCGTTCCCGGCCCATGGACTTTGCCTTGAATCTCTACCTTTTTAACAACTATTACTGTCACTGGCGGACGATATAAAAAAAGGCGATAGCCCAAAAACATTATGATCAGAATGCCAATGGCAGCCGCAATGACCCTCGTTCTGGTGGGAAATTTCATTTATTTTGACCCCCTATATTCCTTTGCTGATAAGACTCCGATAGACCGGAGCCGATGATTTGCCTGATACGCGCCCGTGCAATTTCGTAAGCTGCCGCATACTTGATGGTGTTGAACCGGGAACCGGTCAAGTCCACCTGGGTCTGAAGCACATCCAGACCTATGGCCTTGCCGTTGCGGTAAAGGGCTTGAGCACTGGCATATGACTCTTCATTGGTGACCACCGTTTGCCGGGTAGTAATCACTCCCTGATGGGCGTTTTCATGGTCCCGCCAGGCGGCTGCCAAATTAACTTTGAGACTATCGAGGCGATCACGTTTTTTCTCGATAGATTGGAGATATTGGGAAGAGGCCTTGGCCACTTGAGCACTGGTCAACCCGCCCTTAAAGAAGGGGAACTCAATAAAGACTCCGCCCAGCCATTCTCCTTTAGTACCCCCGAGGTCATGATGGCGCACCCCGAGGTCACCTTGCAGGCTGATCTCCGGGAAATAGGCTCCCCGGACGGATTTGATCTGGGTTTGACTCTGCTCTATTTCTAAATCAAGCCTCTTAATCTCGGGATTGGTTTTGAGCGCTTTCTGCCATAATGAGTTAATATCGGCTGCTGGAGTAAGTTCATCTGAAAGCCGACCAGTGATATCCAATGGCGCATCTTCTTTCACCCCTATCGATCTTGCCAGGATTTCCCTGGCAAGGCTCACGGCATTTTCTGCTTCTATTTTAGCCTGCTCTGCCTCAGAAACCTGGGATCTGGCCCGGAGAGAATCGAGCTGCGTAACTTTGCCGGCTTTAAAAAAAGCCTCGGTGAGAGAGGCAAAGTCCAGCCTTTGCTGGAGGGCTTCCCGGGCCACTCTCAGATTCTCTTTAGCCTCTATAAGGCGGTAGAATGCCTCGGTTATGGTAAATGCCACTTCGTCGGCTGTCCGCAGGACTTCCTGCCCCTGTGCTTCAGCGCCTCTTTCAGCGGCCCGGCTGTTGTAATAGGTCTTTCCGCCGTCATACAGTATCTGTTTGCCTGAAACACTTACCAGCGCTTCCTCTTTGAACAACGGCTGAGTTGTAAGCCCGCCCCCCGCAGATAATCGATCCGGGTTCGTCCTTTCATAGTAGGATACCAGGACGAGTCTGGGGAAAAATCTGGATTTCGCCGCCTGATAATCTGCGACCAATTCCTGAATCCTTTCTGTTGCTCCGATCAGTCCGGGGTTATATTTCCGGGCTAAGGCCAGGCAATCTTCGAGGCTTAGTGACTGATAATCAATCCTCTGCGCCACTTCAGCACGCGCCGTGATCGTCATGGGTATTCCCTCAATACCTTCTGTCTCAGAGTAACCGCGAGAATTGGACAACATGAAAAGAAAGATGATTGTCATGCTTATAAACACTAACTGCTTTTTGCTATCTGACATTTTATCCGCCTTTTTTTGTCATTGCATTTTCTATCAAGTCAAGAAATTTCTTCTGCTGGTCTTTATCAAGAGTTGCCTTCTCTTTGAGAATATGCATGGCTACCACCCGCTGCATCTCCTCCTGCTTTCCGCTTATATCAGAAATTGTGGTATCTATGGCCCTACTGTCAGGGATGTCCGCACGCATGAGATTAAGCATCTCCATCCTTTTTCCTGTTATTTCTTTCCTTCTCCTGTCTATTTCAGTACGAAAATCCATAGCCCTTTCTTTCATTGTCTTTAGCTGCTCCGGTCGTAATGAGAGCTCTTCAAATAAGAATCTATCCTTCTTTATCTTGACTCCGCATGGTGATACCCAATAATCGGACTGTTTGTAATACACATATCCGGCTGTAGCGAGGATAGAGATATTTAAGATCAAGGAGGCAGCGAGGACAAACTTTAGAGTGCTATTTGTCATTATTTACCTCCGTCATCGCAAGATATACACCTCCTACTGAATCAGGCGGTGCGGGCTCAAATATATCAAGGGAAAGGGATGCAACTACATTTCCCTTTTCAGACACAAGGTTTTTTGATAAAAAGCTACCTAATATTATTCCGACAACGATTAATACAAGCACAGCAAAACCCGCGGCTGATTTTGCAAGGATGTGGACAAACCCGACGAATCTTTTTGTTTCTTTTGCTCTGATATTTGCCAAAACTCTTGTTGAAAATCCAAGGGGTGCTTTAAAAGTTGATGCGCTGGCAAACAGCTTATGTATTTTCTGGAACTCCTCAAGCTCTCCGGCGCATTCCTGGCATTTATTTATGTGTGACTCTAAAAGAGCTCTTTCCTCTGCACTTAATTCGCCATCGATATAAGACGATATGAGTTTTGTCTTTGGGCATCTCATTGTTTCCTCCTGATCTATTAAACGGAATAATTTCATTTTTGTTCCCTAAAAATTTTTAGGAGTTCCTTCAACTCTTCTCTCGCTCTGGATATTCTTGATTTAACGGTACCTATTGATACATCGAGAACCTCTGCAATCTCTTCATAAGAGAAACCCTCTATCTCTTTTAAAACGATAACCGTCCTCAACTTTTCAGACAGCCGGCCAAGGGCAAGTTGTATTGCATTCCCTATCTGTTTTGATTCGTACAGCTTCTCAGGAGAAGGTGAACCAGATGGTTGATCTACGACAAAGACGTCGCCCTCTTTTGAGTTTTTAAATAATGACTCAAAGAACGGTTTCCTTCTGTAATCAATGCAGGTATTGACTGCAATTCGGTAGAGCCACGTATAAAGAGATGAGTCAGGCTTAAATTTATTCAGGTTTTGATATGCCTTAAAGAAAACATCTTGAGCGGCATCCTCAGCGTCGTGAGTACCCCCAAGCATGTAGCGGCAGAGATTGTATATTTTATTCTGATATGTAAGGAGAATCTCCTTAAAAGCAGATGTATCACCGTTCTTGAATTTATTGATGAGACTCAGATCAGATGCTTTATTCATAGGGACCTATCTATTTGGGGAAGGTTTGTATATCAATTTCAAAGTATGATTATTGAAATCACAGCGCCTACCAAGACAACATACAAGATATCTATCTTTTTAATCAAGGCGGTCAATGCTCCCAGAGCTAACAATACCCGGACAACCTCCCACGGCACAGCAAAAGCAAATTTTATGGTGGCATAGAAAAGCAGCCCCACAAAAGTCGCGAGTATTCCTTTTGTAGCTCCCACAAAATATTTGGATGTCTTTAATCTGTCAAAAAAGGGTGTAATACCTACAAGTATCAGGAAAGAAGGTGTAAATATCGCCATAGTTGCCACAAGAGCACCGGCAAACCTGTACATAAGATATCCCACAAAGGTAGCGGTGATAACGATAGGCCCGGGGGTAACCTGGCCTAAGGCAATTCCATCCATGAATGTCTTGCTATCTATCCATTTTCTGATATCGACAATTTCATGAAGCATTAACGGCACCGATCCGAATCCACCACCGAAGGCGAAAAGGTCTATTTTAAGCATGAGGGTGGCCAATTTAAAGAGTTTTATATCTGCAATATAAAGTCCGGCAAGTCCTGCGATAAAAATGAAGAAAAGCAGCATGACTTGTTTGAACTCCCTTTGGTTCCTTTTTCCAATATGTGTTGGCAACGCCGGGGAGCCAGGATTCATAAAAAATAAAGTTCCTGCTAAAGCAGCGCCTATAATGATGACAAAAGGGCTTACGCCTAACCACAAGAGAGCGGCTGATATGAGAGCTATGAGAATTTCCCTGTAATTTTTAAGTATGCCCTTGCCAAAAGAATAGGTTGCGTTTGCGATTATGGCAACAACGATAATCTGAAGACCTTTAAACAACGAAATAACCTGTGGAAGTTTGTGGGCATCAACATAGGCTATCGAGAGTATCAGCATGAGGGTAAATGCAGGAAGGCCAAATCCTACATATGATAACAATGCACCTATTAAACCATTTGATCTCAGTCCTACATAAGCGGCCATCTGCATGGCAGTTGCACCCGGTATAGACTGACAGAGCGAGACGCCATCTTTAAATGTCTCTTCGTCAAGCCATTTATTGCGATTCACCGATAACTTTCTTATATATGCGATCATTGCAGGGCCTCCAAAAGCTGTTAAGCCCAGCCTGAGAAAAGATATAAACAAATGAGTATAAGGATTAATCTCTTGAGTTTTCATTTTTTGTTTATTATACGTAGTGTTTTTATTTTTATTCCGTAGATTTTTAAAGCTCTTTCAACTCTTCCACAAACTTTTTTCATAAAATTAATTGCGATTCATCTAAACCTTTCATCTATTTTAACCTTACTTACTTTATCTACTTTTTTAGAAAGCCATCCATTCTATTTATGCTGTATCAATAATTTATTTTACCCCGCCCCTGTTTTGGCAGGTTATATCCTTGAATTTACAATATTGCATAAATCCAAGCACCTTGACCACAGGGTATTAATCCTCGCACTTAAGGAAGTGCGGGGTTAACCCTGTGGCAACTAAGACTAAGAATGGGGTATTCTTAAGGTGCTGGATAAAAATTAAAGATAATGCTATAAGTATTATGTGGATGTCCCAAAGTATATTCTTGTTGTTGATGATGAAGCTGACCTCGTTAAACTTGTCTCTTATAATTAAACACCGATTTT
>Ga0210022_1001126_pt1 | contig 18143 bp, 18 predicted proteins | sample CryGeymeta201520_FD_183984 | JGI IMG/M metagenome (GOLD analysis project Ga0210022, IMG submission 183984) | Groundwater microbial communities from Crystal Geyser aquifers in Utah, USA - Crystal Geyser metaG 2015-20 (SPAdes) (version 2) | ecosystem: Environmental > Aquatic > Deep subsurface >... | reverse complement strand
GCCATCCGCCTTCCGGTAAGGGCTGGCTACTTACTGGTTTTACAATTATATCTGCGTTATGGTCTCGGTCTACCAAATAAGTTCCACCATTTTTTATATCTTGTGCATTGATTAATTCAGCCTGAAGAGTCTTTCCAGTTTTAGGAAAAATCACCGTTACTAATTTTATTCCGTGTTCAACACCCATTTTTAACACCTCCTTTCAAGGCAGGGTTATAAATATTTTTTAATTTCGTTGTCTAACTTTTCTGTTTCTTTTCTTGCTGCCTGAGCAAAATCTTTTTCTTGCGAAGCAAAAATAATCCCTCTTGATGAATTAATAATCATCCCTTCGTTTCTTTTATCTTTGCTTGCAGCAACGGCTTTTTCAATATCGCCGCCCTGTTTCCCAATCCCAGGAATCAAAAATGGCAAATTTGGTGCTATTTTTCTAATTATAGCCGATTCCTCGGGGTATGTTGCACCAACAACTAAGCAACAATTATTATTTTTATTCCAATCATTGGCAACCTGATATGCGACAGCTTGATAAAGAGGGACTTTCCCTAATATTGAGTGTTCAACAATTAAATCTTGATATTCCCCCGCACCAGGGTTAGATGTTCGACAAAGGATAATTATTCCTTTATCCTCTTTCTCTAAAAAGGGTTCTATTGCCTCTTTACCTAAATACGGTTGAATAGTTACAGCATCTACTCCAATAATATCGAAAATTGCCTTGGCATAACCTTCGTTGGTGCTCCCAATATCAGCTCTTTTTGCATCTAAAATCACGGGAATGTCTGGGTATTTTTTATGAATATATGAAGTTGTTTCTATAAGAGCCGTCAAACCTTCTGTCCCCTCAGCTTCATAAAAGGCAATGTTGGGTTTATATGCACAAACTAAATCGTGTGTCGCATCAATAATTTCTTTATTAAATTTCTCTATTGCTTCCTTGGTCTTAACATTTTTTCTAATTGTCTCTGGAATCTTCACATATTGAGAATCCAAACCTACACAAACAAACTTTTTCTGCTTCCATTTTCTTTTCAGTAATTCATTAAAATTAATATTATCCATCAAAATAAGTATACCCAATTAAATAAACACTTGTAGCTCCAGTCGTTTAAATAATATTTGGGATATTCATTCCAAGAGCATCATTTTAAAACCTCTGTTTTCAGAGCTTTTGCTTTTTCGAGAAAAAATTTTTGAACTTCTTGCAAGTTAATTTTTTTAATCATTACCGGCATATCCGCCAGTGTCTTGACTTGAATCAAGTTAGTTCCCAACTGGAGAGCGTCAACCCTCATCTCAAATTTCTCGAAACTTTTTTGAAGTAAATCGTCAATAGTCCATCCCTTCTTTTCTTGTAATATACAATACAAATCAATAAAATCCCGCAACCTTGGTCTAAAAGCAATTGTGTGGGCTTTATTAACAGCGATGTCAAATAAACTTTCCACCTTTATATCGTTAAATTTAACCAGTTCTTCAATTGGTTCAAAAGGATATTGCCCAAAGTCAATTTTGTTAACCCTTTGTTTGTCTTTCATAAAAAAGGTGTATAGGCCAAAGCCGTGCTGAAACTCAATTTTTTGAATGTGATTTTTTTTAGCCACTAAGTTAGAAAACCTTTTCAATTCTTCAAGATTCAATTCTTCTGCAGTAAAGAAATCCAAGTCTTCAGAATACCGATGATGAAGATAAACTTCCGCCAAAGCCGTTCCGCCGCTTAAATAAAACTTTTTTGACAGGGAAGTTTTTTTAAAAAAATCCAGTGTTTTTTTTTGAAAGGGATTTAAGATAGTCTGTTCCATAACAAAAACTCCAAAAACCTTTTCCTTTGCGGATCAAGGCGATTTTTTAAAAAATCCCAACTTTCCAGCAGTTCTTTTCTTTTAATTTTTTGGCCGTCAAGCCCGTAAGAAAGCATCTGTTCAAGCCGCCAAAGACGATACTTTTTGGGAAATTTCTTTAGATAATTTTCGTCAACAGACCAGTTATACATATGCTTCTAAAATCTTCTATTATAATTATATCATGTCCCGTCTGCACCGCCGCAATTTTCTACCAGCAGTTATAGTCGATCTTGTTTTGTGGATAAGTTGTGGATTGATCGTTTTCCTCTTTGACCCCGACAAAGATTCTCAATTGTCGGTTGGCAGTCTTCAGTTTGATATCTATCCCAATATAATTTTATTCTTCGTCATTTTCGGCCTATCTTTAACCATTACGTTGGCCCTACTCTTCGGCAATACCCGACGAGGGCTGTTCGCCTCCCTTTTTTTAGTCTCACTTCTTCTCCTGAGACTATTTAAATATTTCTATTGGTGGTCAGCGCTAATCTTGCTGGCTTTTGCTCTAGCCGGGGAAATACTGCTTTCTATCAGAAGCAGGAAAAAACAATCTGACAAGACAGTATTCTGATAATCGCCTTCATTTTTGCTTTCGAGGCTGATTTGGGGTAAAATGAAGCCATGGACAAGAAATTCTTTGTCACCACTCCAATATACTATGTCAACGATATCCCGCACATCGGGCACACCTGTACCACGGTTGTCGCAGATATCGTGGCCAGATACCATAAACTCCTTGGTGAAGACGTTTTTCTGCTAACCGGTACGGACGAGCACGGGGCCAAAGTGGCTGAGGCAGCTGCCGCAGAAGGACTTTCCCCAAAAGAGTTCTGTGACAAAGTCTCTCAAACTTTCTCCGATATCTGGCCCAGGCTGAATATTAAATATGATTATTTTATTAGAACCACCAACCCTGCTCACGAAAAGATTGTTCAAGAAATTTTGGAAAAGATCTATAAAAAAGGAGATATTTATAAAGCAAAATACGAAGGACTTTATTGTATTGGCTGCGAAAAATTTGTGAGCGATGGCGATCTGGTTGACGGCCATTGTCCTTTACATCCAAACAAGCCAGTAGAAAAACAATCCGAAGAAAACTATTTTTTTAAGCTTTCAAAATACGTACCTACCCTCATTGCCGCAATTGAAGATGAGAAACACCCTTTTCATTACCAAGTCTCACCCGAAAGTAAAAGATCCGAAGTCCTGGCGAGGCTAAAAGCCGGAGTCACTGATTTAAGTATCTCCAGAGCCGAAGTAACTTGGGGAATTTCTATCCCCTGGGACAAATCACAAACAATTTATGTTTGGGTAGATGCGCTCTTTAATTATTATACTGCCACGAAAATTACCGGCAGAGAAAATCTTTGGCCTGCAGACCTTCACCTACTGGCTAAAGAAATTCTTTGGTTCCATGCCGTTATCTGGGAAGCATTACTTATTGCCGCTGATATTCCTCTTCCGAAAGAAATCTTTGCCCATAATTTTTATACTATTGACGGGCAGAAGATGAGTAAGTCATTAGGAAACGTTATTTCCCCTCAAGAGCTTTTGGAAAAATTCGGAGTAGACGGCACCAGATATCTGGTCGCCTCCTCATTCCCGGCTTTTGACGATGCCGATGTTGGTTTGGAAAGATTTACCAAAAAATACAACGCCGACCTTGCTAATGGTTTGGGGAACTTAGTGGCAAGAGTTGCTAGCCTGTGCGAAAGCTCTGGAGATAGTTTTTTGGGCAAAACAGAATTTGATATCGACCCCAAGGTTAAAAAATACCTCCAGGCATACAGATTTAACGATGCCTTAAATTACATTTGGGAACAAATAAATAGTGCCAACAAAAAAATTAATGAATCAAAGTTGTGGGAACAAAAAGGTGATACTTTAAAAGAAGGTCTCCAGTCTTTAGTCTACGCAGTCCAAGAAATTGCCTTCCATCTCCAACCTTTTATGCCCGAGACTGCCGAAAAAATCCTAGAGCAATTTAAAGGCCCAAAAATCAAATCGGAAAAATCCTTATTCCCCCGGCTTTAAATACCACCTATGACTAAAAAGGACCACATTATCAAGAGATTTCTAGAAATACTACCTGGTTTTGTTTCCTGGAATCTAATTTTCTTCCCGGTTTGGGGAGCTTTTGTTTCGCCGATTGCGGTCGCCTATTTCGTCCTCCTTTTCGACATTTTTTGGTTCTATAAATCAATTACCTTTGCTTTGTTTGCTGTGATTTCTCATCTTCGTATAGAGGCTTCCAAAAAAATGGATTGGCTAGGAGAACTGCAATTTTTCCCCGACTGGAAGAAGGTTCATCATTTGGTCATTGTTTGCACCTATAAAGAACCTCTTTATATTATAGAGAGAACTTTAAATAGCATTGCCAACCAAACAATGCCTAAAGAGCAAATGAGTGTCGTTTTGGGTTTCGAGGCGAGAGAAAAAGACTGGCAAAGTAAAGCCTTGGAACTAAAAAGGAAATTCCATGGAAAATTTGCTCATTTCTTATTTAGCGAGCATACCTTAGTCCCAGGGGAAACTGCCGGTAAACACTCAAATGCCCGAACAGCGATTTTGCTCGCCAAAAAGAAACTGCTCGATACCAGAAAAATAGACATCAATTATTGTACGGTCACTTCTTGCGATGCAGACCATGTTTATCATCCAAACTATTTTGCCAATTTGGCCTTCAAATTCCTAGATAATCCCAACCGTTACGAGAGATTTTGGCAACCAGCAATCGTTTTCTATAACAATTTTTGGCGTCTCCCGGCAATTTCCAGAGTCGCCAATACTTTCGGCACTATTTGGAACATCGCTCAATTGGTAAGAACCGATCGTCTTATTAATCAACAAAACTATTCTCTTTCGTTCAGATTACTGGATCGCATCGGTTTTTGGGATCCTGATGTTATCCCGGAAGACTGGCATATGTTCTTTAAGGCCTTTTTTGCTACGGCCGGTAAAACTGAAGTTGAGCCGATCTTTTTACCTCTTTTTGCGGACGCGGCGGAATCTACCTCTTTTATAAAGACCATCCGAAATCAATATGAGCAATTCAAGCGGTGGGCTTGGGGAGTTTCCGATACTCCCTATATTTTCCGAAAATATTTTCTTGCCAAAGATATTCCCTTCGGGGAAAAGACCTTAAGATTGTTCAGGTTTATTGAAGACCATTTTCTTTGGCCAGTTAATTGGTTTATTGTCACTATCGGTGTCAATATCCCAATATTAGTAAACAAAAACTTCGCCAAGACCGCTCTCGGGTTCAATTTACCTAAAACTTCTTCCGCTATCTTGACAATATGTTTAGCCTTCTTGGTAATTATCCTTATTATTGATGCTAAACAAAGGCCGCCAAGGCCAAAAGAAGTCAGTAAGTTCAGAGCTCTCTTGATCCCTCTGGAGTTTGTTTTGATGCCGATTTCGGGTTTTATTTTTGGCGCTCTCCCAGGGTTGGATGCTCACACAAGACTTATGCTGGGAAAATATATGGAATATCGAGTAACGGAAAAAGTATAATTATTTAGCTGGACGGTAGATAATAGAAAGTAGAAGGTAGGGGTAGAAGGTAGAAGATTGAAAATAGATTATTTTTCCACCTTCTATCCTCCATCTTCTACCACTATCTTCTATTCTCAACCATCTATTTTCGAAACATGAATCTAAAACAAATTTTCCAAAAAAACAAATTCATCGTTACTTTGTTATTCATTGTTTTTATCCTGCGAATCCCTTCCCTTTTTGAACCTTATTGGTATGGTGATGAAGGCATTTATTTAACCTTGGGATTAGCAATCAAGAAAGGTTTTTTATTATATCGCGACATCTTTGACAACAAGCCTCCCTTAATTTATTTACTCGCGGCGGTGGCTAATGGAACCATGTTTTGGTTTCGCTTTTTGCTCATGATTTCCGTCCTTGCCACCATCTTGTTCTTTCATAAATTAGGAAGGGCTCTGCAGATTAACGACAAATCCATTAAAGTTTCCACGGTGGTTTTTTCTCTACTGACAACCATTCCCTTTATCGAAGGCAATATTGCCAACGCGGAAATATTTATTCTTTTACCGACAATCCTTGCGATTTACCTTTTATCACCTTATCTTTTTTCCAAAGAAAGAGTAATCTCGCCTTTAAAAATTTTTTTGATCGGGATAATTTTCGGGGTAGGATTACTTCTCAAGGTGCCTGCTGTTTTCGATTTCTTTACCATTATTGTCTTTTTGGTTCTTTTTAAAAAAGAAAATTCCCTTGTTAATATTGGAAGAAAAGAAATCTTGCTGATTTTAGGATATTCCTTGCCTGTCTTGATAACCGGGCTTTTCTTTTTGAGCAAAAGTGCTTTTAGTGTCTTCTTTAACTCGTGTTTTTTGCAAACAACAGGCTATCTTTTCTCTTGGAAAACCGGGTCACACACTTTTTCCTATAGTTCTCTTCTAAAATCAGGTCTTGTTCTTAATGTTATGCTAACTTTTTTCTTAACCTTTATTTTGTGGCTGAAAAAAAAGAAGACTGATTCTCTCTTGGTTTTTCTGGCTATTTGGTTTCTCTTTTCTCTCTTTGCCGCGACTCTTTCTGGACGACCGTATTCACACTACCTTCTGCAAACTGTTCCACCTTTTTCCTTAATAATCGGGGTGTTCCTCACTAAACAAATAAAAAAACACTACCTTGTCTTTGCTATTACTATCTTCCTTTTAATTTCGAATTGTCTTCATTATAAGTTTTGGACATATCCAACTTTTTCCTATTACCGCAATTTCACTGAATTTGCCTTGGGCAAAAAAGATAAGTCTAGTTATTTTTCTTTCTTCAGCCAAAAAATGCCACAAATTTATAAACTGGCCGAGTTCATTACTGAAAGTACCCAGCCTCAAGACAAAATTTTTATCTGGGCTGACGAACCTTGCCTTTATCCCCTATCCCGTCGGTTACCGGCCACTCCTTATGCCGTTGCCTACCATATAATTGAACGTGGGAATTATCAGGCAGCCGGCAAACAAATTCTTTATGCCAAACCAGCGCTGATTGTCTTTGACCCCAACATCGAAAAATTCCCCCAACTTGAAGCAATTCTGGCAAAAGAATATCTTGAGGTTAATTCTACTGCTGGTTTTATGGTCTTTAAAAGGAGAGCTCTCTAAATGGAAGAAAGAGTTAATAAACCAAAATCACCTTCAAAACTGACTTTAGTAAATATATCTCTCATTATTCTCGGACTGGGAACAATATTGGTAAGAAAAAGTTTTTTGCCAGAAAAAGTACCTTTATTTTATAGTCGTCCTTGGGGAGAAGAACAGCTGGCCCCTAGAAATTGGCTTTTTTTGATTCCTTTTTCTTCTTTTGTCGTCTTTATCTTCAGTAATCAAATTGGAAAATTTTTACGGAAAAAGAATGGAGACTTTCTTCCTTTTGTTCTTAGTGGTATTTCTCTTTTATTTTCTATCCTCGGAACAGTTACCCTTTTAAAAATAATTTTTTTAATATACTAAATGGATCCTAAGTTTTTTTTGCCTTTTGCTATTGCCACCGCAGTTAGCTTTTTGACTACTCCGATAGTTATTCTCCTTCTTAAAAAATTAAAGATCTTAGATGATCCCAAAAGACACCAACATGCTAAAATTACTCATACCTACCCCGTTCCTCGCGGCGGCGGCATTCCCATCTTTTTGAGTTTACTTACGGCGCTACTTTTTCTTCCCTTTGACAAACATCTCCGCGGGATTTTGCTCGGAGCAGGAATTGCCCTCTTGGTTGGGATCCTCGACGATAAATATGAAGAAAAAATTCATCCCATGGCTCGATTAGCAACCAATTTTCTGGCGGCAACAATTGTTGTTCTTTCTGGAATTGGGGTTGCTTTTATCAACAACCCCTTCGGTGGTATTATCCACCTTGACTTTCCCAGGCTTTGCTTTTCCTTCTTAAATCAGCCGCACTGTCTTTGGATTTTGGCTGATTTCTTGGCGATTCTTTGGATTACTTGGACAATGAACTTTGTTGGTTGGTCGGGTGGGGTGGAAGGACAAATGCCAGGTTTTGTTGTCATCGCCGCCTTAACTATTGCTGGTTTAAGTTTGCGTTTTTCTGCTGATATTACCCAGTGGCCGGTAATCATCTTGGCGGCAATTTTGGCGGGTGCTTATTTGGGATTTCTGCCCTGGAATTTCTATCCCCAAAAGATTATGCCAGGCTATGGGGGAAAAACTCTCGCCGGTTTTATGCTGGCAGTTCTTTCAATTTTATCAACAGCAAAAGTGGCAACTTTAATGATTGTCCTGGGTATCCCCTTAATTGACGCCACCTATTTAATTATCAAGAGAATCCTTTCCGGTCGTTCTCCAATTTGGGGAGGACGCGAACATCTTCATCATCGTCTTCTTTCTTTAGGTTGGGGAAAACGTAAAGTTGCCGTTTTTTATTGGGTAATCACCGCCATCTTGGCAATTTTGGCATTACAATTGAATAGCCAACAAAAATTCTATACAATGTTCATGTTAATTATATTTTTCTTAGGAGGAAGCCTGTGGCTGAATTATTTATCAATCTCCTTAAAACCGCCAGACCACGACAATGGCTAAAAAACTTAAGTTTAGCGGCAGCACTAATGTTTTCAGGAAAACTTTTCTTTCTTCCTAGTTTCCTTCTTATTGCTTGGTCAATTATCATCTTTTCAATTCTTACTTCTTCAGTTTATTTTATGAACGATATTATCGATATTTCCCGTGACAAACTGCACCCTTTTAAAAAATTCAGACCCATCGCCTCAGGGAAATTACCTGTTCCTTTAGCTTTGTTTTTTGCCTCCTTTGGAGTCTTGGTTAGTCTCTACCTCTCCTTCAATATTTCTTTTTTCTTTTTCCTTATTTGTTTAATCTATTTTTGCTTGCAGGTAGTCTACTCGTTGTACCTAAAGAATTTAATTGTCCTGGACGTCCTTTCTATCGCCGCCTCTTTCATCCTCCGAATATATGGAGGAGCAATTGTTCTAAATTACCATATTTCAATTTGGTTTTTGCTTTGTGTTACTTCTTTGGCTTTGTTCATGGCAGTAGGTAAAAGAAGAGCGGAGTTATCTCTTTTAGATAAAGAAACCGCTCTAAGTCACAGAAAAACATTAAGTCATTACACTGCCGATCTATTGGATGATTATTTAGCGATGTTCTCTGCTTCAGCCTGGATGTCCTGGGCCCTTTTTACCTTCTTTGAATCTTCCCCGGTAGTCTTAGGCTCACCTGTTCTTTATTCAATTCTACCCTTAACAATTTCCGGGACAAACAAACTGCTAATGATCACTATTCCAGTAGTTATTTATGGGATAATGCGTTACCTAAGTATTGTTTATCAAGGCTCACGAGCAGAATCACCGGAAAGAATTCTTCTTTCGGATAAACCGCTTTTGGGATCTGTGATTTTATGGGGTTTACTGGTAATTTGGATCCTCTACGGAGCAGGAAGTTAATACTATTGTGTCGCCTTCTGTGTATATTTGCTATCGGCCGAAACCCAACCTTCTTTCCCTTCCTCATAAGTAATTTTGTACCAGCCTGATTTTTCTTCTAAAAGAGGATATTTCTTTTGCGGATCAATTGGTTGAATTTTAGTTATCTCTGTACCAGAAGGGCTATTTCTCACTCTTAAAAAACCAAGGCTATTCTCTTTAATTAAAACATATCCAAGATTTTGACTGGTAGCACCTGATGTCGGGGTAACATTGGACGACGTCGTTGTTGGTGTCGGGGTTGTCTTCTTTATCTTTCCTGTTGGGGTGGGCGTAACTGCCTCCGCTGGCGTGGGTGTTGGTGTTAGCACCATACTTTGACCCAGCTTGGCGTTCACAATTAATTTATAGCCGAGAACCGCCTTTGCACTAATTACCTTATCACCATATCCCTCTTTAGAAATTATAATTTCATGGTCAGCTTCATTAATTTTATCGATCATAAGCGGGGTGTAACCTTTTGATTCACCGTCAAGCTTAACCAAGGCGCCATCTGGATCAGAAACAACTGATAAAGAAGCTTGTTTTTTATCCTTTATTTTTTCTAAAGTCAAAACATGCCCGGAAGAAGCAGCCTCATTGGCAGCAAATTCCCTTTCAATCAAGGTAAGCACTCCGCTATTAACCTTAACTTTTCCCTCCCAAGAAACCAGGGGCGTTGCATCGGCCTCGGGGATTAATTTGATTAACAACTCGCCTCCCTTTAAATTACTCGCTTGGTATGGCGTTTTACCTAAAAGTTTACCGTCTATAAAAACATTCGCCACTGATTTGGTTCTTATTTGCAAGGCGGCGGGGAGGGATTTAAATGAACAGCCCGCAAGAAACAAGGAGCAAATAACCAAGATAACCAGAGGAAAGACCTTTTTCATTGTTAATAATAATACCACCAACTTCAAAATTTGACAAGAATGATTTTATCTCCTAAATTTACTGCGGATAAATCCAGCCAACATCGGTAAAATTGAAATCAAGATAATCCCGAAAATTACCAAGGAAAAATTGTGCTTAACTCCCGGAATATTACCAAAAAAGAAACCTGCTAAAACAAACAGTACTACCCAAGTAACTCCGCCGATAATATTAAAAGAAATAAAGCGACCGTAGCTCATCTTTCCGATTCCGGCAACGAAGGGCGCAAAAGTTCTCACTATTGGGACAAAACGAGCTAAAATAATCGTTTTACCCCCATGTTTAGCAAAAAATTTCTGGGTTTTTTCAATATGTGACTTTTTAATTGGAATTTTAGGGTTAGCGATTAATTTCTCCCCCAAGAAATGACCGATCCAGTAATTGGCTGTGTCTCCCAAAAATGCCGCTAAAGCCAGAAAAGCCAACAAAAAAAAGACATTGAAGGAACCTAGGGCAGCAAAAGCGCCAGCAGCAAATAGAAGAGAATCTCCGGGCAAAAAAGGCGTAACCACCAAACCTGTTTCAATAAAAATAATAACAAATAAGATTGCGTAAGTAATTGCTCCATAGGTTGCAATCAATTGTCCCAAATGGACATCAATATGCAAAACAAAATCAATAATGGATTCAACTGCTACCATACTGTGTTTTCATTATATCCCAAAATTCCCACGATTTACGCTCCAATAAAAATAGCATCTGTTTCCCTTTCGATTCAATTTACTTTGCTTTCCGAGGCTAATTATGGTAACCTTAAAAACATGCGGCCACACGGCCAAGTAGTAAAGCCCGCCGATTCGGCGGGTCTGCAAAACAAGACCACGTAGCCAAGTAGTAAGGCAAGTGTCTGCAAAACACTTATACGCGGGTGCAATTCCCACCGTGGTCTCAAGAGTTCAAAATTGAAGACTAAAACAATTTCTAGGAGATAAGTGCTTCTACTAAACGACGAAGATCTTTGTTGATATTTGGGTTCAAATTGTTTTCGAAGATATCGTTACAACTTCCTTTCAGTTCACTGTTCCCTTGAAAGCTTTTTTGGCCAACCACTTGCATTTCCATTATTTTGCAGAAATTGTTAACAACGTTATTTGTGCAAATATCCGTTTCTTCGGGTGCGGCTGCCCCTACACAAATCACAATTGCCTTTTTCTTCCTGAATTGTTCCAGTTGATTAGCGGTAAAAAAAATACTACAACGGTCAATAAAGTCTTTAAATAAACCAGTTGGCATATTGAAGTAATTGGGCGAGATAAAAACAAAACCGTCCACTTTTTCCATCTTGCCCATAATTTCCGCCATATCATCCTGAATTCGGCATTCTTGTTTCTGGTTACAATATTCCACACAACCAAGACAGTGGTTAATTTTCTTTTCCCGCAAAAGAACCACTTCGTTCTCAACTCCTTTTTCTTTCAGAAGTTGCTGAATTTTCAAGGCAATTGCCTCGGAATTTCCTTTTCTCGGGCTACCGCAAATACTAAGAATTTTTGTACTTTTCATAAAATTAGTAAACTTGGTTATGAGAACCAATATCTAAAAATAAAACAAGGTTCTTTTTAATCGGACGATAGACAACCCGAACATCTCCGGTGATAGAAAAAGATCTTAAACCTCTCTGCTTCCCCACCAAAGCATGATCTTTTAAAAGCGGATTGTGAAGGTCTTCAACAAACAAAATAACCTTTTCGTGAAATATTTGATTAAGATTCCGATTACGTTTTATTCTTTTAAGATAATTCTTCTGAAATTCACGATGGTAATCAATCTTCATTCAACTTTTTGAATAAGTCATCGACACTCTCGCAGTGAATAATATTTTTGTTCTCTTTATAGTCTCTAATCATTTTGGCATATCTTTTTTCGGCAGACGGAGATAAGTTCTCAGTTTCCTCAAAAGAAATAGTAATACTTTTATTAGCTAATTTCCTCAAGAAAACCCGAATTGTTTCCTGTAAAGAAGAAAAACCTAGACTCTCCGCCGCCCGCAATGCCTGATCACGAAGGCTGATATCAATTGGAACCTGTAAGATAGTTTTGTTATTCATATATATGATTATAATGGTTTAATAATGAATGTCAAGTAGGTCTTAAGAGTAAAATTCAAACTCTAATTAATTTCTCCAACCAAGGGATATTTTCATTCTTCCTTTTCTGCCCGCTATCAGCTTTAGCTGAAAGCAAATGCAGGCGGGTCCACCACAAATCTTCCCAGATATAATGAACTGCCAGCTGTTTGTATTTCCCGAACTTCTCAAAATATTTAAGTATTTTATCAACCGGAACCGGATCTTCCGGATCATTGTCAAAAAATAGCTTTGAATAAATCTTTTGTTCCCAAGGAGAAACGTGGTTGAAAAAATCCCAATGGTGGAAAACATCAAAAAGCAGATACCAGACAGTTGCTGGGCCAACTCCATAAAGTTCTAGCAGTTCTTTCCTCTGAGTTTCCAAGTCTTTTTTTCTTAAATCAAATTCGTCTATTTCGGAATTTAAAAAATAATCATCGATTTTCTTTATTGCTTTTGCCCGATAACCAACTTTTAAGCTTCTTAATTCTTCCTCTGATACCTTTTTTAGCTTCCCCGGCTCCCAAAAACACCAGAGGTTTTTACCATTGAACTCTAAAGAAGTACCGTATTTAGTCAATAATGATTGAAACATTTGAATCGAGCGTCGCACTGTTGCATTCTGTAAAACAATGCCAATAATCAAATATTCATATAAGGAACTTGGATGTCCCGGTCTCATCCCCCGCCATTTTTCAATAATTGGGCCCAGAATTTTGTTGTTTTTAAATTGAAAATAAAAATCAGTCAAGCCAAGATCCAAATTGTAACGATATTTGATCTCCTCTACCAATGAACCAATAAAATCTTTTGTTAACTTTTGACCGGAAAAAATCGTCAATAAGATTTCCGGCTTTTTAACGCTTCCTTTGTTCTCAAACTTTAACCCCAGACATTCTCCATGCCAGTTCCATGTCTGCCACCTAACGCCCGGCTTCCAAAAATTATCACCAGAGGTAAAATGATCTGGTTTATGAAAAGTTGAATCAAAAGCAAACGGGGAAGAAGGGACAATTTCAATAATTTTAACCTTTTGTAGTCTCATCAGCTAAATTCTTTCTAGCAAATAATTCCACCCGGGTTGCCATTTCCAAGAAGCAGCAACGGCATCATATACCGAAGCAATTTTTTCTAGTTAGAATTCTTTTTGTTTACTTCTTCAAAAAGCTTAATCAGTTCTTCTTCCGAAAGACTTCGTCCTTCTTCTTCGGCCTTTTTCATTGCCTGACAAATCGGGCAGTCATCATAATATGTTTCAGAACTGGAAACAACAAAAGTCTGTCCGTCTTTGTTTGGGCTGCTGGTTTTGACCTTTTTAATCTTTGTCATATATTAATTAAAACACATTTTAAATAGGGGTGGTACAAATTGTACCCCTCCTTTGTTAACTAATTTCGCAAGTTCGACATCTCTTTGTTTTAATCGTTTAAAATACTGCGCAGGATCTACCGAATCTGTCAGGGATTCAATAACATCATTTATTACAAACCACCACTCGTTCTTATAAATCACCCGCCTGATTTTTTTACTCTTGAAGATTGCGATTTTAGTTGCTTTGGAAATTTCGTTCATCATTATTTATCTTAGCCCAAACAAAACCCGAATGTCAAGAGATAATCAAGTTATAAACAAATTTGATTATTTATTTGTATGGGTACTGGCTCCCATTTTCTCTTCAATTGCCGCCTGCGCTGCTGCCAAGCGGGCAATGGGAACTCGATAGGGCGAGCAGGAAACATAGTTGAGACCAACGCGGTGGCAGAATTTAATTGACTCTGGGTCACCGCCGTGTTCCCCACAAATTCCTACCTTAAGATTCGGTTTCGTCTTTCTCCCCTTCTCAACCGCCATCTTCACCAACTGTCCCACTCCATCCTGATCTAAAGTTTGGAAAGGATCGACCGGCAATATCTTTTTCTCTATATAGACCTTAGTGAACTTAGCCGAATCATCCCGGGAAAAACCCATGGTCATTTGGGTTAAATCATTGGTGCCGCAGGAGAAAAATTCCGCTTCAGTAGCTACTTCGTCCGCGGTCAAAGCCCCTCTTGGAACTTCAATCATTGTCCCCACATGATATTCAACTTTCACCCCATGTTCTTTCATGGTCTCCTCGGCTACCCGATCAACCAAAGCCTTTTGATCTCGAAGCTCATTTACATTCCCTACCAGCGGAATCATAATCTCCGGGACTACTTTAACCTTATCTTCCTTCCAAACCTCGATTGCGGCCAAAATAATTGCTTTCACCTGCATTTCAGTGATCTCCGGATAAGTAATTCCCAAGCGGCAGCCGCGATGGCCAAGCATGGGATTAAACTCATGCAGGTCGGCAGATTTGGCCCAAATTTTCTCTGCTGGAACGCCAATTTTCTTTGACAATATTACTGCTTCTGCCTCTGTTTTTGGCAAAAACTCATGCAGGGGTGGATCAAGAGTTCTAATTGTCACCGGCAGGCCTTCCATCTCCTTAAATAGCCCTTTGAAATCCTCTTTCTGGAAAGGAAGTAATTTGTCCAAAGCTTTTCTTCTCTCTTCCTCAGTGTCAGCCACAATCATCTCCTGCATGAAGGGTAACCGATCCTCGGCAAAGAACATATGCTCAGTTCGGCAAAGACCAATTCCTTCGGCGCCAAATTTACGCGCCACCTTGGCATCTCTGGGAATATCAGCATTCGCCCTTACTCCAAGCTTACGGACTTCGTCAGCCCAAGTCATAAACTCGCCGAAATCGCCAGTTAAACCAGGCTCGACTAAAGACACTTTTCCAAGGATAACCTCTCCAGTATTACCGTTGAGGGAGATTAATTCACCCTCGCTGACAATTACTCCATTGACAGTAAACTTCTTTCCATGCTCATCAACCCTGATTGCCTCACAGCCAACAACAGCACATTTACCCATTCCTCTGGCCACCACCGCCGCATGAGAGTTAGAAACCAAAACTGGGGTATACCTTCTGGTAAAAACTACATAATTTTTATCCATCTCGCTACTCGCTTCCACTTCAAAGTTGTAAACATAAGTCTGGGTTGATTTCCCAGTTTTCTTAACCCGATACATCCTTAAATTCGATTCTAGTACCTTCTTGAGCTCCTCTTTGGGATTGCAAACAGGAAGAATATCTCTGATAATTTTCTCAGAATCAATCAGTAAATTTCTTCTAACACACTCCCTAATTCTTCCTTGATAGTTCGTTTTATCTAAAATGTCAGAAAAAATTTGTTTAGCAGCAAAAAGTTTTGTCCCATAGAATCTCTCTTTTACATTTCCTTTTACTCGCTTTGTATAGCTAAGAATTTCTTCTAATCTTTCTAGAATTTGAAGATTATAAATTCCTCTATTAACCGTTCCCTGCGGAACAATGCCCAACTTTAAACAAGAAACCACAATTGCCTGAGCAAGTTCTTCTTTGGAAGCAAAAATCATCACCCGATTATTAAAGAAAGTGCCATCTCCATCAATCACCCCAGCCAAAAAATTAAAAGTAGAAATCTCATCTAAACCAAGAATCCAACTTACAAGATTATCTTTTATCTGTTTTAGTTCTGCTGCTGGCCCTTTGCGGAAACAAATTAAATCGAGTACTTCCCCTTCAATTTTTCTCCCCCTAAGAATACCTCCTGTAACCCGACTCCGTTTAAAAGTAAAACCAGGAGGGAAAAGCTCAGAAAAATAAGAACTAACAGTTTGAATAAATTCTTCTTTTTCCGAAACATTCTTCTGAGTAAAAGTAACATTTCCTTTAGTCTTTTTTAAATTTATATATCCGTCAGTCAAAATAGCACCCATTAAATAAGCAAGTTTCTCTTGTTTTTCAGATTTTTCAATAGAAGGAATTTTATCTAAAACACATAGAAATTCTTTGTCATTCAAAATTTCTTCCAGTGGTTTCTTAATCAATTGACGATCATAAAAAGTATACATTTTATGGTCGGGAGTAATTTTTAAGGAATTATACTTTGTTCTTCCGGATTGAGAAATCAGAACCTCGATAGCTTCAGCTTTCCTTTTTCCTGTAGCAATAATTTTTTTCCATTTGGGGGAAAGAAAATTAGAATCATACGAAAGAATCAAAATTTTCTCACCTTTCTTAAGAAGATCAAAAAGTTTCTCTGCGGAGAAAAATCCTCTATTGGTTAAAATTAAAGTTTCCCCTGCAATACAAGTCATTCCCCCTCGAGCGGTCAAAATTCCCTGAGCCATATCCATACCAGCAATATCATCTGGACAGGTTTCCGTGCGTACTAAAATCACTTTCTCTGTATCTCCTTGGGTAACGGCATCTTCAGCCGTAAAAACTACCTTTCCAACCGCTGCCCCGGGTGAAGCAGGCAAACCTTTAGCCAAAACCTCATATTTTACTGACGGGTCAAAAATCGGGTGCAAAAGCTGATTGAGCTGCTCCGGATCAACTCTCATTAGAGCTTCTTCTTTGGTAAGCAACTTTTCTTTGACCATATCGACCGCGATTTTGATCGCTGCCTGAGCAGTCCTTTTCCCATTCCTGGTTTGCAGCATGTAAAGTTTGCCTTTTTCGATCGTAAATTCGAAATCCTGAACATCTTTATAGTGCTTTTCCAACCTTGAAGTAATCTCCTTAAGTTGTCGATAGACTTCCGGCATTTGCTTCTCCAGATCAGCTATCTCGTGTGGGGTTCGAATTCCGGCGACAACATCCTCTCCTTGGGCATTAGTCAAATACTCGCCATAAAAAATCTTCTCTCCTGTGGCAGGATTACGGGTAAAGCCAACGCCAGTTGCACAATCGTTCCCCATGTTACCAAAAACCATTGCCTGGACATTTACCGCCGTGCCTAGATCATCGGAAATTTTATTTAGTTTCCGGTAGGTAATCGCCCGAGGGTTATTCCAGCTTTTAAAAACAGCATCTCTGGTCATCTCAAGCTGGACTAGAGCATCTTGAGGAAACTCTTTGCCAGATTCTTCCCTAATAAGCCTTTTGTATTCAACAATAAGGTCTTTCCAATCGTCAGCCGTAAGCTCCGTGTCTAACTTCTTGCCCAAATCCTCTTTTTTTGCGGTTAGAACAGCCTCAAATTTTTCTTTCTCAATCTCTAAAACCACATTACCGAACATCTGGAGGAATCTGCGGTAGGCGTCATAGGCAAACCTTTCGTTTTCTGATCTTTTAGCCACTCCTTTTACCGCTTCGTCGTTCAAGCCCAAATTTAAAATCGTATCCATCATTCCAGGCATGGAAAATTTAGCTCCGCTACGCACAGAGACCAGTAGTGGGTTTTCCACATCACCGAATCTCTTCCCAACCACCTTCTCCAGCCTTCCGACAGCCTCCTCGTATTGATCTTTAAGCTCAGGCGGCAATTTATGACCATGAGAGTAGAAATAACGACAAGCCTCGGTGGTAATCGTAAAACCTGGAGGAACAGGAATCCCGGCGTTGGTCATCTCGGCCAAGCCTGCTCCCTTGCCTCCAAGAAAATCTTTCATCTTGCCATTACCCTCAGCCTTACCTTCGCCGAAGAAGTACACAAATTTATCTTGACTGGCCATATTTTTACCCTCCGTGCTAAATTAACAAATTTTCGAGTGTGGTCATTTTACCAGTTTTTACTCCTGCTTGGCAACCCCTCAAACCAACTGCTGGTCCATTTTTAGCCTTGAAAATAGAAAATAGGCCTTTATATAGGCACAATTCGAGGGAAGAAACGCTTGACTTTTTACCTTTCCCGTTGTAAAATCCATCAAATTCCCGAACCTGTAGGTAAGGGATTTTTTATGCCCCGCCCTTGGCGGGGCAAAACGGGCTAAATAAACCCGCATTATGAAACGATTAGAAAA
>Ga0210022_1001125_pt1 | contig 18145 bp, 19 predicted proteins | sample CryGeymeta201520_FD_183984 | JGI IMG/M metagenome (GOLD analysis project Ga0210022, IMG submission 183984) | Groundwater microbial communities from Crystal Geyser aquifers in Utah, USA - Crystal Geyser metaG 2015-20 (SPAdes) (version 2) | ecosystem: Environmental > Aquatic > Deep subsurface >... | reverse complement strand
GGGTGATTTCAAACCTCGATTGCCCAGAAACCGGCGACGGCGGTTTCCTTGTTTCAATCCCTCAATTGGGATGGGGTGATTTCAAACTTTGACGCGCTGACGGATGCTCAGTGGCGGACTGCGTTTCAATCCCTCAATTGGGATGGGGTGATTTCAAACTTCCGGCGTCCGGCGTTGCCGGGCAGATGTTTTTGCAGTTTCAATCCCTCAATTGGGATGGGGTGATTTCAAACTCAAATCGCAGTTGGTTTTTGTCGACAAACGATGCGTTTCAATCCCTCAATTGGGATGGGGTGATTTCAAACTCCCATGCCCGCGTTGCGGCGCGACCGTGCAAATCATGTTTCAATCCCTCAATTGGGATGGGGTGATTTCAAACCTCGCCTGTCCAGCGAGGCGCAACCGGCAATCGGAGTTTCAATCCCTCAATTGGGATGGGGTGATTTCAAACATTCCGCGCACCCATACATCGCCGCCCCACTCCGGGTTTCAATCCCTCAATTGGGATGGGGTGATTTCAAACTGGCAGGGCGGCGCCTTGTTGAATCGCAATGGCAGAGGTTTCAATCCCTCAATTGGGATGGGGTGATTTCAAACCAATCACACCACAACAAACAGGAGAAATGAAATGGTTTCAATCCCTCAATTGGGATGGGGTGATTTCAAACTATAGTCGGGCACAAGGGAATCTACGATATACGCTATGGTTTCAATCCCTCAATTGGGATGGGGTGATTTCAAACTGCCAATCTTTGGCTGGATGATGGCGCCCCCGTTCTGTTTCAATCCCTCAATTGGGATGGGGTGATTTCAAACCCTCCGTGAGCCCCGATATTTGCCGCCGCTGATATGTTTCAATCCCTCAATTGGGATGGGGTGATTTCAAACTTATCGCGGCGCGGCGCGGGGCGGGTTTTTCGTTGTTTCAATCCCTCAATTGGGATGGGGTGATTTCAAACGGCAAATGGAGATAGCAACTTCCCTGAAATCAATGTTTCAATCCCTCAATTGGGATGGGGTGATTTCAAACCGCTCGCGCAGGGCCTTAATTTTGCCCCACTTTATGGGCAAAAACCGTCCAAAGACCAGGTGAAATACAACTTAATACGGCTGATTGGAACAAAAACATGCTCATTGTGTCTACTTCCTTCCACCTGACGCATCTCTGCGAGCGGGAAAGGTTTATCAGCGAGAACCTCGTCCCATCAACGCCGGTCACGCCACAAGTGGGGGATTACCCGGCAGCAACCGCCACCTGTACGGAAATCCTTGGCGAGCGCGCCCAACCTTTTCGCCGGCGCTCTGCCGCTCGCAGAATTCAAGTCAAAAAAAATTTGGGTTCTTTTGGCAGTTCAGAACCAACCGTCTCAACACCTTTCAAACAAGCCGCGCACAGCGGGTAGAAACGGACGCTGTCTTTTTCAGGATTCAGCACTTTTTCAAGTTTGTTTTGCAACAGTACCAGCTCTTTATCGGTAATGAATAACTCAAACAAACTGTACTGGGTCCACTGTCCAAAACCGCTCAAAATTTTGTGAACTTTGTTGCGGCGTTTATCGGATGACATATCGTAAGCCACAATATAAAAACGAGTGTCGCTCATTTTACCCTGCTTTTACTCTGTTTTCTATCCGTTGATCCGCTTTGCCAAAGACATTCGTTGTCTAACGCACCTTGAAAGGCTGATAACCGCCAATTTCACCATCCAATGCTTTCGCCAGCAGGCGCGCTTGCAGTTCAATACAGCGCCGGTAAGTGGCTTTGTATTTAAAGATGGGGTGCTCAATTTCAGTGTTCATACGTTCCTCAAATTTCTCCAAAAAACTGCGCCGCGCGCCGTCCTTAAGCCGCCAGGCCCCCATTTCCTCGATAAAATCGTCGCTTTGTAGAATACGATTGTTGATTAATGTCAATACCACCGAATCAACCACCGGAGCGCGAAATTCTTCCATCAAATCAAGCGCCAACGCCGGTTTACTGTATTGAGATGAATGCAAAAAACCGATATAAGTATCCAGACCAACCGTTTTTATGGCTGAAGCGCATTGGTGCATCAACAGGGTATAGCCGTAGGAAAGAATGGCATTGACGGGGTCCCGGGGCGGACGCCGCGAACGTGTTTCAAAGCCGAGGCCTGTGTCGCTGCGCAAAAGCGACCCAAACGCCTCGAAATACTCCGCCGAAGCCGCGCCCTCAAAGCCTCCCAGCGTCCCCCAGCTGGTTCCCTTTTGCGGTTTGGACAGATCTACCGGCAGCTCGCCGTTATACTGAAGGTTTTCCACCGATTCGAATATTTTACGCAGACTTTCGGCGGCTTCGGCTACGTCACTTTCATTTACCCGGCGATTAGACCGCAGCAACAGGGTACGCATATTATGGATTTTTCCGCTTACAAACCGGCGCGCCAGGCCAAAACCGCGCCGTGGGTCTTCGTGCGCCCGAAACTGGGCCAGCCGCAGCAAGCCATTTTTGGACTCGGCGGGGATCACTCGTCCGCGAAAACCGCCATAAGCGTTGAGAAAGGTAATTTCAGCGCGCTGCTCCATTAGGGTTGCCAGCGCCTGAGCCGTCAGAGTGCTGTCGCCAACAATCACGACCTCGGTAATTTTTATCAGCGGCACCTCCACTTTGCGGGCGGGTTTGTTCTCCTTCTCATTGGCGGGAATGTTCACTACCAGAGTATCCCCGTCTTTCTTGACAATGGAATACGGTTCGGTTACATAAAGCGTGGTCATTTTTCCCCTTTCAAAATCTTCACTTCGCGCGGGAGGCAGATGGGTTCCAGGGAACAATCCCGGCACTTGTTATAGTTTTCGAGCGGCGGCGGCAGCTGTTGGGCGGCCACCAGCGCGTGCGCCCTGACGATACTTTGCCGGGTGCGCGCCCGCAATTCGGCGCTGATTTCCACTTCTTCGCGGTGACGCGAGCCAAAGTAGAAAATATAACCTTTTGGAACGACGCCCCCAGTCTGCTCACTGAGACACAAAGCCTGGGCGCAAAGCTGGATATGGTCATTCAGCCATTTTCCCATCCGCCCTTTTTTATATTCGATGGGGGTCAGCGTGCCCCCGCTTGCGGATGACGTAGATTCCTCGACCACATCCGCGAAACCGGCAATTCCCAGATCGTCCGACCAAACATACATCTGCCGGTGGGTGAGTGTTTCACCTTCGCGGCTGACGCCGGGGTTGTGCACATTTTCGTGGCGCAGAGAGCCTTCGAGCACATGAGCATTGATTTCCATTTCACCGAGCACATGCATCAGGTAAAATCGGCGCTCACAATATTCCAACTGGTTGAGCATCGAAATTGGAATCACTTCTGGTTCACTATCGATCATCTTAACCCTCCCTTTTCTGCAACCGTCTAAGATTGTTACGAAATCCGGCTGGTCATGCCCATGCCCTGGGGCGTTTTTCGGCCAAGACCGGCATAGAAGGCCAGGTCAGCAAGCAAGTTCAGCCCCCTGGCGAGCGGCTGGTCGGTTTTGTCGGTCAGCCAATACTCAAACTTTCCGACCGCGCCAGGGTGCGGTTTGTTTTCAATCAGGACGTTTTCGGTTTTCAGGGCGTAGTTTCCAAAGATCAGGTTGGCCTCTGCATACTCCTCCACTGCGCGGACGTTGTCTTCACCGGTAAGCGCCTTCCAGGCGTTGGCCAGGTTCCCAAAGACAAAGCGCGGCAGCGGCATCAGGATTTTCCAATCGTCCTTATATCCAAACTGGGTTGGTGAAAACAATTCAAAAGCAAATTTATGCGGGGCGGGCTGCTCCAGTCGGGATTGAAGTTCTGCCAGCGTGGTATAGCCTGCCCAGGGATGGCTGCCCGGCGTAGTCAGGATTTCGCTGACCAGGAAATGCGCCTCCCCCAGACGGATTTGCGGGCGCGCCGAGCCTTGCAAAAAGTGGGTAATGAACGCGCCAAACAGTTTTTCATCCAAAATCGTCACCCGCAGCCAGCATTCCCAGCCCTCGCGCAGGTGGAAACCTGTCTCTTTCCCTACCTGGCCCTTGATTCCTGGTTTTTTGGTTGGCAACCCTTGCAGCGCGCTGACCGTAAACGGTTTGCGTCCCTTGGCGTCATGTAGTTGCGCCGAAAGCGCCGGGTCCACAGATTGGACGATTTCCAGAAAGGCAGCGTGTCCATATTGACCGCCCAGTTGGGTAAAGGTGGCAGGGTGAACGTTGGTGAGACGGATGACGGAGGAGTAGAGTTTCATAATCAGGTATCCTATTCGGCAGTATCATCACTTTCATCGTCATCATTTTTAGCTTCTATATCGACAGATTGCTATTCAAATGGCTCTGGCTTCCAGCGAAGGTAATTCAGATACGCGGATTTTTCCTTGCCGTCTTTCTCAAAGGGATATTCCACGGTTTCTTTGTATCCATTGGGGTATTTTCGGCGAAAAGGTTTCGGGATTTCTGCATAACCTATTTCAGGTAGAAAACCTTCTTTGGGTACTTCAACGATAATATCCCGGAAATAAGCAGACCCGCCATACTCCAATTCTTTTAAGACGATTTCATACTCATTCCCGTATTTGTTGAAATAACGCACATAAGCTTTGATATCTTTTTGCCAATCTTTATCCTGCCGTGCCGCGCACCGACTGATAGGTACGCTAATAGCGTGACTCATATGTTCGCGGTCAGTTGTCAAAGTGATGGACGGCTCCCAACTCCGCGTGACCACCAAACCTTTATCGTGCAAAGGCTTATTTTCCAGTCGCCCATCATAAACATATTCAAAAAGCATGTCGAACATGATTTCCGCGCGATAGTCAAAGGCGATTCCACGCTGGGTGAGTTCAAGATAATCGTCAGCAATGAAGGCGCCCCCACTTTTTTCTTGGAGCTTATCGATGAATACTTGCTCATTTTCTTCGCTGATTTCACGCAAGAAATCTTTGATACCATTGCCGATCACAACCACTTCGGCGTTTTCCCGGTCGTTGCGCCGGTTACATCGCCCAGCACGCTGAATCAAGCTGGCGGGATTGCAGATTTCGGTGATCAGGTAATCGGCGTTCAGATCACAGCCAACCTCGATTGCACTGGTGGTAATCAGAATATAGCCTTCTCCCACGCTCTCGCGCCGTTTCAACTCGGCATAGACTTTTTTGCGCTGATCATTATCCAGCCGCCCATGATAGAGCAAAGGCTTACCCAATTTTTTCCAGACCGAAACGGCATCTTCAACGGTGTCAACGGTCACAATCAGGCGTTTTTTTTCATTTACTCGAGATTGCGCTTCGGCAATCACTTTTTCAACGAGTTGTGATTTTTCGGCTGGCACATACTGGAGCGTCTTGGAATAGGGTTTCTTGCTCCCCAAATAATCGACAACGTCCAGAAAATCGAATTCGTCGGCATAGGATTTTGGCATGGTGGCTGTCATCAGGATAACATCCAGATGCGCCACGTAAAGCGCCCTGATGAGCCGCAGGAAGTTGGTAAAGGCGGTATCTTCGTAAGCATGGGCTTCATCGAAAACAAATAGGTTGCGTTTCAGCCCGTTGAAAATGCGAAACGGGAAAATGTAGCCTTTGCGCTCATCGCCGAATCCGAAAAAACGGTAGAGAAACTTGTCCAGTGTAGTGATGACGACATCGCCATCGTAAAGGTGGCGGCGGGAGTTGAACTGCTGGTCAGTGATTTCTTTTTTATTCAGGAATACTCGCCGTTGGGATTGTCCGCCAGTATCTATCACAAGCGTGTATTGCTTTCCGCTGCCTGAAAGCTGTATCAATTTTTCAGTAACGCGCCCGATTTGGTCTTCTACAAGGCTGCGCGTGGGAAAAATCATAAACAACCTGCGCCCGGATGCCAGAGAAGGAATAAGTACAGCCTCGGTTTTGCCACTTCCAGTTGGAGATTTAAGCAGGACCGCGCAATCATCACTCATGATCCGCTTCCACATCTCGGCCTGCATCGGGTAAGGTGCTTTGTCCATGATGGATTCAAAAGTCATGGCTGGCATAATGTCACCTTCTTTTTCTGCTCATAGGCTTTATCGGGCATCCAGGCTTTCAAGGCAATGGTGAGTTTTTCGGTAGGCTTTTCACCGGTAAGAATGTCAGACGGAATCTCGTATTCGTAGAAGTTAACCGTCAATACCAGTGGCGACTGCCCGAAGGGAAACGGCTCAACTTCAATCGAACCATCTTCGCGTTTGCGTGAATGCAACTCCATGAAAGCGCGTTCATCCGATTTGCCTTCCATCGCATAACTTTCGGCTTCTGCGGCTACCTGGTCGCACATTTCCAGTGTGTACAAGTCAAGTGGAAAGTTGCGGGCATAAACATCGCCCACTTCACGATGTAAACGCGCCTGACACTCAGCAATTTCATCTACGCTGAAATCATGGTGTCTTTTGATGAGCAGGTCAGTGTAAAGATCGGCACATTGCACGCGAAAGCGATGCCCCGCAAAGGAATAGCCATACTTGTGACTATCAGCCGTCACCTTGAATGTGACAGGCTTGGCTTCATCGTGCCGTCTGGCGGCTTCGATAAGCTTTTGCCTGGTCATTTCCAAATTACAATCCGCTAGAACCCGATAAGCCCTATCGTGACTCCACGTCTCCACCAGTTGTTGCACATTACCGACATGAGTTTCCAACGGAATGATGCGCGCCTTTGTGGGACTGCTGTTGGGTGGGTCAAAGTAAATTCGTCCGATGTCCATGCTTGCTCCTATTTCAGCAAATCCACCAGTGCTTTGGGGATGAATGTCTCTCCATCGGTGTAAAAATCTGCCTCGATGGGTTCGGCGGGTATTCCTCCCATAAACGGCACGAATCCTTTGATGGGGCTGGGAGTGGGTTTTGTCATTGATTCATCGCCGTTCCCATCCCATTCATGCCGGTACATTGGGAACGCATTACAAGGAACACCAATTAGCAAACTACCAGGCGTGAACGTATCGGGCTTTGCTGTACTTTTTTCGAGACGAAATTCGCGCACCTCGCTTACGCTTGCCACATAGGCGTAGCCCTCTTTGCCAAGTTTGCATCCGCGATTGATCAATGTTTTTAACATACTGAGTTGGTCGCTGTTTTCGCTCAAAACGTAGCCCGTCATCACGCCACAAATCAGGTAATCCCAATCATGGAGTTGATAAACCTGCTTTTTGTTTGCAATGCGGTAGATGCGCGAAAAAGCATCATGATTGAAGGCGCGGATGCCCTGGCGTTTGGTGGTGTGAACATACCACTCATCGGAAGCAGGATACGCGCCAAGTGCAATCAAACTGCGCGGCAAAACGTAATACTTTGGCGCGGTGGCGCGTGCCTCGGGTGTCTCGTCGTTTTCAGGCAAGTTGCCAGTTTCGATTACGGCCAAGCGGCGCAAAAAACCCGACATGGTGGTGGGAGGCAGGAACGGGTAAGTAGCGATATGCAAGATAGAACCAGGCAGGCGGCGAAACGTCAGCCCTGCCGTCGGTTGAATGAGTACCCGCACGCCATACATGGTGCTCATCCTTCCAAGTGTTTCATGACGAATAGCGTTGACTGCTCTTGCAGGAAGGTGAGGGCTTCCTTGCCCGTGCGGCGATTGAAATTCTCGCCTTTCGTCACCTGCCCTGCCGCATCGGCGAACTGCTTGAGCGCGGCATCCACCTCTGAAAGTGAAGGGGAAATAGTGGGGCGTTTTCCAAGCGGAGCGAGATAGCGATCCACAACTAGCAACGGTCCGCCCTTGAAGTAGCGCTCATCTTCATAAATACGCACGCCCTTGGGATTGCCTGCGCCAATGCGGGCAAGCGAATCTAGGAAAGCGTAAGCGACAGTAGAAAACTCGTTATCGGTAATGCTCAAGCAGTGATTGTAGACGGGATAGAGCAAGCCCGGCTCGTTGTACTGGCGCTTGAACGGCATGGGATTGTCTTCCTTCTCTTTGTGAATGAGCGATGGGTGCATAGCGCGTTGTTTCTCCACCGGGTCGAGTTCCTGAATCGCCACGCCGCCTCCATGTACGAGGCGACCGATCAGGGTTTTTGTACCTGCCTGCAAGCCACCATAAACAGAGCAGATCGGGCAATCCAGCGAGGCGCAGGTATCAGGAATGCCACAGTTCAACTTGTCGCCGAGTAGTTTTTTGCCCTTCACCGGCGCCCAGATGAGACTGCGCCGCTCGACACCGCGCCGTTTGGTCGGCGAGAGATAGCACTTGTCGGGCTTGTTCTTGCCCATCTTGACCACTTCAACAAGGTTGACGTTGATTTGCACTTCGTCGCCGAAGTACAGTTCCTGTGCACCTTCCAGAATGGCATAAATATCAAAATGCCAGCGTTCCGCATTGGTTTCAATGCCGGTGCTGACAACATCTTTGGTTGCTTTTGGGGACATGGGTTATTTCTCCTTCTTGGTGTAGTATTCGGGAAATTTTGCGGCAAGGCTTAACTTGAGTTCAGTAGTGAAGTCTTTTTGCTCTTTTTCGGTTTTGTAGTCGGTCTCGAACAAGGTGACGTAGGCGTTACGCACATCGTCAAAGTAGATTCGCAAAGAGCGCGTCCCTTTTTCAGACACACCTTCTCGCTTCTGCATATCATCGCCGACCAACTTTGCCATCAAGTTCCGTGCGGAGTCAAAACAGAAGTAATTGTCATCGTTGCGGAACATGGTCGCCATCGTGCCACTCAGGTTATGGCTGGCACGGTAGATAAACCGGAACGGGTCGGTGACTTCTTCGATCAGTTTTTCGACCTCGTTCTCAGCGCTTTTACCGCCTTTGGTTGCTTCGCTTCTGACATAATCGCAGAAAGCATCCAGCAAGCCTGTCATGGCGGCAATATCACGGAACATCTTTGCTTTTTCTGGCATATTTGCCTCCTCAAGAAATGTGCAGTGTGCCTGCCGAAGTTCTTCCAACAGGCGCAAGGATTCAAAACTGTGGTCAGTGAGTTGAGTGACCTGTGATGAGTCTGCGCTCACCAGCGCGTAAATTGCTTTAATGACCTCCTCTTTTTGAACAAGCCGTATGGCTTCAAATGTTGCCCGATTGGGTTTATCGTCATTGGCGACCAGTCTGAGTCGGAATATTTCCTGTAGGTAATTCAGCCAGACCATTCTGCGCACGGGAAGTTCTTGCTCGCTCCCGTCAAATAACCACGCCCGACTGTTGCGCAAAGTTTCGCGGGGCAAAATTGTAGCAATCTTGAACAGCGCATACTGTAAAGCACCCATCTTGTCAGAGACGGGCGCTTTGCCACCTTTATCACTAACCATTTCGGTGCATTTGATGAGCAAATATTTCCCTGCTGTTAGGTTTAACTCGCCAAGCGTCATCATGCGCAAGTAATCTTGTTCTTCAAATCCGTCATCGCTCCCAATGCCTAACCGAACCACCAAATTGTTATCTGTCAATTTGATAGGGCTGATCATTGCAATGGCAGTGCAAGACCTGCATACCGTTGGCTGTTCTTGACCATTACCTGATTGCAAACGTTGTGATGGCGAAGCAAGGATAAATCGATTGGCTGTAAGTTTCGGGGCTTTTGAGCGAGCCTTATTGTCCCTCGAATCTTCCAGCGGGCGTCCACAGGCATAACAGATGTTTCCTTGTCTATCTCCGGCAATTCTGAAACCCAAACTCTCGCTTTCCGTTTTCAATATACAAGGTAACTCGAAATTAGGTTGTGTATTGGCAAATCTGACCACCCTATCTTCAATGCAATCTGTTGTGCTTTCAGGTTTGGGATTAAATGTGCGAGGTTTTACAGTTGGCAAGAATTGATTTCTGGCAGTGCCATTGAAGTTTATCGCCAACTCTTGTACCCGTTTGAAAACGTCAGGGGCAACTTCTTTTGCCATTTCTTCAACCACGCCTACAAATACTTTATGATTATTCTTAATGGCAATGGTTTTCTTCTCAGTGTCTTTTTCTTTGGCGGCCTGTTTGTATTCAGGAGACCCAAATGTAACTTTTTGCTCAAGTGTCGCAAGGTAAAACGCTGCTTGCATTTCGCCCATATCTTTTGTGATCACAGGGAACTCTATTCCGCCAAAACCACGATTGGCAAGCTTTAACGAATTCATCAACAGGATAAAGTTTTTCTCCAACTCTTTCCGAGAAAATGCAATTTGCACAAAATCAAGCCATATTGCTCTCAAGTCGCTAGGGGCATTGTCTGGAACGAACAGCCAGGCGTTCAACTCATTTACATCAAGCGCAATAATTTTGTACTTATAGGCTAAAAATCCCAAAAACCGATCAAGAAGGCTTTCATACGCAATTCGCGCCTGAGCTTCTTGCGGCAATGCGGTTCGATACCAAATCACCAATTTGCCTATTGGTTTGCCAGCCAAAAGCACGGTTTCACCATCTTGGACAACTTCGGGCTGTATCATATCGACTGCATCTCGATTGAGCTGCCGCAATAATTTGAGAGCGTTTAAGCTGTAAAGGTCAGTTTTTAGCTTTTTGGTCAAGTTTTGCTGTTTTGCCCAAGTTGCAAAACTCGAAAAACCAGCCATATCACTGATAGAGGTAAAGTGGGATGCACAGATTGTGATGACTTGCGAGTTTTTTAGCATCTTTCCCTTTTCTTTGTTATCCTACCGAGTTCAGCAAGTTTCGAATAAACCGGCAGCGTTGTAATTTTCATCCTTCATCCCTTCGATAACACTCAGGGTAAACCTTCCGAACTCAGTTTTCTCAAAAACCTTCCCGGCTCGCCCCCGCTGGCCCCTTTTTGGCCGGGAATACTTGTATTGTACGCAAACTCTTACCCGCATACATGGACTACCCCTTCGCGAGAGCGAATCAATCTGCAAAATATCCATAGTTCCGGGCCATGCCGCGCACCCGGCGCTCCATTTCACGGCGCAGTTCATCGCCGCCTAGCACAAGACAGCCCTCGCCGTAACCCAACAGCAGGCGACCAGCCTCCCAAATATCATGGGTGATGCCCTGTACCTCAGCGCGGCCATCTTCGTGGCGAGTGATTTGAATCTCATCAAAATGGTGGCTGATTTCGCCACGTCCGATCTCGGGGGCGAGTTCGTAATGAACGACATAGCGCGGCGGGGTGCGGAAACGCGCCGGGAAGACCGTCGGCCAGAGTTTGAGCGCCTCATCATCCTGGATGTACGTCACCCGAAGGCGAATATATTCCGGCTCTGGAGTGCTGAATTGCCGCGGGCGGCGTTCCAGCACCCAGGCGCGCAGATACCAGTGTCCCTCCTGATATTTCAAATGCAGGGGCGAGACTTCAAAATAGACTGGCTGGTTGTCTTTATAGCGCGGGGAAAGATAATGGAGCGAAAACTTGCGGCGGCTCTCGACTGCCCTGCTAACCGTTTCCCAGACCCTGGGCGGGATGTGTCCCTTGTCCACAAACTGATTCACCCCCATGATCAACGTTTCGGGTTGGCGTTCCAGAATTCTGCGAGTCTCGGGCGACAAACGTTGGAGTAGATCATCCAGTAACGCGCGGATATGAACCCTCTCTCCCAATCCGTTGCCAAAGTCATGTGCCAGAATTCCCAAGCCTTTTAGACTGTTTTCTGTCAGGTCGAGTCGGACAAAAGGCCCGGAATCCGTCAGAACATATTTTCTCTCGACAGGGTCAAAGACAAACCTTGCGCGTAAACGATCGCGCAAATGTTCGCGGTCATGCTTAAATGCGGCCTGCAATGCTGACTTTTCCGCAGGATAGGCTTCGTCTCCCAGAATGGCGCGTACCGCAGCGATCAGCTCTTCGCTATTCGCTGGCGACCGAACCAGGCGCTGTAAAATCGCCAGGGCGCGCAAGAAAGAAATCCAATCGCTGCCGCGTTTTGGCAATTTTAATTCAACCCTGTTTTTATTGTTTGGCGATACTTTCACTGCGTCAGCCACTCCACGCGCACCAACGCTTCAACGGCGGAAAATTCCGGGTCGCCAGTTAGCGCCGCGGCGGTTTCTTGCGCGGCCAGAGCGACGACAAAAGCATCCGCGTATGAAATGGCGTAATGCGCTTTGATGTGCGCCGCGTCTAACACCAGGCTGCGGTCTGCTTCCACAATTTCAATCGGCAAATTTTCGAGCAGCGCCTGCGTTTGCTGGGCTTTGGTCAGCCCGCGCCGCCGCTCAACGGTGTACAAAATTTCGCCCAGGTTGATGGCGCACAACAACAAACGACAGTCACCCGTCTCTGCCAGCGTTAGCGCTTCCTGCACGCGCCGCCTGCCAGGCTCATCAGCCAGGTAGGCCAGCAAGGTAAAGCTGTCCAGGACATAAACCGGTTTACTCACGCGCGCGCTCCTGGCGGTGTTGGTCGGTAATTGCTCGTGTCAGCAAATCATCTCCCTTGAGCAAGCCCGCGCCAGCCTGAATGGGGTTCTTCAACATTGGAACAAGCGCCAGTACGCCGCCATAATCGACCACCTGTACATCCAGGCCAGGCTTGAGGCCATATTTTGCGCGCATGGCTGCCGGGATGACCACCCAACCTTTTTGAGAAATACGAACGTTCATGATACCTCCGTTGTTATACATCTCTACATGAAAGTATATCTCTTTTCGGGCGTTTCTGAACCACTTTTTTTAGGCTGAATCCAACATCGGCATCTTAGCGCTTGCCAATAAAGAAGATTTGGATATCGTCCAAGCCCTGATTAATCCAATTTTAAATTGCTGTACACCTGTTAAGTGTAATCCTTTTTCTGCGCTAATTGCCCCCCAATCGCGCCAAAAAGGGCTATTTTCTGCATAATCTTGACGCACAAGGGACTTGTGGCGCAAATCTGAGATTTGCGCCACGGCTGGTGATAAAATTCCCTTGTTCGGGAGGAAATTTGCCATGCTGAAACGTCTCACGCTGCTGATGGTTTTGCTCGTCCTACTCTGACGGCTTGCGCCCCCGCCGCGCCGGAAAACCATCCAACCGGAACGCCGGAGAACCGCTCAAGCGCCACGCCGGAGAATACATCCACCCCGCCGCCGACCGCGACCACCACGGAAGTTGCCCCCCCCCTGCAACCCCGACCAGAATTGCCACCGCAACATCACTCGCCGTTGTTGTTCCCGAATCGTTGAAAAATACAGATTTATCATTTGAAGTTCCACAAAATGTAGAACAGGTAAAAAATTGGACAGGCGACCTGTACAAACTCGGTCTCAAAACCGGCATGCGCCAGGGCGAAATGTTCGGGCTGACGTGGAAAAATGCTGACCTGGAGCGGGCTGAGATTCACATCCGGCGCAACTTTCCCGCTTCGGAGAAGGCGACCAGCCGTTTTGTTTCGCCCCACTCAAAACCAGGTACAGCCGCCGCACCATCGCCATCGGGCCGGATCTGGTTGAGATGCTGAAAGCGCATCGTCAGGCGCAACAAACACAAAAGCAGTCCATGGAAAGCAAGTGGCAGGAAAATGGCCTGGTGCTCATCCATCACATCCGCAAACCGGTTAACGGCGGCGCGCGCATGCTGAGCGCCGATTTCGGCATGGAAGACCTGTCTGGCTCCGGTTACATCACCCAGGCCGCCCGGGTGGTGCTGGGGCTGCGGATTATCCAATCGGGGCCGGAGTTCGACCCCAACGGGCCGCGAGAGTTCAAGATGCTCAAAAATAACCTGGGGACGGTGCCCGCGCCGCTCGGCTTTTCGTTCGCGCCGCTTCACCCGAAGGGCGTGATGCTCAAATGGCAAAAGCAAGCTCCGCGGCCCTACCGCGAGCCAACCCAACGCGAGGAATGCAAGGAATGGCTGGAAGATTTTCTGAAGGTCAGCCCGGCAGGGGTTGCTGGCAGTGGGTTGACGAACCACAGACGCCCGACCTGGACGCCGCCGAATAGGAGTCTCACAGTATCAGGAGTCTCACTGTCTCACGCGGGTTTTTCGGCAGGGTGTCAAAAACTGTGAGACTCCTGAGACTCCTGAGACTCTTCGCACATTTTTTGGAGAGCGCATGACCGACCTGGAAAGCATCCGACAAACCATCTCCCTGACCGCCCTGGCCGAGGAAGCCGGGGCCGCGTTCGACAGCCGCCTGCGCAGCCGCTGCCCGCTGCCGCGTCACGCCGGAGACCGCAGCAGCCGCGCCTTCACCATTTTCGACAAGGGCCGCAAGTGGAAGTGTCACTCGTCCTGCCCGCCCGAGGCCAGCGGCGGCGATATCTTTTCCTTTTACATGGCCTGGAAAGGCGTGGATTTCAAAACCACCCTGACGGAACTGAGCGCAGAGTCCGCCACGCCGCGCGGCGGGATTTCCTGTTTTTTTCGGCTGGAGATGCCCGGCGTCTGGCCGGTGCTGCTGCTGACGGAAGGCGAGTGGGACGCGATGCTGGCCTGGGAATATGCGCCCGACCTGTGCGACGCGGCCACCCTGGGCGGGGCCGGGGCGAAACTCGACCTGCTGGATTTGTCGCTGCTGACGCGCTACGCGGCGGTGGTGGCGGTCTACGACGATGATGCCGCCGGGGAGTGTGGCCGCGCCTACCTGAGCGGTCTGCAGCAACGCATTCCGCGCCTGACCGTGGTTTCCCCGCCTGCGCACGACCTGACCGATTTCTGGCGCTCCGGCGGCGACTTGCGCGCCTGGCTGGCCCGCCAGGTGGCGGATGCGCTGACCGGTGTAGGTGTACTTCGGCAGGGCTGCGCCGCTGCTGAAGCGGGGTTCACCCCAAGGGGCGTCCCTACGGGATGCTGCGCGATAGCGCATTTCGGCCAGTTTCGCGCCGGTGGAGTCGGTCGCAAGAATTGTTTTTTTGATTTTTGGATGCTGGCCACAAGCTGCCGTAAAGACTACAACTATAAAATCGTCTCGAACCATTAGCGTAAATTTTTCAGAGGAAGAGAGATGAGTTTTGCCTACGAATACAAGGTTGGGGGCAATTTCAAAATCCCCGTTGCATAATCTGTAGGAATTTTAGTATTAGTCTTATCAACAGGATGTTCTTTTTTAGAGATACTCACGTCAATTCGTTTTTCTATAAATATACCTTCAATAGGATGTCCAGAGAATAGAGGGCGCAAATAAAAAGTTTTCCCGGTATTTTCATCCGAAAATACATGGTACCAATAATTGTTTATAGTGACTTCTTCAACAAACTTAACCGCCACTTCATAGTATATATCCCATTCTTCCTCTACGCCCAAGATAAAATTCTGGTTTTTAAATATATTTGTTTTCATGGTATTAGGTCCCAAGTACTCAGAATATTAACTGCTACTTGACTATATGCCACATATTGGATCCCGCCTCCCAGATGGCTGAACAAAGGTTCTACTGGTTCAGGCCCAATTACATCTGGACGGTTAATTATCTGAAATGCTACACCAATATCTGAGGGCGTTTTTAATGCAAGCCTAGAAGTAGCACCTCCAACCGTTTCAAAAACTTCTGTGCCAGCAGTCCAGTAAGTCGGCCCTGCGCTACCGCCTCGTAACATTCCGGAATTTTGTACTACTTTTAACTCAGCTTCTGACATATAACGAATAAAAGTTGATGCATCCTGCGCTTCACTTGAACATATATCGCCACCACATACAGCGTTTGCTGTTTCAACTGTGGTTGTAGTGGTTACAACTGTTTCTGTAGTAACGGCAGATGCTACAACGGCCGCCGCTCCTGCTCCAGCGAGTACAAGTCCACCAACCGTATATACAGTTGCTTCATAGGGGGTGCAGTTCACCATACGAGCAATAGGTATCTTTTCCTCCCTGGCATTTTAGCGCATCGTTTCGCTGTCTGACGTATTCATCATGCGCCTTGTCTCGCCAGGTGTAATTACCTCCATCTCCTTGCCATGCCTGATGCCCACTTGGGTCTGTATACCTGACGGGATTGTTATTCACGTACGCGTACCGATTCCACGCCTGCGTGCCTTGTGTCCCGGTGGGGACAATGATATCCGGAGAAATGAATCTGCCTAAAGAAGGGTCGTAAAAACGGGATTGGTAGAACATGAGTCCGAGCGAGTCCATTTCACTGCGCTGAAAACACCCACAAACATTTTATTACGGGGTCAAAAATACATCTACATAAGACACAACAGCATCTTGATGTTGATTGCTCTCTTGGACGTGCGCCAATACAAATACGCGTAAAAAGATGGTACTGTTCGATTCTATCTCGGGCAAGATACTAACTGATGTTACGCGATACACCGTAGCACGACATTTATGTCGTGCTGAAATTTGGCTGACGCCAATTTTTAGAGTCTATCCAAAAAACGGGGCAGGTGGGGCAAGGCCCGCGCAAATCGCAGATTTGCGCCACCGTTGGCTGCCCATTTTGCCAATCTTTTGGACGGGTTCTTATCTGTTCAGCGCCTATCAAACGGCTCTAAAATTTCAATTTTCCGGTTTCTGCGGCGCAACCGTGACATATATATCGCGCCACTGGTTCTTGCTGCGTAACATCAATAATTAATTTTGCTTTTGGCGAGCAAAAATCAGGGACGTAGTTTCCAATGGCGTGTTGTCTTCTCAAATTTATGCCGTTCAATTTATTGCCGCGTAGATATGCCCACAGTTTTCCTTCGGCGGGAGTTGGTTCTTTGCGTAATTTACGGGCATTCTCGTAACCTTTCGGCGTTGTTCTTCTTGGCGGCATAAAACATTTTCTCCATCTTCAAAAGTCAAATGCAAAGGCAACCCCCTCACCCCCTCCGCCTTCGGCGCCTCCCCCAAATGGGACATGAAAATTTTTGTGTTCATAAAGCGCTTATCTGTCCCATTTGGGGGAGGACGGGTGGGGGTGGCTTTATTTCCCTTCCACAATTGCTATCTCATCCTCACTCAGCCCATACAGTTGATAGACCAACCGGTCAATCTCACGCTCCAATTTGCTGGTATTCGCCTGCCCCGCAGGGGCGGCGCGCTTTGCCGCCAAGATTTTCGTGACAAGTTTGGCAACTTCTTTCTGTTTATCGGAAGCGGCTTCTATGATAGGAAATTCTTTTACGTAATTATTTATCCAACGACTTGTTCCCATTCCACTTGTCTCTGCAATTAGCCCCAAATAGAAATAAATCAATCTTGAATTTAATATGCCAAGTAAATATTTGGTGTCTACTTGAGGTGGCGGCAACAAGAAGTATGCTGAATTCAACAGGTAAATTTCGTCAGTGCAAAGAGCAAATCGCCCTATGTCAGTTAATTCTATCCAAACAATTTTCTCTTCCTTGAAATCATCAAAAAAGGCAGTTGCCCTTAAATTTGTCCAATGTTGTCCTTGTGCCCCACGATTCTTAAATGCCGTTCCAAAGCTATCAAGGTACTTATATATATCTGGATAATCCTTTTGAACATTTACGCCATTCTTGGTGAGTAAGATATATAAATTAGGAAGTTCATATTGATAGCGAAATATATCTCGACCACGCAAAATTGGTTTAATTATTTCTGAGTTTTTCCGATTTAGGCGAATGAATTCTTTCCGTTTATCTTCGTCAATAACAAACGCATCATTGTTACCTGTCGCCAAACCCAATCGAATTTTTGCGTCAAGTTGTTCAAGAGTTTTTCCTTGTTTCTCTATCTTTTGCTGAATTTCAACTTTTTCTGGTTCTATCAAACTCCAAGACTTAGAATCAAATACATTTTGCTCATAGAAAAAGCCTTTTGATTTTATAAATTCGACAAAATCACCTGAGCCTGTGTAAGGCGAATTGTAAATAAAACATTTCGCTTTATTGAATTTTCTGCTAGAAATAAGAACCACGACATTTACAATTGCACTTTCAAATACCTGAGCATCTTCCAAATTTACAATGTCTAAAAGTTCATTTTGTCTTCTAATTATTTTTCTGATTGGAGAGCCATATTCTGCACGCAAGAAGGAATTTGATGTAATAAAACTCAGTATGCCATTATCGTTTTGTAATTTGATGGCTTTCTCTATAAAGTAGCAATAAACATCTGCGAACGGCTCGTAAGTCTCGTATTGCTCTTTTAGCGTAAGTTTGTCTACAATTTTATCGTGTGATATATACGGCGGATTACCAATCACCACATCAAAACCGCCTTCGATACCAAACATCCATTCAGGGTCGAAGAAATCGGCATGGGCGTTCTGGTTGTACGGATCCCAGCCTGCCAGTTGCTGGGCGATCTCGCTTCCCCAACCATCCTTCTTAAGCAGTTCAGAAATTTCACCACGCAATTTTTTATCAAGGTCGCGGTACTTGCGTTTTGTGGCAGGCGTCCGCGCTG
>Ga0210022_1001117_pt1 | contig 18233 bp, 3 predicted proteins | sample CryGeymeta201520_FD_183984 | JGI IMG/M metagenome (GOLD analysis project Ga0210022, IMG submission 183984) | Groundwater microbial communities from Crystal Geyser aquifers in Utah, USA - Crystal Geyser metaG 2015-20 (SPAdes) (version 2) | ecosystem: Environmental > Aquatic > Deep subsurface >... | reverse complement strand
CCAGTACTCGGCCCAGGTGCTTGCGGGGAGCCGGGTTTCCGGGAGCACGGTCAAGAACAACCAGGGCCGCGGAATTTCGATCCGGTCGGACAATTCGGCGATTCAAGACTGGGCGATTCAATCGAGCGTTGAGATCAGCGGAAACGGCGGGGATTACGGGAGCAGCGGCTCAGACCAGGATGCGGGGATCTACGTTTACACCTATCACAATGGCACAAGCAACATCGTCGACATCAGCGGAAACGTGATTCATGACAATCAGGATAATGGAATCTTAGCCTATACCTACGATGGAACCCTGACGCCCGTGATCAGCAATAACGAGATCTATAGCTCAGGACGGGGTGTCTATCTATACAGCTATTATTATGCAAATGCAAGCACTGTGATGATCACGGACAATGAGATCCATGAGGGAACGCTGGGCATAGAGATCGATCGTAATTATCGCTCCCAGACACTGACTGTGGAGGTGAGCCGGAACAAGGTGTATGGCCACTCCGGAGTCGGCGTTAAACTGCACCGTGACGAAACCACCGACAGCTACGGGGGGCTTGCGGCCACGGTTCAATACAACAGCATCTTTCACAACAACGGCAATGCCCTTGAACTGGAGGCCGCGTCCGTTGCCGAAGTTCACTACAATAACTTACTGCGAGCCGGTTCTTCGGTCTATACCCTTTCCAATCAGTCCACACAAAATGTGAACGCACAGGAGAACTGGTGGGGAAAGACCACGACGAGTGAGATTGCGGCGGCCGTCTATGACCGGTACGACAACAGCGCAAAGGGGATCGTCGATTATTCGAATTGGCTTACGGAAGCCCTGGGAGACATATTGGTTGACATATCCAGGATGGCCATCTCGCCGAACAACGACGGTGTTGCGGATTCCACCACGATCACGGCCAATTTCCCGCAATTGGTTGACTGGAATCTTGTGATCGCAGGCACCGCGGTGAATGAGACACGGACGAACAGCGACGTCTTCTCCTACACCTGGTACGGTACAAACGACGGCACCGCAGGCGGAACCGTCATGCCCGAAGGAAACTACAACGCGACCGTGGAAGCCCGCTCCCCCGCTGATGGAAGCCTGGTGGGCAGTTCTGTGACCAAGACGCTTACTGTGGACCTGACCGGCCCGCAGTCAGTCATCACCAATGGTCCGGCGCACGGGTCCGCGACCTCCCAGTCAAGCGTGACCTTTGTGTGGAGCGGCACGGACAACTTTACTCCGTCAGCCAACCTCGAATATGCCGTGTCCTGGGACGGGGCGCCGTTCAGCGCATATTCTTCCGATACCACGTCCAACCGGTCCGGATTATCCCAAGGTCTCCATACTTTTACGGTCAAGACACGGGACAATGTGGGCAATGAAGAGACCACGCCGGAATCGAGAAGCTTTACAGTGGATTTGAGCGGCCCTGATCCTGTGGCCTCGCTTTCGGCCGTTGTTCTCAGTGAAGCGCGGGTTCGTCTGGATTGGACGGCCTCGCCATCCACGGACATCGGGAGCTACGTGATCTATTGGGATAACGGAACCGGGAACGTCAATTATGGAACCCCGCTGGCGACTGTCGGCTCGACGACGATCAACTGGACAAGCATTACCTTGGCCGAGGGGTCCTACCGTTTCGGTGTCCGTGCGGTGGACGTCGCCGGGAACTCAAGCCAGCCGGTTGAAGTCGGAGTCACGGTCTATCTCAAAGGATTGGTGGACCCGATCAGTTTCCTCTTCGCCGACTCTCACACGGTCGCTCTTTGGAAGATGAATGAGCCCAACCCGACGGACACGGTTCTTGATGTCATGGGGCTTCACCACGGGATTCCCACCGGCACACGCGTGATACAGAGTCAAAACGGGAATGCCCGTTTATTTATTGACGGCGACCATATCCGAGTCCCGGCGGCCGCGGCTTTGGACCTGACGGAGACCATGACCGTCGAGTTTCTCTTCAGGAATTCAGGCGGAGCAGCCAACGGGATCCTGATCGGCAAGATGGATGCCGCGAACACAGGATGGGCCATCCAGCTTGACGGCTCCGGTGATCTGGGAGTGAATATCAACGGCTCCGTGATCACCACGGGGCAGAAGTATCAGGACGGCAAGTGGCATTATGGCGCCATGCTGAGAAAGGGTACGTCTCTCACTCTTCTGATAGATGGGCAGCCGGCGCTTAACGCTGCCATCGTGCCGGGTCCGATCAGCACTTCCGCCGATCTCTACTTCGGCGCCCGATACCTTGCAGGGAATTTTGAGGGCCGTTTGGACCAGGTGGCCGTCGATGAGGTCCGGATTTCCGATACGGTCCGCAGCAACGAAGAACTCGCATCTTCAGCCGCCCGGCTGAACAATGAAGGTCTTTTTGTCATGGATGACGACACCCTGGCCCTGTGGCTCTTGAACGAAACTCAAGGGACCGTGGCCGTGGATCAGACGGGCCTGCATTCCGGGACCTATGCCGGGACCCAATTTGTCCAGTCTTCTTTCGGTTTCGGCCGCGCCATATATTCCGGCACGGACCGCGTGGTCATTCCTGCCTTTGCCTTGAGCGGCAGCCGGCTCTCTCTCGAAGCCGTATTCTCCATCAAGGCGGTCACGGCCCATACGCAGACCGTGATCGGAAATTTCGCGAACGGGAAGTCCTATGCCTTGGATCTTGTCTCCGGTAAACCGCGCTTTAGAATCAACAACCAATCCGTAACGGCCCCGTCTGCGATCACACCCGGTCAGTTTGTATATGTTGCGGGCACGTATGACGGGTCCGCGATAAAACTCTTCGTCAACGGGACCCAGGTGGCGCAGTCCGCCTATAGTCTGCCCATAAATCAGGATCCCGTGGATCATATCCTGGGCGGCGCCGTAGCCAACAGCACGGACTTTCTCGACGGCGTCCTGGATGAGGTCAGGCTGTCTGGCCGCCCGCTGACCACCCCGGAGATTCAGGCCACCTATGCCCGTTTCGCCGAAGACCACAAGGCCCCGCAAGTGAGCGATGTCGTGGTTGCGGACGATAAGGATCTTGCGCTGCTCACCATGACCGTGAGCTTCGATGAGGATATGGATTCAACTGTGCAGCCGGCCGTGACCTTCGGCCTCTCAGATCCTTACGATGCCTACGCCCTGACGGGTTCGTGGCTGGATCTTCGCACCTGGAGAGGGACCTACTCGGGCGCTCTCGCCGACGACTCCTACAGGGCCTCCATATCCCGGGCCGCGGATTCTGCCGGAAACGTCATGGGTGCCGATACAGGCCACGGCTTCGTTCTCGATCGTTTCACCACCGCACTCATGGATCCTCTGGACGGGACCACAATCGGGACGATCACGGGAGCGCAATATGATTACGCATTTTCCGGCCAGGGCCTCTTTTTCACCCCATCCGACCGGCTTGAGTATGACGCTTCGGTGATCAATCCCGAGTCCGGCACGGTCGAATTCCATCTCCTGTGGTATGGGACCGATGGACGAATTCTCACCATTACCGATGGAAACGGAGCGCCCGTCATCCTCGACATCCAGGCAGGAACGTTGATCCTGGATATCAACGGCCATGCGCTCCTGTCATCAACCGTGCTGGTTCCCGGGGTTTGGTACCACGTGGCCTTCACGTATGGGGCCGCAGGTTTCGGCCTTTACGTCAATGGGACCCTTGAGGCAGGCAGCACGACCCCGGTTGATCTCTCGGCCGCGACGGGGCTGGTTATCGGCGAGTTCGGCGGCCACGCCTCCACGGATATGACCGTCGACAATATGCGGACCTCCACGAATGAGGCCGACATGCGGCTCGACGTCCCCACGGACTTTGTGGCCCCGGCCTTACTTTCCTCTCGGCTTTCACCGTCTGCACCTGTTCGCGCGGAGACCGTGACATTCACCGTGGATTTCTCGGAACCCATGGATCCATCGATCCTGCCCGCTGTCTCCCTCATCGCTCCGGACTCGGTTCGTTACGACGTGACCGACGGAGCATGGGCCGACTCCGACACCTATCAGGGGAGTTTCACCTTCACCACGGGAATGACCAACGGGACCTGGCGGTTGTCCGTATCCGGCGCCCGTGACCTGGATCAGAACAGAATGGGGCTTGTGGACTCCTACTCCTTTGAACTCGACACGGCGCCTCCTGACGATCCCACCGTGACTGTGGCTGTCCCGAGTATGACTCGCGTGGTCATGCTTCCCCTCTCCGGGACCAAGGATGCGTACGCAGACATCCGCATCAACGGTGTGCAGCGGGTCGCGGCCACGGTCAATACCACCTGGTCCTATGATTACCGCCTGAGCCAGGGCGCCCAGAGCCTGGTCATCACCAGTGAGGACGCTGCCGGCAACGGAAGCTCCGCGCTGACTTATGCCGTCACTCTGGACACCATCCCGCCCGCGCTCACCATCAATCCGGTGACTTCGCCCACGGATCTGGATTCCCAGACCATCACGGGAAGGACTGAAATAGGCGCCGCTCTGACCGTGAACGGCACAACGCACGTCGCGGTGAATGCGGACGGCACGTGGTCCTATCAGACTCCGGTCATGAGTGAAGGTGTCAATCAGTTTACTTTCAGGGCCGATGACACGGCCGGGAATTTCGTGCAAAAGAGCGTTTCCATCGATTACGACGTTTCCGCGCCCCAACCCATCCCGGCGAGCCTCCTGCAGGTGGACGGAAACGGGGACGGGAAAACCGTGCGTCTCTCCTGGGCCGGATATGCAGAAGTGGACGTGGCCTACTATCGTATATACCGGGAGTCGGGAAGCTTTTCCAATGTCACCAGCCTGAATCCTGTCCAGACCGTCAATGCCGGGACCTCCGGAACGGCCGTGTCCGGACTGACCAAAGGGCAGACCTACTACTTCGCTGTCGTGCCGGTGGATGATCTCGGTCACTTTGATCCGAACGTCAATGCCAAGCCCGGCACACCGGCGGATACCCAGGCGCCCGCGGACGTCACCGGGCTCCACGCCGTATCGGTTACCGAAGATGTGAATCGCGTCAATACCATTGTCCTGGGGTGGACCCGGAACCAATCCGATCCCGACGTGACCGGCCAGACCCTCTACTTTAATGCCGGAACCGGAGAGGATGGAGGCACGCCCTTGGGTGCGGGTGTGAACAGTTACACCAAGAACGGACTCTCGGATGAAACCCAATATACCTTCCGAGTTACAGTCAAGGACACGGACGGGAACGAAAGCGCAGGGGCGTTCATACAACCCGTTACCGTGCTCAGGAACCCGGCCAACCTCTCGGCCGTGCCGTGGAACGGCAAGGTCACGTTGACATGGGACGACCTCCCCAGCAATCTGCTTGGATACGTGGCCGGTTACAACGTCTACTACAGCCAGAATCCATTCTCATACGTCACCGGGTTCACACCCGCTGTCAGGGTCTCCGCTACGGGCATGGGCGGGCAGGCCGTAATCACCGGTCTTACCAACGGCGTCCCATATTACTTTGCCGTGACTACGGTTAATGTGAGCGGCGGCGAACGCAAGACCGTGACCACGGTATCGGCGGCGCCGAGAAGCGACATGGAGCCCCCTGTCATCGATTCCATTAATATTACCGAAGGGCAGGTCATCACCGAACCTTACACCATTAACGTGAAGGTCAAGGATGCGGAAAGCGCGGTGGCGTCGCTTGCCGTCGACGTAGACGGGGTCAACCTTATAACCGGTACATCGAGCTCCATCAGCGCCTTCTATAACATCGGGCTTCAGGGAGCCATATACCAGAACGGGAACCACTCCATCCGGATCCGCACCGCCGATACCCTGGGCAACCAGGCGGCCTATTCCTTCGGCGTCATGGTTAGCGGGGCGGCGCCCAGGCCTCCGGTCCTGACCGGGACGATCCCCAGCGGTACGGTTTCCACGCCTACCCTCACCTCAGTCAACGGCACTGCCGAGGAGGCACAGACCATTACCCTCCTCGTGAACGGCGTGCAGTGGAGCCAGACGGCCGTGGTGAATGGGGCAGGCCAGTTCACCTTTGCGGCTGCCGCCATCTCCGAAGGCGGGAACGAACTCAAGGCCATTGCCTCGGACCGGAGAGGCAGCAGCGCCCCTTCGAACTCCCTGTACGTAACGCTCGATACCGGCGCGCCCGGCGGGCCGCACTCTTTGAAGGCAGAGGCCCGGGCCGGCGGAGTGGTCCACTTCGCGTGGTCTCCGGCTGCCGGAGAAATACCGGATCGTTATCACCTCTATCAGAGCGTGAGCGCCTTCAGTTCGGCAACGGCGCCGGGCGTGAGAGCCGTGGATAATCCCGGAAGCCCAATCACCGTGGCTGAGACCACTTATCTGCCGGACAACGACCTGGTCTACTATTATGCGGTGACGGCTTTGGACGAAAGCGGGAACGAAAGCCCCATCTCCAACGTGGTCTCGGTTGCCGGAGATCGGGTCTCACCGGATGCCGTTCTGGCCGTGGACCCGGACCGCCTGATTGAGGGTTCCGTGATCATCACGGTTGCGACCACCGAAGATCTATCCGAACTTCCTTTTGTGAGCGTGATTCCTGCAGGCGTCGCTCCCATACCCGTTTCCATGAAGGCATCCGGGGCCAATAGATGGACCGGGACATTTACCGTGCAGAAGCAGATGGCACACGGCGCGGCTGCCATTACCTACTCAGGCAAGGACTTCGTGGGCAACCGCAGCGCCGTGGCCACGGGTGAGACTTCGTTCTTTATAGACCATCAGAGCCCGAAGACCGTGATCACCTTGTCGCCCTCTGCTCCGTTCAGTGTAAAGACCGACCTGAACGTGGGGATTACTGTCCGGTTCGATGAAACCGTCTCCGGCACGCCGCTGCTTGATCTCAATACCCCGGACGGGAGCCGGAATCAAATCGCCTTGACCGCACAGCCCGACGGTTCCTGGACCGGCACGCAGCGTTTCACTCTTTCCATGCTCGGCGGCCAGGAGATCGGCGAGTGTTCATTTGCTGTTTCCGCGGTGGACCTGGTCGGCAACATGGACACGGTAATCATTCAGGGAGAGACCTTCTTCATCTATAACAATCAGCCCCCGCCCCTCGATGCCCCGATTCTCACCGCGGTGGTCGAGACCGGAGGCCGCGTGGACCTTGTGTGGACCGGAGTGCCAGGGGCGGCAGGAGGCTACAATCTCTACAGGAGGACTGCGGCGCAGCTTCCTTCGGAGGCCGTTCCCGTCATCATGGGCTGGACCGAAACCGAACTCACCGACGGGCCTCTCCCGGACGATACCTACTATTACAGCGTCGAGGCCGTGGACATTCAAGGCTATCCCGGTCTGCTGTCCGCCGAGGTCCCCGCGACCACGGATGCCACGCCTCCGGAGCCCCCGGCCACACTGACCCTGAAGGAGTTGGGGAGCGGGATCAATGCCTCGTGGCCGGCCTCGGCGGGTGCGGCCGTCTACCGGCTCTATCAGTCAGCGACCGGCACGATTCTGCCGGGGATCAGCCGCAAGGTTGCGGAGACCACGGCGCTCAGCCGGGTGGACAATCAGCCGGATGCCGGGGCCAACACCTATGGGATCACGGCCGTGGATGCCGCGGGCAACGAAAGCGCCGCAACCACGGCTCAAATCGGCGTGGCTCTGCCCCCGGTTTCTCAACTGACCGTGACCCGCACCTCTTTGGGAAAGGCCGTACTCAATTGGACCTCAAAGCCGGGCATGAGCTACCACGTGTACAGAAACGGCGCCAAGGTCACGGCTACGGCTTTGGCGGGCGGGCCGTATACCGACAATTTCTACAACGGCGGGACCGTGGTTTACGGTGTCTCGGCCACGGATGGCGTGCATGAGAGTGGGGTGCGGGAAATCACGCTTCCCAAGGTCTCGCTCTCCATGGATTCGAACCAGACCTTGCGCCGAGGTGCGCCCACAAAGCTGAAACTCTCGATCTTGAACAATGAGACGCAGGATCAAAACTTCGATGAGCTGCAAGTCGGAATCGGAACGGGCGCCCTCAACCATGTGCCGCTCGTAAGCCCGGTCCCGGCCGGTTCGCAATTGACCGTGGAGAAGGTTGTTGCCGCACCGGTGAGCGCCGCCTCTCAGGAAACGGTCAATGTCACCCTTGTCGGGCGCCCGGAACCCGGAAGCGAGGTCCGGATTGAATCCGTGTCCAAGGTGTACATGGTCGATTCCGGAGTGACACTGGAGATCCTGAATCATCCGCTGATTCGCGGGGGCCAGGCCGAGATCCAGCTCAAGATTTTCAACAACACCGACCTGCCCATCGACATCGTGACGGCAACCGACGGCGGCAAAAAACCCTCGCCGGATGTAAAGGTGGACCTTGCCGACGTGAACGGAAACGTCCTCGCCTCAGGGTCCCTGATGCAATATATCGGCGGCGCCGAATTCGTGACAAAGACCAACGGCGTCACGCGGGCACGGATCGAGCCGGGCGCCTCTTTGACCTTCGATTCCATCCGGTTTGTGATACCCACCGCCTCTCCTCACCTGGTTTATGTTAACGCCGTGGTCGGCAAGATCTATTACGACTACGCGGGGGCCGATGAAGTCGCGGCCTCTGGGCTCGCTTTGGAAAAAGAGGTCTTCCTATCCGATACAAGCTACAGCGTCACGGCTCAGGTGGAGGGCGAGAAGAATCTCTTTTCCGCGGGCCCGGTCCGGATCACGGGATCCGCCATCAGCAACACCACAGGAAATCCCATGGCCTATGTACCGGTCAAGGTCGGGGTCTCGGTCAAGGGATTCGACCGTTATCTCACCGCCACCACGGACCAAAGCGGCCAATTTGTCGTGAACTTCATCCCCGGTCCCAACGAGGCCGGGGTCTATACGATCTGGGGCGCCCACCCGGACATCTACGACCGCTACGTCCAGGACACCTTCACGATCTCAAGTTTTATCGTGACGCCGAGTCTTACCACCTGGCGCGTGAGCAAGAACGACTCCATCGTGGTGCCGATCAAGCTCACAAACCCCGGGGAGACAAAGCTTACGAATCTCACCTATTCCGTGGCGGGTTCCAATGCCGAGATCACCGGCGCCGTGAATGGCGCGGGCGACCTTCAGGCCGGCGAGACCCGGACCGTGAATGTCACGATCTCCGTGGGCAATCCCGCGGTCAATACCGGCCTGGCCACGGTTACTGCCCGTACCGCCGAAGGCGCCCAGGCCTCGATGAAGATCGAGCTCATCCTCTACGAGGCGCAGCCGTATCTGTCAGCCTCGCCCTCGTTTGTTGAGGGCTTTGTCCATCCCGGCGAGCAGGCCATCCGTGGCGTGACCTTTACCAACGAGGGCTTTAAGGATTTGATCAATGCCCGTATTTCCGGCCCTTCCACCTCCTGGATCGGTCTGGACCGAAGCCGTGCGGTGGGGACGGTGCCTGCCGGGGCCGGATTCACCTTGGGCGTGGTGATGACCCCTCCCGCCGGCACCCAGGACGGCATCTACACCGATTCCTTTACCGTGGAGGCGGATAATCATCCTCCCTACATCTACTACGTGCAGGTGCATGTGACCTCGGCCAACACAGGCAACGTCACCTTCTCGGTCACGGACAGCCTCTATGAAAATGTCGAGGCTGCCGACGTCTCGATTCAGCATGCCCAGGTCCTGTCCATCCGTCAGGATGCGAAAACCGATGCAAACGGCTCCGCAACCTTCACCGATCTCCCCACCGGCTCCTACAACTACACGGTCAGCGCGCCGGGACACAAATCCTGGATGGGGACCTTCCAGGTCCAGCCCGGCTATACCACCCCCGTCGAAGTCGTGCTGGAGAATGTATTCGTGACCATCGAATGGTCGGTCGTCCCCATCGTGATCGAGGACCGCTACGAGATCCGGATCACCACGACCTTTGTGACCGATGTCCCTGCGCCCGTGGTCGTGGTGGAACCGGCCTTTGTCAATCTGCCCCGGCTGGAAAAGGGTCAAGTCTATTACGGCGAATATAAAGTTACCAACCACGGTCTTATCGCCGCCAAGGATGTCACCCTGCAGCGGCCCGCGTCCAACCAGAATATGGCCTTCGAAATCCTGGGCACCCTTCCGGATCGCCTGGATGCCATGGAATCGGTTCCGCTTCCGTTCAGGATCACGTGGCTTTCGGACACGCCCTCCACAGAGCTTCAGACCCTTGCCGCCCTTTCCGTAGGCGATGATCCGCTCCTTTCCGAGATTACCGGCTACGGAGGAGGGGGTGGATGCACGATCTGCGGGAGTATTACCTACCGCTATCCGATTTGCCCAGGATCAGGGGCGGAAAGGACCGGATCCGGATCCAGCTCGTACTGCGTGGGGACCGGCGGCTGTGGTGTTAGCGGAGGCGGCTATACCGGCGGCGTCGGCTATACCGGCGGAGGTGTCCAAGGCTGCTGCGGAGGCAGTACCCGGCCGCCAAGTTACAGCACCATCCCCAGTTCAAGCGACTGCCCGCCGGATCCGCCGCCCGATCCCTGTGGCGATAACACGTGTTGCATAAAATCCAGCAGCCAGTCAACGGGATCCATGGTTTCTATGATCCCCGGCACCTACACCTTTGACGTGGATGAGGATCTCCAGGTCCAAACATCAAGCGGGGAGAGTATTGGGCTGGGATTAAGCTACGGTTCCAATCGTCGGGTGCAAATCTTAACGGGCGTAGGCAGCCCTAATGGCGGTCAAGTACACGCCTTATCTAATACGGCGTATGCGGGGCAAACCACCCAGGTTCCAAGCCTATCCTGGACAACTCAAATATCTACGGATGGCCCCTTTGGGTACAACTGGTTTTCAGACTGGTTCGAATGGGTGCAACCGCTCGGCTCGTTTTCTGAATATGAGTACGAGAGAAAATTCTTTGATGATAGCGGCAATTTATCGGGCGCAATCATTTATCACTTAGAAAGCACAACCATCGTTTTCAAGCGCGGCTCGGACGGGAATTTTCTTCCGAGAAACGATCTTGGCTATATCGCCCGGGCCACGGCTACGGGGTATGAAATTGAAAGGCGCGGCGGGAGCGCCCGTATTTTCAACAATCAGGGGAAACTCGTGGCCGTTCGGGACCGCAGGGGCCATGCCCGCACGATCAACTATGATCTCAATGGTTTTATCGCCTCCATCTCGGACGAAGACGGACGCGAGGTCCTGAGCTTTACCACAGATGAGAACGGCCACGTGACCCGTGTGGAGGACCTTTACGGCCGGGTTTTCGAATATCACTATTCGCCTCTGGGCGATCTGGAAGAGATCGTGGATCTCAGAGATCCTGCTGACCCGAGGACGCTATATACCTTTGGCTATAACGCAGAACATGGGCTCACGGACAAGACCGTTCCCGGAGGCTACGGCTCTGCCATCCAGTATGAAGGGGGTAATCGGGTGAAGTCCGTTACCGATCCAACCGGAAAGACCCGGAGTTTCTTCTACGATTGGGAGAATAGTGCATCCTACACCGCCGATGACGATGGCGACATTCGAGAGATTAAGTACGATGCCACCGGCAGAGTCATTTCCGAATCCATAAACGGCGTGACCATCAAGAAAATCGTCTATGATTATCAAAGCCAAGGCGACGGAGAGAGCCAGAAATCCCGAGTCACGGCCGACGAAGCGGGTTATCAGACGACCGAGATTCTGGATGATTTTCAACGGGTTACGACGAAGATAGACCCTGACGGCAACCAAACCTCTTACACCTACACGGATGAAGGCTGGCGCAGATCCGTGACCGATCCTCTCGGCCATACCACCTTTTACACCTACTATCCCGACGGAAAGCTTGAGACCGAGAGCGACGCCCTGGGCCACGTGACCCGTTACACCTATACACAAGACGGGCAAGTGGATACCATCAAGAATGAAGCCGATCCCAACAATTCCGCCGATGATTTCATGGTAAAAGACAACGACTACGATGCCCACGGCAATCTCATCCGAGTCACCGAGCCCGGAAGCAAGGTCACGACCCTGCAATACGATACCCTGGATCGGCTGCATGCCACCATTGACGCCCAAGGGACCCGCACCGAATACGCCTACAATGCGTATGATCAGATCGAGACCGTAACAATCAAGACCTCCGAGGGAGACGTGACCACCACCAATGAATACGACGCGGCAGGCCGCGTCATCACGGTCACCGATCCGGAGAATCACGTCACCCGGTTTACCTATGATTATCAAGGCCGCGTCACCTCCACCATGGATCACGACGGTCTCACCACCCTCATGGGATACGACCAAAACGGGAATCTTATCTACACCGAGAACGGCCAGGCCGTGCTTGATGGAAGCGGCAATCCGACCTATGATGCAAACACAGGACTGCCTATCGTCACCTTGGCCGGCAATCCCACGATCTTTGAGTATGACGACCGAGGCAGGAAGACCAAGGAGATCTATCCTGACGAGACGCCAAGTGATTTAACCGACAATCCCGCGACCGTTTACGGCTACGAGGCCCCCGCCGGCTGCGGATGCAGCGGCTCGCAGGGAAGCGAGCCCTCCCGCATCACGGACGCAAACGGGAATCTGACCGAGAGAGGCTATGACAAGCTCGGACGGCTCACCATGGTGACCGAATACATCGCCGATGATGCAAACGGCATTCCCAAGTATGAGACCGTTTATGGCTATGACGCCGCAGGCAATCTGACCTCGCTGACCGACGCCAAGGGCAACGTCACCCGGTTTGAGTATGATCCTTTAAATCGCCTTGTCAAACAGACCCAGCCTCCGAGAATCTCGGACGGCGAAACCCAAGGCAAATACGAGATCTATGCCTGGAACCATGACGGAACACTGGATTATAAGATCGACCGCCGGGGAAGGACCATCCAATATGATTTCGACAGGATCAACAGGATCTACAGGATTGACTATCCCGATGCGACATCACAGAACATCCAGTACGACAAGGTCGGAAGAACCGTGGATGCCGTGAATCCATCCGCGGCCCTGCACTACGATTACGACGAACAGGGAAGAGTCACGCTGCTCAGACAGGGGACCAAGGTATTTACATTCACCTACTACAAGTATGGGACCCGTAAAACCCTGACCGATCCTGAAGGAAGGGAGGTCACCTATACTTACGACCACGAGAATCGCCTCGATACGATCACCGACCCTGTTGCCGGAACCATCGACCAGGACTATGACGCATTAGGCCGTCCGGATAAGCGGATCTTCCCCAACACCATGGTCGCGGACTACGGATTCGACATCCGAAACAGGCTTTCAACCTTGGAGCACAAAGCCAACGGTGGCAGCGTGCTCTCCAATCGAGTCTACAGCTACGATGGAGTCAGCAACGTCACCGACATCGCCGGCACCGAGACCAAGCATTATGCTTACGACGATCTCTACAGGCTCACGAACGCCGTGGCCGAAGGGGAAAGCTTCACGTATGATCCGGTCGGCAACCGCCTGACTTACAAGGGAGGAGCAACGTGGACACACAACGAGAACAACCAGCTCAAAACTGCAGAAGGCGTGACTTACACCTACGATGAGAACGGCAATCGGGAAAGCAAGAATGACGGGACCGGCACCACGAGCTATGTCTACGATTTCGATAATCGCCTCACCCAAGTCACAGTCAACGGCTCCACCATCGCCACCTATCAATATGATGCCCTCAATCGCCGAGTAAAGAAAGATGCAGGCGGAGTGATCACGGAATACGTGTACCTGCCCGAAGGGCTCTACGCCGAATACGACGGCACAGGCACGGAAACAAAGCGATACCTCTTCAATCCGCAAACGACCTTCATGACCGATCCGCTTGCAATGGTGCAAGGAACAAACGCCTACTATTATCACAACGACCACCTCGGCACGCCGCAACTCATGACCGATGCCACACAGCGCGTCGTCTGGCAGGCGGAGTACGGTGCATTCGGCGAAGCACAGATCACAACAGAAGTGGTGACCAACAACCTCCGCTTCCCCGGCCAATACTACGATGCCGAGACAGGGTTGCACTACAACTGGCACAGATATTATGACCCGCAGGTGGGGCGGTATTTGTCAGTGGACTCGATAGGACTCGCAGGTGGTATTAACCTGTACGTGTATGCTGTTAATAATCCAATGAACTTTATAGATCCTTTTGGGCTTGTTTCCTGTGGGGATTGCGAAACATTTCGGAAGAGATGCTACTTCTTGGCTGGCATCGCCGGAGGCACAACTGGGGTTGTTTGCAATACCATATGCGTTACGGTTACAAAGGCTCCAATACTCTGCAGGACTGTTTGCTCAGCGGCCGGAGTTGGCGTTAACCAAGGCCTGTCATTGAAGTGTTACCAGGCGTATAACAATTGCAAGAAGAAGTGTAAAGATGATGAATGCGACAAAGGAACAGTATCCCAATAAAAGAAGATTGGCTGGAAAAATAACTCGAGTTGCTTTTGGGGTCTTCCTCGTTGGGGTTACACTCCTCTTACTTAATTATAATCGGGAAAATGTCCCGCAGAGAACCTTCTATCTTGGCATGGCCGCCGTGGTCGCTTTTATAGTCCTTGAAATAATACTGCATCGAAAGTTCAGAGAGAACAGGACCTTGCTAAAAGTTTTGGACTTGGTTGGTTGGATTGTTTTGGGAGTCTTGACATACTTGATTGCCATAAACACGCTTCCATAAACAAATTCTTGAAAGGGCTTGGGGTCAAACCTTCAAAGAACGATTTGGTAATAGAGGGACAGCGCCCGTTTTAGCGGCCAAGCATAGAGAGAGGATCAGATCTTGCAAAAGGGCTTGGGGTCAAACCTTCAAAGAACATTTTAGGAGTGGGGGCGGTGCGTGAAGGTTTCGAAATTCGAATAAGAGGTGAGAGGAGAGAGTATTACTTCTTACTTCAGGATAAGGGAACAATGACGAGGCGGGAATTTTTTGCTGATAGCTCCGCGGACGGGCTTGCGACCATTAATGCCGAAGCAGCCCATACCGTTTACGGCTACGAGGCCCCCGCCGGCTGCGGATGCAGCGGCTCGCAGGGAAGCGAGCCCTCCCGCATCACGGACGCAAACGGGAATCTGACCGAGAGAGGCTATGACAAGCTCGGACGGCTCACCATGGTGACCGAATACATCGCCGATGATGCAAACGGCATTCCCAAGTATGAGACCGTTTATGGCTATGACGCCGCAGGCAATCTGACCTCGCTGACCGACGCCAAGGGCAACGTCACCCGGTTTGAGTATGATGCGCTCAACCGCCTGGTTAAGCAGACACAGCCTCCACGGACCTCGGAAGGCGAAGCTCAAGGCAAATACGAAATCTACGCCTGGAACCATGACGGCACACTCGACTACAAGATCGACCGCAAGGGAAGAACCATCCAATATGATTTTGACAGGACCAACAGGATTTACAGGATTGACTATCCGGACGCAAGCACACAGACCATTCAATACGACAAGCTGGGCCGCACCGTGGATGCAATCAACCCCGCCGAGGTCTTGCACTACGATTACGACGAACAGGGAAGAGTCACGCTGCTCAGACAGGGGACCAAGGAATTCACATTCACCTACTACAAGAACAGCACCCGTAAAACCCTGACCGATCCTGAAGGAAGGGAGGTCACCTATACTTACGACCACGAAAACCGCCTCGATACGATCACCGACCCTGTTGCCGGAACCATCGACCAGGACTTCGACGCATTAGGCCGTCCGGACAAGAGGATCTTCCCCAACACCATGGTCGCGGACTATGGATTCGACATCCGAAACAGACTCCGCACACTCGAGCACAAAGCCAATGGCGGCAGCGTGCTCTCAAATCGAATCTACAGCTACGACCAGGTCGGCAACGTCACTGACACTGTCACTGACATCGCCACTAAGCACTACGACTATGACGATCTCTACAGACTCACCCACGCCCTCGCCGAAGGCGAATCATTTACCTACGATCCGGTAGGCAACCGCCTGACCTACAAGGGCGGCTCCACTTGGACCAACAACGAAGCGAACCAGCTCAAGTCAGGCGAAGGTGTCACCTACACCTACGACGACAGCGGCAACCGGGCAAGCAAAACCGATGGAACCGGCACCGTCGCCTATCTCTACGATTACGAGAACCGCCTCACCCAGGTCAAAGTCAACGGCACAACCATCGCGAGCTATGAGTACGATGCCCTGAACCGCAGAATCAGAAAAGACGCAGGCGGAGCGGTCACGGAATACGTGTACCTCCCCGAAGGTCTTTATTCCGAATACGACGGCACAGGTACGGAAACAAAACGGTATCTTTACAACCCACAAGCGACCTTCATGACCGATCCGTTGGCGATGATTCAAGGAACCAACGCCTACTACTACCACAACGACCACCTGGGTACACCTCAGCTCATGACCGATGCCACTCAACACGTGGTCTGGCAGGCGGAGTACAGCGCCTTCGGTGAAGCGAACATGACGATACACGCCGTCACCAACAACCTCCGCTTCCCTGGGCAATACTATGATGCCGAAACCGGCCTGCATTACAACTACCACCGCTTCTATGACCCGGGTGTAGGAAAATATTTCACGCCGGATCCGATTGGGTTGGCAGGAGGGATTAACCTCTACGTCTATGTGGAGAACAATCCAATCAACTTCACAGATCCAACAGGGCTCAAATGCGGGCCAGGTCCGCTTGGGATGACGCCATTACTTGATTTCCCAGGCGGTAATAATTTCAGAAAATGTTGCGCCGGACACGATGACTGCTACACAAAGCAGGAGTGTCAAAAGCCAAGAAAACAGTGTGACGACGAATTTTATCAGTGCATGCGTGATGTGTGCGCGAGATCATGGAATCCCACGTGTGATTTCTTCGCGGGCACGTATCACGGCGCTGTAGCGGGGGGCGGTGTGATATCCTATCGGGGTCCTCAAGGCGGGCCTGGTAATTATCCCGGGCAGAGTGGATACCAGGGCCCAACGATCCCCATCTTTTACAAGGAGTGGTGAGATGGTTATCAAGAACCGAGCGCAGACTGCTGTGGAAATTGCCGTCCTTCTGTTTTTCTTTCTCGCTACTACTGGCTGTTTTCCGAGAGTCAGGGTAGTCGAAGGTGCGGACTTTCTTTCAAAAAGCTTGTTCTACTCCTCCGCGAAGATGAAACGCATTACGCATATTGAGGAAGTGAGTTTGTGCCCACCTTCCAAGCCGGCCATTGTCATATACGACACCTGTTCAATGCACGTGTTAGAGAGCGAATCCCTCGCCCTAAAACAAGAGGTATCTTTTGAGAACTACAGTATGTTAAAACCGAGTCTTCGTGTTAAGTCCTGTAACGATTTTGAAATTATAGATCATGGAGGTGGTTTTGGCGATGTAGGCATCTTAGACCAATATGGGAAGCCAATTTGGCGCTACCATCCTCCTAAGACACAAATCTATGATATGGCCGCGGGCGATCTCAATAAAGATGGGGAATTGGAGTTTTACGTGGCTACCTGGAGTGGACTAGATCAACTGAATAGCAAGGGACAAAAAGTTTGGAGAATGGGGGATAAGGTATGGAACGTAGTATCCTTGGATTTTTCAAAAAATTCGGTGCCTTTAGTGGTTACCGTACTCGATGATGAGCACATGGAATTCCGGAATTTTGAGGGGAAACTTGTTAAGAGAATCAAACCGGATGTGACACTTGAGGATCTTGAACCGTGTGATTGGCCAAGCGCTGGGAATCTATTAACCAGTTCACGCGACAGTATTTATGTGTTGGATCAAAATGGCAAGACTGTCTTTCGTCATAAGTTGGGGCAGATCATCGGCATAACAGACAATGAGATATATAGGATCAGAGGAACTTCGGTCAAGCTTTTTGAAAAACAGCCCGTCTACTTTGCGGTACTCGCTGATTTCAGTTACCGATCAAACCGGTCGGCCCTTTGTGTTTTCTCTCCAGAAGGCAAGCTGGTCTACAAAGAAATTGTGCCCAGCACAACAGGAATCGCAGCGATTCCAGCATTTGCCTCCTCCAAGGCGGAGGTACTTTTGGTTGGGGGTGGTCCTGGGAAGGTATATAAGTATCAGGTTGCGAAATAACTTTTCCAGACGAAGGGTCCGGAAGGGTCCGGAGGGTCAAACCTTAGGGTCCGAAGGGTCAAACCTTCAAAGAACGATTTTAGGAGCGGGGGCGGTGCATGGTAATAGAGGGACAGCGCCAGTTTTAGCGGCCAAGCATAGAGAGAGGATCAGGTCTTGTATCTTAATGTGAAGAACAAGCGCGGCTCGGACGGGAATTTTCTTCCGAGAAACGATCTTGGC
>Ga0210022_1001116_pt1 | contig 18234 bp, 16 predicted proteins | sample CryGeymeta201520_FD_183984 | JGI IMG/M metagenome (GOLD analysis project Ga0210022, IMG submission 183984) | Groundwater microbial communities from Crystal Geyser aquifers in Utah, USA - Crystal Geyser metaG 2015-20 (SPAdes) (version 2) | ecosystem: Environmental > Aquatic > Deep subsurface >... | reverse complement strand
CTGCCGCGTCCACCCGCGGATCGCAGACAGCGCGCAGGCGGAGCGAGCCGGGGCGGGCGTGCTCCAGTTCGCCGTACCCGCGCAGATGGCGGGTGCCCATGAGGCCGCAACCAACTAACAGAAGGTCGAGTGGGTCCATTAGTGAGTCTCCTTGTGGGTGAGTTCCTTCGGTGCACTCCGCTCCGCTTCGTGTCCGCTGCGGCCTGAGCGAGGGGCCGAGCCGTCACGAAGCGAAGCGGAGTCAGGCGCCGGCAGGCGGACGTACCTGGCGAGCTTCTCTGCCAGCACCTCGCGCAGCCGGGGCTTGTCGCGGAAGCCGACGGATACCAGGCGCTTCCCTTGCTGCTGGTACAGCTTCTGCTTCTTCAGCATGCCGATCTTGTAGTCAATGGTGTCCATGCCCCAGTACTCGAGGTACAGGTCGAGCTCTGGCAGGTAGAAGTCCGGCCGGATGGCGGAGCCGTCGATGATCTGCAGGCGTTCGTCGTAGCGATAGGCGAGGCCCTGCTCGGTCAGGAAGTTCGCGATGAGGCGTTCATCGTCAGACTGCACCCAGCGGCCGTCGCTGGCGGGGAGGGTCTTGTTCAACTCGACCTGGGGATCGAAGTTGCGGCGCCTGAGGGACACCTCGTTGAAGCACTTGTCGCAATCGGGGCGCTGAAATGCGCGCAGGGCGCGGGCGTACTCGTCGGCAGTCACGGTCCGACTGCATCGCTGGCACGGGAGGAGTGCCTCTTCGCGCGCCAGCCGAATGGCGGAGCGGATGGTGTCGAGAGCGCTTGCGGCATCACGGCGGTTGTAGTCGGTTTCCGTCGGTCTATCCGCCACGTCCTGCAGGTCAGGCAGGCGCCCTTCGGCGGTCGCGCCGTAGGCGGCGATCGCTCGGACGGCGTACTGGCGCACTTGTGGGTGCGGGTCGCGCAGGCGCTCGGCAAGCGCCGGCAGCACTTTGCTGCCGTGAGCCACGGCGGCCAGCTTGCCGAGGGCGGAGGTGGTCAACCGGCGGACCTGGGCAGAGCCGTGGCGAGTCAGAGCAAGCAGCTCACCCACCGCGTCGGCCGAGCCAGATTCGCCGAGGGCGACGGCGTGCGCGCGGAGGCTGCGTTCTTGTTGGCGAAGGGCGCGGGTCATGGAGCAGCACCACCTGTTCCTGTTCGGTGCGGCGCGGAGATTCCCTTGCCGCGCTTGCGGGCCGGGAGCAGGCTCAGTAGAATGTGCGCCCGTCGCTGGCGTCGCTGGCGGCGCCTGACTTCGCTTCGCTCCGTGACGGCTCGCGGGGGCGGAACGGCCTACCTGCCGTGGAGGCTCTCTCTTGTACAAGCTCGACATCGACACCCCGGCGCTACTGCTCGACGTAGACCTGCTTCAGAAGAACCTCGACCGGATGGCAGCGTGGGCCGCCGAGGCAGGGGTGGGCGTGCGCCCTCATTTCAAGGTGCACCGGACGCCCGAGATCTCGAAGCTCCAGCTCGAAGCAGGCGCGGTCGGCGTGACGGTGGCCAAGGTGTCCGAAGCTGAGGTCGCCGTCGAGCACGGCCTGGGCGAGGTGCTCATCGCCAACGAGATCTGCGGGAAGCAGAAGATCGAGCGGCTGGTGCAGCTCTGTCGGCGGCAGCCGGTGATGAGCTATGTAGACTGCCACGACGCCCTCGACGACTTGGAGGCGGCCGCGGAAGCGCACCGCGTCGTGCTCGACCTGCTCCCCGACGTGGATGTGGGGATGAACCGCTGCGGGGCGCCGGCGGAGGAGGCTGTCGAGCTTGCCGTGCGGATCCACGAGTCGCCGCATCTGAGCCTCCGCGGGATCGGCGGCTACGAAGGCCACTTGGGGGCGCAGGAACCCGGCGAGGGGAAGACGGCTGCCATCACCCACGATCTGCACCCGCTGCGCGTGGTCGTGGAGCGCCTGCAGGAGGCCGGCATCCCGGTGCCCATTGTCACCGCTGCCAGCAGCGGCACGTTCCGCGAGACGGCGGGGCAGGGGTGGGTTACCGAGGTTCAGCCCGGCACCTATGCGCTCGGCGACCTGCTGTACAACAAAGGCGGCTGCGGCTCCGACTACGCCATGACCGTGCTGGCGACGGTGATGAGTCGCGCCGGAGGGCGGGTCATCACGGACGCCGGCATGAAGGCGCTGCACCCGCGGTTCGGCGGGCACATCGTGAAGGACTACCCCCAACTGGCACTACGCGGGCTGGCCGCCGAACACGGCATCTGGGACGCGGAAGACACGTGCAGCCTGCGGGTCGGCGACAAAGTGGAGATCCTCCCCGACTACGCCGACGGCACCATCAACCTGCACCTCTGCTGGGAGCTGACTCAGGCCGGCAGCGCCGTTGGCCGGTGGGATATCGTGGGACACGGCGCGTCGAAGTAGCTTGGGCGCAGCCGGAAGGGATGCGCCGAGGACGGACGAACCTGTCTCCGTCACGTACCTCGCCTCCCAACGAAGGATGGTTGTCTGCCATGCTGAAACTCGGGATCGTCAACTTTGATACCTCGCACGTGGAGCAGTTCACCAAGCGCCTGAAACGCCTCGACATGCCGGAAGACCAGTGGGTCGACGGCGCGGACATCGTGGCGGGTTGCCCCGGCACCTCACGGGTGTCGCCGGAACGGGTGCCGGGCTACACAGAGTCGCTCCGGAACATGGGCGTTGAGATCGTCGACCGGCCCGAAGACCTGATTGGCAAGGTCGACGGCGTGCTGATCGAGGCGAACGACGGCGGCGTCCACCTGGAGCTGGCGAAGCCGTTCATCGAGGCTGGTCTGTCGCTGTACATCGACAAGCCTTTCGCCAGCTCGCTTGCCGACGCGAAGGAACTGGTACGGCTGGCCGAGGCGAAAGGCGTGTCCCTCTTCTCGTCCTCCTCGCTCCGCTACGGCACCGAAGTCCAGGACGTGTTGGCCCGCCACGAAGAGATCGGCCGAGTCATCGGCGCCGACGCCTACAGCCCGGCGAGCACGCACGAACGCAATCCGGGGCTGTATCACTACGGCGTCCACGGGGTGGAGACGCTCTACGCACTGATGGGGCCCGGGTGCAAGTCGCTGACGTGCACCTGTGTCGAGGGCGGCGAAGTCGTCACCGGTCTCTGGGAAGACGGCCGCCTGGGCACGATGCGCGGCACGCGCGCCGGCGCGCACTCGTACGGCTTCACCGTGTGGGGCGAGAAGCGAGTGGAGTCCCACGCCATCGGCACCGGCGTTATCTACCGCGAGTTGCTCAGGCGGATCGTGCAGTTCTTCGAGACCGGCGAGGCGCCGCTGTGCATCCACACTACCGTCGAGATCATGGCGTTTATGGAAGCCGCGCTGAAGTCGGCCGCCGCGGATGGCGCCCGAGTGGCGTTGGGCGTCTGAGCGCCCGAGAGCCCTCCACGTTCGCCTGCACCGTTTGTGCTGATCCAGGAGCGCCTGTCCGCTCGCCTTCGTGCGGAGGCGGGCGCTCCTTCTGGTCTGGACCGGCGATCAGCGTCACGCAACCTGCCGAATGTGTCATACGTCTGTCCGGGCATCCAAAGCACGAACGCAGTCGTGCAGAAAGAGGACCAACATGACGAGACTTCAACGCCTCCCGCTGAGGCTTCCGGCGGCCTGTGCCGTCCTGGCTCTGTTCGGCGCCCAGCCCGCCCGGGCGCTCATGGTCGTCAGCGAAAAGGAAGAGATCCAAGTCGGCAAAGAGGTCGCCGCCAACGCGGAGAAGCAGTATGGCGGCGTCTTGCACGACCCGCAGCGGCAGGCTCGGCTGGACCGTCTCGCCCGGCAAGTGGTTCAGTTCCGGCAGCGGAAGAACATCCCCTACGAGTTCAAGGTGCTCAACAACGACAAGGAGATCAACGCCTTCGCCTGCCCCGGCGGGCCGACCTACATCACGAAGAAGCTGCTGGACATGTGCGACACCGACGGGAAGCTCGCCTTCATCATGGGGCACGAGGTGTCGCACACGGAGTTGCAGCACGGGAGGAAGGCCATCAACAAGGGGGTGCTCGCGAACGCCGGGTTCAGCATCCTGTTCGGCAAGAGCTCCCAGGCCGTGCAACTCGGCGTCGGGATCGCGTGGAACATCGTCGACTCCGGCTACAGCCGCGACCAGGAACGGGAGGCCGATGCGTCGGGAGTGCGTTTCATGGTGAAGGCAGGCTATGATCCGTACGAGGCGGTGCACGCGCTGCAGATGCTGGGCGGCGGCAACCTGAGCGGGCTGTCCAAGTACTTCGCCAGCCATCCGGCCACGCCGGAGCGCATCCAACTGGTGAAGCAGCAGATCGCCACCGAGTTCCCCAGCAAAGTGCACCCGGACGCGGACCAGACCCAGCCCGCGCCCACGCCGCCCACGGTGCCTACGGCGACGAAGCCGGTTGAGCCGAGCGTGCCCGCCCAGCAGCCGGAGCAGAAGCCCGCCTCCCCCGCCCGCCCCGCGAACGTGGAGAGCAAGCTCGAGACGTCTCCAGTGGCCGGCCAGCAAGGCTACATCCTCGCGACCGATCCCGGCAGCGCCGAGGTGTGGATCGACGGAGGACAATTGGGCCGCACGCCGGACTCGCCGCCGGGGACGCTCTCTCAGTTCAGGTTCTTCCCGGTGCCTATCGGCACCCATTCGGTGACGGTACGGATAGAGAACGTGGGGGAGTGGCAGGTGTCCGGGGCGGACCAAGTCATCCGCAAGGATGAGGCGCGGCGGCTTTCGGTCACGCTGGGGCACTGGTGTCGGGTCACGGTGCGGGTAGATTCAGCGCCGAGACCCGTCTACTCGATCGAAATCGACGGCCAGCGCGTGTGCCGAGGCGCCGGGCCGGGAACGGTCGTACTGCCCCGGGGCGCCCGGACGAAGCTCCCCGTTGCCGTCCGGCTGAGCTTCGGCCAAGCTACGGGTTGGCTTAGCATGCCCAACCGCGACACCGCGTCGCTGGTGCTGTCCGTGCAGGGCAGTTCGGTGGTCGTGCGGTCGGAGTAGCTTCCGAGCTTCCGCTGGTCAGGGCAGGAAGTTGTACATTGGCAGGTGGCGGAGGCAGCCGTACAGGTTCCAGAAGCTGCCCAGCACGAACTCGCCGAGAATCAGCCCCATGAAGAAGGGCATCGCCTTGCGATAGGACTGCATCCCGGCGTACCGAATCAGCCCGGCTTTGAGGGCCCACGCCACCAGCAGCGACACCCAGAAGAGGTTCATGGACCAGCTTCCCGATACCGCGAACCCGGCCGGGTGCAGGGGCCACCAGACGAAGCGGAGCCGGAGCCACATCAGCAGCACAGTTGCGGCCGCCCCCACCCCCACCGCGCTGATCGACCCATAGTTGGGTGGCTGAGGTGAAGCGATCCAGGCCATCAGGCGGCTGAAGCTCTCGGTGGCATAGCCGGGGCGGCCGCTGGATCGGTACGAGACGTCGACCAGCGACCAGAAAGCGGCCACGATCCCGACGACCATGGCGGCGATCATTGCCCACGCAAACCGCCGCTGATCGACCTTCGTCTGCTCGCCAAGCTTGAACCCCTCCAGCAGGTGGGGCATCAGGTGGCCGCGGTAGGCTCGATTGAAGAACTGGTAGAAGCTCAGGATTGCCAGGTTCCGCGTGCCGAGAATGCCGCTGCCCAACGTGTTGGCCAGCATGATGTGCGGCCCGCCGAGATGGAGGTCGTGGACCGGCGAGCCGACTTCCGCGCGCATCCGCGAGATGGCTGTCGACACAGCGTAGTAGGCCACGAAGAAGACCGCGGCGACCCACAGCGACATGCCGACATGGCGGCTGAAGCCCACCAACAGCGCCCCCGCGACCAGAATTCCCACGAGCGCCGTCCGGTAGCTGAGCGGCTCCGCCGAATCGTCGATGCCTCCCGGTCTGCGGATCACCCGTAGCCACACGCCGCGCAGGTGGGTCCGGCTCACCCACAGGCAGTACACGCAGAAGGCCACGTATGCCGCCAAGCTCTGGTCCTCCACGTACGGAAAGCGAGGGAGGTCGCTCCACCCGGTCATCGCCCCGAGGACCCGCTCCACTTTCCAAAACAGATAGAAGAACCAGCACGAGAACGCCAGGTCCAGCGGGATGAAGAACCCCAGCCCCACGGCGAACGGGAACAGCCCGATGGGACTCCAGCCGATGGCATTCAGCGGCCGATTGAGGAACTGCTGCTGGAGATCGTAGAACTGCCCGCCCAGAGTCGGCAGGACGGGGTAGAGAAAGTGCAGCCCGTTCATGAGGTCCAGGAAGGCTGCCACTGCAAACCCGACCCACAGCAGTTTGCTCTTCAGCAACCAGAAGCCTGGTCGCGTCAGCTCCAGCGGAAGCTGCACGATGGGGAAGCTCAGCTTCGACTTCTCCGTCCAGTCCTTTCGCACAAGCACGTTGAGGCACAGCATCCCCAGCGACAGCACGAAGGTGAACGAACCCCAGACCGCAAACGACGGCAGCCAAGCCCGGAGATGCTCCGGCCTCCAGATGGTCGAGTGCCCGCCGAAGAACCCCTCCAGCGCGTCCAGATCAGTTACGGCGAGGTAGCTGGGCAGGTCGTGGAGCCACGTCTCCTGCCACCTGTTCTCGGGCGACGCCAACCAGTGGGGCCCCGCGACGAGGGCAACAAGCGGCTGCATCAGGTCGAGACTGCTCAACGCCGAGCCGATGCACACCAGCGTGTAGATCACGACCTGTTCGCCGTGGGACAACGCGTGGCGCGGGGCGATCTTGGCAATCAGCGCGTTGGCCAACACCACGAGAAACAGCGTCGCCACCACGTTCACAAACAGCGACACCGTGGTCGGCCGGGTCTGCCCCGACATCAGCCCGTCCATAATCCAATAGCAGTTGACGGGGATCAGCAGCAGGCCGAGGAGAACGGCTCTCGCCGTGACGCCGGGTCTTGGGGGGGAGGCGGATCCTGCCATGGCTGTTGGAGCTCTCGCAGAAAGGGTTCGACGCCGGCCCGAAGAAGCCTTGAGGACGCGTTCGCGCGGCGCTGGGGCCGAATGCCCTTGGGCGACGACGAAGCAGGGGGTAGAGGCATGTCCTCCGACGACCTCGCACAACCAACGGAATGCAGGCTGGTCGACGCTGTCGCTGACATCGCCGGCTTCATGCGGGCGGCCGCAGGCAAGTCGAACCTCGATACGTCCCGGATGCTCGACGAGTTCTACCGACTCGTAGAGGAGAGCGTCGCGAGAGCAGGCGGCAAGGTCGTGAAGTATACTCGCGAAGGTTAGGAATACACCGAAGCTATTGCACAAGTTCGACGCCTCTGCGTGCACAGCAGTGTGTTGGGTGCTCACCACACGCCCACGGGTGAAGTTCTGCGAACTTCCACTTCGGTGTATTCCTAACCTTCGCGACTATACCTCGGTGACGCCGCGCTCATCGTTTTTCCGGAGACCGCCGCGCGCCAGGCGGTGGAAGCGATGCGCGCGGTGAGGGAAGAGGCGCAGCACCTCTGGACCGAGATCGACACCAAGTGCGAAGTCAGGACGAAAGCACACGTCGGTGAGGCGGTCTGCGGCCCACTCGGCCCCGCGCAACGCTTCGACGTGATAGGGCACTTCCTCAACGAGCGGTTCCTCATGCACTCTCAGGTGCCGGAGGTGCTGCCGGAGGTGCTGCAGGCACTTGTTGGGTAGGGAGGTCTTGCATCCTGATCGCCGGCCCCGGACTCGCCGGAGTTTGCGTGGCGGCCGGGGCTCGCTATACAATGGCACTCCACCAGCGAGATGCCTATTGCCCATGAACCCGCGAGTCAAGGCAGTCCTTGCGAATCCGGACTACACGCGCACCCTGACTTTCACGAATGGCGAAGTGCGACGCTTCGATGTGCGCCCGTACCTGGGCAGGGGCATCTTCCAGGAGCTCCGGGACCTGAGCCTGTTCTGCTCGGCCAGGCCGTGCTTGGGCAGCATCGCGTGGCAGAATGGGCAGGACCTCTGCCCGGACACCCTCTACGAGGACAGCGTGACCGCGGGCAGCACCTGACAGGATGTTGTTCCCGTGCGGGCACGGTCCGACTGAGGTCAACGTCCCGCTGCGGGTGCCGCTCGTCGGGAGCTGATCGTGGCGGCGTGGGCTTGGCACCGGACGAGCTACTGACCGAGGTGAATGATGCTTGCTCTACTACTGGCCCTGGGCCCTTCGGTGTCCTCTGTCGCCGAACAACCAACCTACAGGCCCACCGACCAAACCGGCTGGTTCCCCTTCCTCATCCCCGACCTGGCTTCGGCCGCGACCGAGCGGGCAGAGGTGGACTTGTCGTTCCTCAGTCCTGAGCCGGCTGGCGCCCACGGGTTCCTGCGGCCCAGGGGCGAGGACTTGGTCGACGACCGCGGCGTGCCGGTTCGCCTGTTCGGGGTGAACCTCACCGACTACCACCCGCTGATGCCCAAGGACCTGGCCGAACCGGCGGCGCGGCGGCTGCGACAGCTTGGGGTCAACTTCGTTCGCTTCCACTACTTCGACTGGGCGAAGGCGCCTGCCGGGATCCTCAATGACGACATGCAGACGCTGAACCCGGAGAAGCTCGACCAACTCGACTGGCTCTTTTTTCAGCTCAAGCAGCACGGGATCTACGTCGACCTCAACCTCCACGTGGCGCGGGGCCTTCCCGATCCGCCGCCGGGCTGGGGCTGGATGGGGAAGAACCTGGACCTGCTCCACGAGCCGTGGATCCAGTCGGAGCTGCGCTACGCCCGCGACCTGGTGTCGCACGTGAACCCCTACACCAAGCTGCGCTATGCCGACGATCCCGGGATCGCGGTCATCGAGCTGAACAACGAGAACACGGCGCTGTCGGGCTGGCACAGGTACGCCTCGTTGCCCGACGCGTTCCGCCAGCCGCTGCAGCAGCGATGGAACCAGTGGCTGCGGCAGAAGCACGGCACCACGGAGAAACTGCGCCAGAGCTGGGGCGGCGGCCTGACCGGGCCGGAACTGCTCCGGAACGGCGACCTGTCCGCCGGCAAGTCCGAATGGACCTACCAACTCGGCGGCGGTAACGGCACGCTGGAGGTCGTGGCTGACGCGACGGCGCCGGGCGGGCGGTACTTGCGCTGGGACGTACGCGAGCCGGGCACTGCGTTCTGGCACCACCAGCTCCAGCAGGCCGACCTCCCCGTTCGCGACGGCAAGTCGTACACGCTGACCTTCACCGGCCGCGCTCGGGCCGGCGGCAGCCAGGCGCTCGACTGCAGCGTGATGATGCAAGTCGAGCCCTGGGGAGTCGTGGGCCGTGGCGTCACCGTCGAGCTGACATCGGGAGGGCGCGAGCACCAGGTCGCCTTCGAACTCGCCAACCCCGACGGTCGGCCCGTTCGCCTCAACCTCAACTGCAACAACGAGGCTGGGACGTTTGACCTCGCCGCGCTGTCGCTCCGCGAAGGGACCCCGCCGGCGCTCCAAAACGGCGAATCGCTGGAAGCAAGCACGGTGCTTCTGGCGGACGCCACCGCTACGGGGCCGAAGACGCGCGACTACGTCCGCTTCCTCCTCGACCGAGAACTGGACTACGTGGGCCGCTTCCGTCGGCTACTCAAAGACGACTTGGGTGCCAAGCAGATCGTCTACTGCACGCAAGTGAACTACGGCGGTGCGGCGGGCTTGGTGCGCGAGGCCACCACGGGCGACGCGATCGACTGCCACGCCTATCCGTCGCACCCCCTGCGACGCGAGGTGGACGGCCGCACTGTGTGGGCCATCCGCAACGTCTCGATGACGGGCGAGGCGTTCCCCGGGCTGACGCGGCTGGCGCTCAACCGCGTCGCCGGCAAGCCCTACTTCGTCACCGAGTTCGACCTCAACCCGCCCAACGACTTCTGCGCGCAGGAGTTCCCGCTGCTGGCGGCCCTGGCCACGTATCAGGGCTGGAGCGGAGTTCTCGACTACGGCTGGTACAATTTCGGCACCGGGCCGGGCACCGACCAGATCAAGTCGCCTTGGCAGACCGTAGCGCACAGCGGCCAGATCGCCTTCATGCCCGCCGCGGCACTGCTATTCCGGCAAGGGCTGGGGCGCCCTGCCGAGCGACGGGTGACGCTCGCCGTACCCCGCGAGACCGCGCTCGACCTGACCGCGGCCGACGCCTCGGGCTGGCGTGGACCGGCCTGGCCCGGCGTCGGCGACGGGGCGCCCTGGACGGTGGGCACGGCAATGCAGTTGGCCGATGGCAGCGGCCCCGTGGCAGCGTCCACTGCGGTGGACGCGCCGGCAGCCGCGCGGCTGGTCAGCGACACCGGCGAACTCACCTTCGACCGTGCCACCCCCGGCGCCGAGACGCTGCAGGTCAACGCCCCAGCCCTCCGGTTCGTAAGCGGCAGCGTCGCCGGCCGCCGGTTCGACTTGGGCGATGTCCGCCTGTCGTTCGGCGACAAGCTGCACCGCGACTTCGCCCAAGCCTGCCTCGTGTCGCTGGACTCGCAGCCTGTGGGCATGTCAAAGAGGCTGCTCTTCACCATCGCCTCGCGCGTGGAAAGCAAAGGCGCCGCGTACACCGCCGACCGCTCGCTCTGCCAATGGGGCGAAGCCCCGACCATGGCCGAGCCGGTACCGCTGACGCTCACGCTGCCCAACGCCGACTGGCGCGCGCAGACGCTGGACGCCAACGGCTGTGTGCGAGGCGAAGTGCTGCTGCAGGGAGCGACGTTGACAACGCGCGCGGAAGACGCGACGATGTGGTATCTGCTGACGCGTGAATAGGCGCCAGTGCGGAACACGCGGAGGAGGCCCCACACGGATGGGCAACACGAAGCTCTGCTGCGCTTGTGCTGCACCCCTGACGCCCGACTTCGTCGGCCCCAACCCGAACTGCTGCAGGCACTGCACCGACGAACAGGGCAACGTGAGACCCAGGGAGACCATCCAGGCGGGCCTCGCCCAGTGGTTCAGGACCTGGCAGCCCAACCTCGATGACGAGACGGCAATGGTCCGGGCGGAGCACTACATGAAGGCGATGCCGCACTGGGCTTGAGAGGCGCGCTCATAGGACAACCACAATGGCAAGCCGCCTCTCGGATCCTCAGTGCCGCCCTCGCTTCGCCGGAACCTCGCGTAAGCGCCTCTGTCGCGGTCTGCCTCTCCTGGCGCTGCTCTCTGTCGCCCTTCCCCCGGAGGTGGTTGCTGTGCCGGTACCTGACCTCGCCTCGAAGCTAATCCCCGAACCTCGGCGGTTGACCCTCGACGAGGGGCACTTCGCGCTTGGCGGCAAACCGGTGTCTGTCACCGTCCCCTCCGGCCCGGAGCACGAAGCGTGCCGGGAGGTCCTGCGGGCGACGCTGCGCATTGCCGGGGCGACGGCGCCGGGTGGCGCCCGCGAGGCTCAGGGGAACTCGTTCACGCTGGGCGAGGGCGCCCCGCTGCCGGCGCTCCCTGCGGAGGGGGTTGCGGAGCAGGGCTAGGTGTTGTGTGTTGCGACGACCGGCGGCGCTGCTTCGGCGGCAACGCCGGCAGGGCTGCTGTATGCCGCGCAGACGCTGCGGCAGTTGGTGCGGCTGGCGGGCGAGGGCGGCTGCCTTCCCTGCGTGACCGTCGAGGACTCGCCCGCGTTTCGGTGGCGCGGGATGTACATTGAGGGCGGGCAGGAACGGTTCGGGCGGATCGTCGCCAAGGACTACCTGCTGGAGCAGATCCGGCGGCTGGCCGAGTTCAAGCTGAACCTGCTGGTCATTGAGTGCTACAACCTGTTCCCCTACCGTTCGTTCCCCGCCTGTGCCGACGCCGGCACGTTGTCGCCCGCGGAGTGCCGGGAGGTCTTCGCCGAGGCCCGGCGCTATCGCGTCACGCTGATGCCGTCGCTCCAGACGCTGGCCCAGAGCTACGAACTGGTGTGGGCAAACGAGGCGGGCACGCCCTACCGCGAGCCCACCGCGCCGGGGCTGGTGTGCCCCTCCAACCCCGACGTGTACCCCTTCATCAAGGCGCTCTACCGCGACCTGCTCACCTGGTTCGCCGACGCGCCGCTGTTGGGCATCGGCTGCAGCGCGGCTACGACGTGCTGGGCATCTCCGCCCTCTACAACCACTGCTTCTACTTGGCCGACCTCTCTCCCGAGGACCCGCAGAAGTTGTGGGCCCCGATGGCGCAGACGGGGGTGCGGAACATCACCGAGATGGTGGGCGACGCAGCCGCCGCGCAGCAGGCGCACCCCGACCGCGAGTTCCTGGGCGTCGCCACTGCCTCGTTCTCGAAGCACCGCCTGCGGGCGTTCGACTCCCTGTGGTACGGCTTTATCCTCAACGGGCAGTCCACCTGGACCGGGACGCAGCGCCCGTTCGCCGACTACCAGCCGGCGTTCACCCGGGCGTTTGTGCGTCACTGGTACGACCTGCGCGACGACGCGTCGACAGCGGCGCTGGCCGTAGCCGTCGAGCGATTGGACCGCGCCAAGTCGCGCTTGGAGTTGGCAAACCAAACCCTCCACGACGTGGTGGGCGTCTACGACACCCAGGAGGCCGGCTACCAGGGCAACACGTTGCTGGGCGCGTGGCAGCGCTGCCGAGAGCTGCTCGGGCCCGACGGCAAGCCACTGGAGGCGCTGACCAAGATTCGAGACGCGGCACAGCAGGTGACGGGCGAAGCCGCCGCTGTCCTGCACGCGTTGGCGGGTCTTCAGTCACGCGTGGGGAGACCGGAGCAGCTTGCCGAACTGCACCTCGCCGCCGAGCAGATCCGCAGTCACGCAGACCGGCAACTGCTCATGGTCGCCGCCCAAGAAGTCCTGACGCGGGCCCCGTCGCTCCCGCGCGGCGAAGCGCAGCGGCAGGCGTCGGCCGAGGCGGAGCGCTGGCGGGTCCATCGCGACCAGGGCGCAGCAATCGGCCGCCGGCTCGCGCCGCTCTACTCGCAGGGCGATCCGTGCGGCGCCCACTCGCTTCTGCGCGACGTCACCGTCGTTGCTGACCACCTGACGCGGCTGGCGACAGCGGGTCCGCGCGTGCCGCTGACGGAGACCGGCGCGCTTCTCCTCGAGGAGCCGTTCGCAGCGCTGGACCCGGCGCGGTGGACCGTGCTCGGCCAACCCCAGCTTGCCGCCGGCCGGATGGAGACGCGCGCCCCCGGCGGCTGGGGGAAGTACTGCGGCCTCCTGAGCCAGGAAGTGGATGCGCTCGACGCCGACCGGCCCCTGGTCATCGAGTTCGAGCTGACCCCGTGGGTGAGGGGGATCGACAGTCAGCTCTTCGCCTCCGCCTCGCAGCCCGGCGACATCTCGTATCGCTTCGCCTTCTACGGCCCCCGCGACCGATTCGGCGTGCACACGCAGTCGAGCGTCCGACTGGGGGACGGATGGATTGACCCCAGCCCCGGCTGGCGACTGCGCGCCCTGAGCCCGGAGGCGAAGCCAGGCGCCCCGTACCGCATCCGCGCGGAACTCACGCGCCGAACCTGGCGAGTGAGCGTGCGCCGGCAAGAGCAAGGCCCCTGGGAGATCCCGTTCTGGGACAGCGGCGCCGTGCCCATGGACGAGTTGGCAGACACCCGCCTGCTGTTCGCCGACGTGGAACCGGAGAACAGCGCTGGCGCGTCGCGCTGGGGGCCGATCCGGGTGTGGCGAGGAGAACAGCCAGGACCACCCCAGCCGCCGACACCGCCGCCGCGGTTGACCGCGCCCACGCCGAACTCTGGCGGCGATTCGGGGACCCGCACAACCTAGTCCTCGACTACACCGCGCTTGACGGCTCCTACCTTCACCCCACGCCGGAGGACTGCCGGGCGCATAGACCGAACGCGCTGTCGTGGGGCGTGCCGGTCGAGGATGGGGCCATGTTCAACGGGTTGTACCTCGACGCCCTGTGCACGTGCTGGAAGCTGACACGCAGCGACGACGCCCGCGCCAAGGCCCGGCGGCTGGTGGACGGGCTGCTCTTCCTCGCGTCCCTCGGCAACACGCCCGGCTTCATCGCCCGCGGCGTCGCCACCGACGGCGCAACCACCTACCCCATGGGCTCCAACGACCAGACCACGCCGTGGCTCTACGGCATCTGGCGCTACCTGCGCGACGGGCTTTCCGAGCCGGCTGAGCGCGAGCAACTGGTGTCGCGGTTCGTCGAGGTCGTCGCCGCGCTCGACCGATGCGGGTGGCGGATGCCGTGCGACGGCGGGCCGTCGCCGTATCGCGGCACCTTCACCCACTCCACCTGGGAAGGCGCGCCGCGGCTGCCCTTCGTGATGAAGGTGATGCACGAGCTGACCGGCGACGGCCACTGGCAGCAGCGCCACCTCGACGCCGTTCACGAACCCGTCGGCAAAGCCGGCTGCACCCGGCTGGATCTGTGCCGCACGGGCATGGTCTTCGACCCCGGTCAGGGCCTACGCCATTCGTGGACCGGTTCCGAGGGCGTCGCGTGCCTGCGGGCGCTTTGGGAGCTGGAGACCGACGCCGCCCTGCGCGCCGCCTACACACAAGGTCTCCGCGCCAGCGCCGAACTCGCCGCGCAAAGCCTGCCGCTCTGCGCGGAGTTCGACGTCGACGGCGCCCAGCACTTCGAGCCGAACGGGCGCGTGATGAACGAAGCCTGGCAGCCGCAGCACAGCGAAGCCGACGCCGTCGCCGTAGCCAACGCCGGCCTGCGCGTGCAGCACCGCGCCTCGCCGCGCCTGCACCTGGAGAAAGACTACGTGCGCGAGCCCTGCTTCGCCGCCTGGGTCGTCACCCTCTGCCCCGACGCGCGTTTCGTTGCCCAGCACCAGGAAGCCCTCTGCACCGTCCTCCGGCACTACCGCTACGACCGCCTCCACCTCTCCCAGTTCTTCCCCGTCGAGTCCGCGTGGTGGCGGCTGCAGGCCACGGGCACGGTCACGAGTGTGGGGCTGACGGCGGACGGAGCGGGGGCGGTGTCCGGGTCCGATGACGGGACGGTCCGGCTCTGGGACCTGAAGCAGCGGCGCGGCGCGGCGACCTTTGAGGGACACTCGGCCAGGGTGTTGAGTGTAGGGCTGTCGGCGGACGAGGCTTGGGCGGTGTCCGGGAGCTATACTCGTTGAGGAAAAGAATCAACTCACTGGTCTAAGGGAACTGGTGCCGCAGGCGCAGGGTCCGCGCACGATTCCTGCGTGCACCTCATCGCAGCAGACATCACAGTAGAGGTGCTCACCATGCGCCGAATCGAGTTCAGCGAGGACGTCGTGCGGCAGTTGGCCCACGGCAGCGTCCATCACCCGCATCCCTTGGTCAGACGGCGAATGCAGGCTTTGCTCTGGCGAGCCGAAGGGCAGTCGCGGAAGCGGATTGCGGAACTGCTCGGCGTGCGTGCCTCAACCATTGGGGACTATGTGAACCTGTTCCTGCGCGGCGGAGTCGAGGCGTTGCAGGAGCTTCGCTACCGGGGGCGGCCGAACCGGCTGCTGGAGCGAAAGGACGAGATCCTGGCGGTCCTGGAGGCCTCGCCGCCGACTACGCTGAAGGAGGCGCAGGCGCGGATCAAAGCCGCCACCGGACTGGAGCGCTCGCTCCCGCAAGTCCGGGCCTTTCTAAAAAAAACCGAGTTCGCCGCCGCCCAGTGAAGGCGGTCCCCCAAAAAGCCGACGTGGCCGCCCAAGAAGCCTTCAAAACAGCCATGGTACTGCCACTGGTGGAACAAGCCCAGCAGGGGCAACTCCACTTGTTCTTCGTCGATGCCGCCCACTTTGTCAAACTCACGTTCTTGGGCTACGTGTACTCGTTGACCGCCCGGTTCGTGAAGAGTTCCAGCGGCCGGCAACGGTTCAACGTGCGGGGCGCCCTGCACGCCGTGACCCACGAACTGGTGACGGTCACCAACCACACCTATCTCACGGCCGGCTCCGTGTGTGCGCTCCTCGAGAAACTGCACGCCCAGTTCCAGGACTTGCCGCTCGTCTTGGTGCTGGACAACGCGCGCTATCAGAAATGTCGGCTCGTGCTGGAGACTGCGGCACGCCTGAACCTCCAGTTGGTCTACCTGCCCCCGTACTCCCCGAACCTCAACCTGATCGAGCGGCTCTGGAAGTTCGTCAAGAAGAAAGTCCTCTACAACCGGTTCTACGAAACCTACCCCGCCTTCCACACTGCCATCTCCGCCTGTCTGAGCCAAACTCACACCACCCATCGGGACGACCTGAACTCCCTGCTCAGACCCCAATTCCAGACCTTCGAAAGGGCGTGTTCTCAACCTTAACCGGTATACAAGCCCGGCGGGGGCCACGATGTTATTCCCTGGACCTCAGCGTCGGCGTCTCGACGGTGTGCCCCCGGCCGAACGTATGTGTGCGGTTCTGTTACCCCACCACGCAGCCGCCAGAATTGGCGCCGGAGCGGAGGGCAATTGGACAGGGGCAACTGGACGCGGTTGCCGAACGGCAAGGCACATGATAGACTGCGTAGGCACTCCGCAGTGAGCGTGAGAGCATGCTATCGGGCCAACGGAACACAGAGGAGGGATACGAGGGGAACGAGACCAACGTCTTTGCCGGGACGTTGGATGACACTTCGTGATTTGGGGACAAGGAATGAACAGTCAAGACTCCCACACCGCAAACGTCGCGCTCCTGCTATTGACCGCGACCCTACCCCTCCTCGCCGCCGAGCAGTCGCAGTCGATTGCGGCGACATACTGAAGACCCCGCCGGTGCTGTGGGGGCAGGTCAACGTCTCTCGCCGGGCGCCGCCACCCAAGGAGCTCTGTGAGCGGATCGAGCAGGAGTTCGGGCGGCCCAAGGTCACCCGGTGCTGGTTGCTGCTCGACCAGATGTGGGACTACCGGACCGACACGTACCGGTTCAACTACGAGATCAACAGAGACTACTACGAAGGCGACCCCAACAAGAAGCGCTACGGCGTCGTTGGCGAGACGACCGGCCTGCACTACTACGACTACCTGGACTCGGTCAGCGCCCACAGCGAAACGGTGCTGCTGAACGTCCGCCGGTACGAGCAGGAAGTGCTCACCGGGATGCTCACCTTCGACAAGTGGCAGGAGGTCTTCAAAGCCGGCGTTCGGCACTACAAGGAACGCTGCCCTAACCTCCGCTACATTGAGGTACTCAATGAGCCGACGGCGAAGAACCAGAGTAACCTGGGGAAGATCGGGAACTACTACCCGTTCTACCGCTGCGCCTACGAAGCCATTAACGAGCTGAACGCCGAACTCAAGCCCGCGTTGCCCCTGCTGGTCGGCGGCAGTTCCGGGTTCCGCACCACAGAAGCGATTCACCTGATCGGCGACTTCGCTCGCGATCCGAACCCAGCCAAGAAGCTCGATTTCCTCTCGTTCCACCACTACTGGGTCAAGGCGCCGACCGAAGTCGCCGGGTGGGAGACCGAGATCGACACCGCCCTAGAGAAAGCGTCGCTGTCCACTGACCTCCCGATCTTCGTGACCGAGATCGGCTATGCCAACAAGTGGATGGCGGATCCGAAGAAGAATCTCTGGCAGGCGGCGGGGATGACCGCTTACCAATACCAGGCATGCCACGCGCCGGACCTGCGGCTCTTCCCCTGGGTGCAATACCACTCGGAGCAGCAGATCGCCTTCGTGCAGTTCGACCCCAAGCTGCGCATGACACCCTACGGCGCCGCGGTGAAGATGCTCCGCATGCACCGAAAGCAGGAGGTCGCGACAACCTCGTCGGGACTCGACAAGGATGGCAATGGCTTGGGCGCCTTGGCGACCCTCGACGACACCGGTTTGACCGTCCACCTGTGGAACCTTCAACCCGACGGCAAGACAGCGGCACGCGCCGAGGTCACCCTCGCCAACCTCCCCGAGACGCTGGGCACGGGTCCCCTCGTCGTCCGGCGCTACCTCATCGACTCGACGCACAGCAACTGCCTGGAGGTGCCCAATCATCCTGGCGGGTTGGACTTGGTGGAGGAGCGAACAATCGAGGGTGCCGGCAGTCTCCAGTTGTCCACGGAACTGGAGCCCATGGCGCTTTGCCTGTGGGAGGTTGAGGTGGCGGGCACCGCACATCACTGATTCCAACTTGCTTCCAAGATGATCTCAACCACCGACGCTGGTGCTCGATTCGCCGGTAGTCAGCGTGCTCAATGAGATCATCCCCAGATCCTGCAATCCGTTTTGAGCGGCGAGCAAGAAAAGGGGAAAAGGCGAACTTGTGAGTGGAAGTTCGCATTCCTTGAGCAGGAAGGAGTTCCCCTTTTCCATGAGCGAGTCTGGCCGAAGCAAGTGTCGGGTGTCGCCTCGGGAGGTGAAGCTGGAGACGACAGACCAGGAGCTGACGTCGTACGCCGGGCTGCTGCCGGTGATCCGGTTCGTGCAGAAGCGATTGAGATTCCGGGAGCTCTGCCAGGAGA
>Ga0210022_1001109_pt1 | contig 18308 bp, 21 predicted proteins | sample CryGeymeta201520_FD_183984 | JGI IMG/M metagenome (GOLD analysis project Ga0210022, IMG submission 183984) | Groundwater microbial communities from Crystal Geyser aquifers in Utah, USA - Crystal Geyser metaG 2015-20 (SPAdes) (version 2) | ecosystem: Environmental > Aquatic > Deep subsurface >... | reverse complement strand
AAAAATATGGGCGTCGTCTTGGGTAAAGCCTCGCACCCTAGTCAACCCATGAAGGACACCACTGGGTTCATATCGGTAAACTGTTCCCAGTTCACAATAACGAATTGGAAGATCTTTATAGCTTCTAATTTGGCTTTTAAAAATATGGACATGAAATGGGCAATTCATTGGCTTGATGAGATAATCTGTGCCTTCAATATCCATCGGTGAGTACATTAGTTCTCTGTAAAATTTCCAGTGTCCTGATTTCTCCCAAAGAGATTTTTTACCTATGTGTGGGCTGTAGACATATTGATAGCCATTTTTTTGGTGGATTTCTTTCCAAAAGTTTTCGATTTCTCCCCGGACAACGGCAAGCTTGGGATGCCAAAGAGGCAACCCCGCACCAACCTCTTTGTTGATGCTAAAAAGATCAAGCTCTTTCCCCAATTTCCTGTGGTCTTGTTGTTTAGCTTCTTCTAATAGTTTTAGATAATTTTCCAATTTTTCTCGGGTTGGAAAGCAGGTTCCATAAATCCGAGTGAGCATCGGATTTTTTTCACTCCCCCGCCAATAGGCGCCGGCAACAGAAAGAAGTTTAAAAGGACCAATCTTTCCGGTGGAGGAAACATGTGGTCCAGCACATAAATCAACAAAATTATCACCAGTTTTATAGATAGTCGCTTTTTTTGAGTCCTTGCTTATCTCATCCAGCCATTCTTGTTTATAGGGATTGCCTTTGAATAATTTTCTGGCCTTTTCAATTGAAATCTCCTCTCGTTCAATGGGTAAATCGGCATGAATAATTTTTTTCATCTCTGCTTCAATTTTAGGAAAATCCGCTTCGGAGATTTTGTGGGCTTGCCCTTCGACTAGCTCAGGGTCGAAATCAAAATAGAATCCATCCTCAGTGGCTGGACCCATGGCCATTTTTATACCGGGATAAAGTTTAAGCATAGCTTGAGTCAAAACATGTTCACAGCTATGCCGCATTTTTTTTAAGTTTTCTGCCATCAGTGGGTGGTACAGGACTCGAACCTGTGACCTTTACGATGTCAACGTAACGCTCTAGCCAGCTGAGCTAACCACCCTTAAAGATATTTTACTAGATTTGGAAAATTTAAACAATGTTAACCGGCTGAGGTGCTCATATATCTCTCACTTGAAAGCATAAATTTCGTGCCTGATTTACGAACCTGAGCCCAGTAAAAATTGCGCTTTTTCGCCTTTTGATTAAAAGCTGCCAACCAATTAGCTGATTCTTCAATCCGTTGTTTAAATATTAAAATTGTCTGGCGAAGTTTTTCAAAAAATGAAAGATGATAAACCCCAGGTTCAACTGGAACCTGTTTGGCGGCAATTTCTACCTCTTTGGTCAAATTTTTGGTTGAATCAGCCAGTTTTTTAAGTTCTTCTAAAATTGCCTTAATTTGAAGCTTAGTTTCTTGCTCGTCTCGGCTAAAAACTAATTGTTCTTGACGACGAACTCGCCAAAATTGTTCTTGATAACGACGAGATACCTCTTCTGGGGAGATTTCCTCTGGAGAAGGCCTGGCTTGACTACCACCTAAATCTCGAAGAATCTCCAAAATATTGTCGGTGGTTGCCGGCCCCTTCTTTTTAAAATTAGTTTTAATCGCCATTGAAGTTTAGGGCAGTATCGTTAATATACTATAATTTACTTAAATTGTCAATTACCTTTCTTTTGCGTAATAACTGTCGAATATAAGCTTTTTGGGCTTGATTATCGAGGGATTTTTTGGTTTCTTCATCCGGGACCGCCTGAATTAATTTTTGGACTTCTTCTTCGGAGGTTTCAATTTTTTGCTCATCGGCAATCGCCGCCAGAATAAGTTCAAGTTTTAAGGAATCTTGGGCTTGTTGGTGATATTCTGTTCGAATTTGGTCGCTTGTTTTTCCAATCGAAGCTAAATATTGCTCAACAGTCAAACCCAATCTTCCAGTCTGATCAATTAATCGCGAAAGCATCCGGTTAATTTCATCCTGAATCAAAATTTCCGGAATTTGAACTTTGGCGGTAGCCAAAAGAGACTGGAAAATTTTTTCTAGACGGACGCTTTCGTCCTTTTGATCCAAAGGGGGCTTTGTTTTATCCTTAGCCGGGGTCCAGATTTTTTCTGAAGCCAGAGCCTTTCTTAATGCCTCTTGATAATCACCCAAATCTACCTTGGGAAGTTCACAGGTAGTTGCCTTGATTTGCCAATCTTTATTTTCTTGAAGGGAGACAACCGTTATTTGGGGATTTATAATTGGTTTTAAGTTATGTTCTTTTAGAGCCTCGATATAAACAACGGGAATTAATGTTTTTAAGATTTCCTCGTAAATGGCTGATTTACCTAAATTTTCTTCAACCTTTTTAATTGGAGCCTTACCTTTTCGGAAACCTTTAATAGTGATGTCCACTCCAAGCTTAGCTAAAGATTTTTGGTATTCTTCAGCCACCTTTTTCCAAGGAATAGTAATCGTTAATTCAATTGTTCCATCGGAAAGACGATTTAAGGCGGAAATCATTGATGACCCCCAAAACTTCTCACCCGACTAATCAGGGCAGGATTTCGCCGAAAGACTAAACGGCGAAAGCGGTCAGGAGTCCGATAACCAAGTTTTTTTCTATGAAAGAGAAGCTCGCTTTTAGCGGTTTTCTGCTCTTTTTTTGATGGCGATTTGTCTGGCATACATTGATATTATAACATGATTTGGGACGACGGCACGTAAAATGCTTTTAGCATTAACGTGCCAGTCGCGTAAAAATTTTAAAGAAAATTTTGTACGCGACGTAAAGCGTGAAGCTTTTCCCAGCATCCCAATTTAGCTTTATTAACTGCCTGGGAAAGATAGTTTATAGATTGAGTGTAAGTTTTTTTATCAACTGGATAAGGAATTCCATCCTTGCCGCCATGGGCAAAAGAAAAACGAGCCGGGTCATGGGTTGAGGCTGGCGCCCCATAAATAAGTTCGGAAATTAAGGCGAGGGCGCGGATTGTTTTCGGTCCCACTCCTTTCATTCCTAAAAGCTTTTCAAAATTCTCAGGCTGTCTTTCGTAGGTACTGAGGAAAATCTTTTCCAGGTTATTGGGATTAATGTCAGAAAGCAAAACTTCATGTCTTTCAGGTAATTTGGTTTCCTGAAGTTTAGCGATAGTTTGGATGGTTTTTTGGGGATTTTGATGGGAAATTTTGGTGGAGATATGACGATTATTTTTGCTTTCTTTAGCGACTAAGTTTAAAACTTCTCCCCTACTTTCACTGGCGATGCCGGTATGTGGTTCGTTAACAAAATCCAAAACGTTATCAGACAGCCAATGGTATCTTCTTGCCCAGCCTCTGTTTGTCCCGAACGGGTCGAGAGACATTCCTTGTTGAACGACCGCCCATTTACCATTCTTGGTGAAGAAAAATGAATGATGATAAAGTTGATAACCGTCTTGCAGGGCGTTATTGTCGACCTTAGCCGAGATTCTTGAGGCATAAATTAGGGGTTGGCTATCTAAAGAATACTTTTGGCTAATATTTTCAATCTCATTTGGGGTTTTTCTTGAAGTTTTACCTTTTCCGCCGCAAACAAAAATTCCTAAATCTTTTTGGATTGGTCGTAAGCTTTCTTTTATTGCCCCGCAGGTGGTAGTGGTCAGACCCGAAGAATGCCAATCAAAGCCTAAAGTACAACCAAAGGCTTGGAACCAGTAAGAATCAGAAAGTCGTCTTAGATATTCTTCTGCTCCATATTCGGTAATTAAAATAATAGAAATCTCCCGAGCTAGTTTTGTCATTTGTTCAAAAAGCCAGCGCGGGGTCGAACCATAGTGCAGAGGGAGATTGGCAGTTCCAGTTTTCATTTTTATTTAAATTATCTTTGAAATTTCTTTAATTTTTCTTCTTGGCGTGGGCGAGGGAGACTCAGCCGGATAGCCGATAGGTAGAAGAGCCACGGGTCGAAGATGCTCTTCAAGATTCAAGACTCGTTTTACTTCTTCTTCGTCAAAAGCCCCAACCCAACAAGCTCCAAGTCCAAGACTGGTTGCCGCCAGCCACATTTGGATAGTGGCAATGGCTGTATCTTGAATCATGTAGAAATCTTCTCCATGTCTGGTTGAATGTCTGTCTGCCAAGCGTAAATCAGCACAAACAACAATGACTATTGAGGCTTCGCCAACAAAGCTTTGACCAGCAGCAGCCTCGACAAGTTTATCTTTTTTGTCTTGGGCTTTAACGACAATAAAAAACCAGTCTTGAAGATTATGAGCCGAAGGAGCCAGCCTCCCAGCCTCAAGAATTTTTTCAATTTGTTCGTCAGAAACTTGTTTTGAAGCGTCAAATCTTCTAGTTGACCTTCTTTTCTTTATGGCTTCAAAAACTTCCATTTATTCCTTAATAATTTTTATTATAACTTCTCTTTCTCTTGGTCCGTCAAGTTCAACTAAAAATATTTGCTGCCAAGTTCCTCGAGAAAGTCTGCCGTTTTCAATGGGAATAGTTTTTCCTTGACCTAAAATTCCGGCAAGAATATGAGAATCAGCATTATCATCGATTTGGTTGTGTTTAAAGTTTAATCCCTCCACTTGCTTTTGTAAAACACGTAACCAATCGTTTTTCAATCCCTCTTCATTTTCGGTTAAAATCACTGCCGCGGTTGAATGAGGGACAAAAACCAGGCAAATTCCTTCTTCTGTCTTGGTTTCTGTTACTATTTTTTCTATCTGAGAAGTAATATCTACTAGTTGATAACGAGCCGAACTGAAAACAGTAAGAGACTTAGTCATTTTTGATAATATTTTTTTCTTTTGAGTTTTTCTGGTAATAAGTTTTTGTTTTTATCAGGATATAGTTCATAACCCTTGCCATAGCCAATTTCTTTCATAAGTTTCGTAACTGGATTTCTTAGATTAAGCGGAATGGGCAGATTTCCATGTTTTTTAACGTCTTCTTGAGCTTCTTGCAAACCATTATAGGCACTTCTGTCTTTCGGTGCTTTAGCTAAATAAACTGTTCCGTGGGCAAGATTTATGGCGCATTCTGGATAACCAATGGTTTCGCAAGCTCGAAAGACTTCATTGGCAACCACCAAGGCAGTTGGTTGGGCCATGCCAATATCTTCACTGGCAAAAATGACCATTCGTCTAGCAATAAAAAGAGGGTCTTCACCAGCTTCAACCATTCTGGCAAGATAATAAAGAGCCGCGCCAGCATCGGAAGCCCTCATGCTTTTAATGAAGGCGGAAATGGTATTGTAATGTTCCTCCCCCATCCGGTCATAGAGTAAAGATTTTTTCTGGAAGACCTCTTGGATAAGTTTAGGGGTGATTGGTGAGCGGTGGCTACCCGCCTGTCGGCGAGGCAAGGTGATTAGAGAGTCTGCTATTTCAAGCGCATTTAAAGCTATTCGGGCATCACCGTTACTTGCTTGTATCAAAAAGCCTAAAGCATCGTCTTTTATCACAATTTTGAGTTCTTTTATTCCTCGTTCAATAATTTTACTCAATTCATCATTTTCTAGTCTATTTAGGACAAAAACCCGACAGCGTGATAAAAGTGGCCCGATAACCTCAAAAGAAGGATTTTCAGTGGTGGCCCCGATTAAAGTAATAGTTCCCTTTTCAACATGAGGCAAAAAGGCATCTTGTTGAGCTTTATTGAAGCGGTGGATTTCGTCCAAAAAGAAAATTGTTTTTTGATTATAAGCTTCTTTTCTTTCTTTGGCTTCTTTGACCACCTTTCTAACATCATCTAAAGTTGTGGCAACGGCTGAATAATGAAAAAAATGACTTTTGGTGGTATTAGCAATAACATAAGCCAGGGTAGTTTTTCCTGAACCTGGTGGTCCCCAAAATATTATTGAAGGGAGCTGATCGGATTCAATTAGCTTGCGAATGATACCTCTCTTGCCAACCAGATGTTCTTGACCGACAAATTCAGATAAGGTTTTCGGACGAATTCTGTCAGCCAGTGGTGCGTGAGTCATATACTCAATTAACTCGAGTTTGTAAATCTCGTTAATTGATTATGAACCCAACATAAATATTTTTAAAATGTAAAGTCGAATATGTTGGGTATAAGATTATTTTAGACCGAAGAAATCCCGAAGTCAACCCCTCGACACCACTCGGGGTTGACGCTGAGCGGTATGCAGTCGAAGCGTCAAGACTCATTCTTCTTCAAATTTCACTTCCATATCCAAAACCGGTGGGTTCAAACCTACCTCTTTAAGGTCAGTTGATTGAAGGTCTTGGTCGATAGTTTTTAAATCTGCCTCAATTTTCAAAATAGCCGAATCAGTAGCATAAATTGAAGGAGAAGTAATTTCTTCCTCAAATGGAGTGGGTGTAGGAGTTGCTGGTTGGGCTTGTTTTGGAGAGACAGAAGGTTTCTTTAATAAACTGGCTAATATTAGCAAAACAATTAATAAACCCGCCAGTCCCCCACCCACAGACCAGACTATCTTTTGTTTTATTGCGGAGCAACAAACGAGCGGAGCGAAGTTTATTTTAAATTTGCCGAAAGTAAAATATTTTTCTTCAACCGGCTCTTCGGCAACCGGGATCTCCTCAAAGGTTTGGTCGGCAATTTTTTCAGTTGGCACTTTTTACCTCCCGAATTAATTCTCTAAGATTTAAATTAGCTTCTTTAAGATATTGATGAGACTCTTCTAGGGCAAATTGAGCCTGGTTGTAGCTTTGATTTTTATTACTGTCATAAGGTTTTATTTTTGTCAAAATTTGTTGGGCGGCAGATTGTTTTTCTTGGGAGCGGGTTAAGCGATTCTCCGCTTCCAAAAGCCAGCGTTCAGCGACGGTAGTTTTTTTATCCCCCTTCTCCCTGATTTCGGCAATTTTATTTTTCAGACTCTCCATCTGCTGGTTTAAGTGTTGACGAAGAGCGGTTTCTTTGCCGCTAAGAATTGTCTCCAAGGCTTGATAGATTAAAACCTCAGTTTCTTGATATTTACTTTGGGCTTCTCCTGCTGAATCAACTAAATCTTCCAAACTTCCAGCACTACTAAGAGCATCATGATGTTTGATATACCAACTTACCTCGCTATCTAACTTTAAATAGAGCACATTTTGTTCGTAGTTAGAAATTCCTGTCGTTTCCGCCAGCTTGAGACGAAGAGCAGTTAGATAAGTTTTTATCACCTCATCTCTCCACTCAAGCATTTTCAGGGTTTTATTTTGAGCTTCGGTTTTACTAGTCAGGGTTTTATAGTTCAGGTAAGCCTGTTTAGCGGAAACATATTCGCTGTGGGCTACTCGATATTGGCTATAAGTATAAATATAGTCGTCGTAAGCGCGATTGAAGTCAAATTCCTGAGCGTGGGCTAGAGTAAAAGAGTAAAAGAGTAAAAGAGTAAAAAGAAAAATGGGCAGAAACCGCTTCATAAGAATAGTCTAGCAAATCAAAGAATTAATTCAAGTCCGTCATAGGCAATATGGAAATTACGACCGCCGTTTTTTTGAACAAATTTTTCCAAATCTTTGTAGGTTCCGGTAATATGACCAATATGGGTGAAGAAACATTGTTTTGGTTTTAGATCTAAAGCCAAGCGAATTCCCTCTTCAATTGATTGATGGATTCGAGTTTGACCCCTCTTTCCCAATGAAGAGCCATCTAAAACCAGCAAATTGACTCCCTTAAAAGGTTTTCTTTCACCTCGCGGTAATCGCTTTATGTCTGGAATGTAAAGGAAAATTTTCTCCCCCTTCATTTTGATGGCATAGCAAGGAGTGTGATTATGATGGACAGGATAAAGAGCAATTTTAATATTATCAATGACAATTGTTTCTTTAGGAACGATAATTTCCGGTTTAAAAGGGGCAATGGAAAAACGATGAATTTGCCGCAATCCATTTAAAACTTCTTGAGTGGTAATTAACTTTGGTTCTTTTTCTTGGCGATTGTAAAGGTGAGTTAGGTCATAAAAACCTAAAATGTGGTCAGGATGGGCGTGGGTTAAAAGCAAGGCTTTTAAATTCTGAATTCTTAATTCTGAATTATTAATTCTTTTTAATTGATGATAAATATCCGGTGGGGCATCAATCAGGATTGAATTGTTGATTAAAACTGCTGGTCGCAGACGGACGTCGCGTGGGTCTTTGGATTTACAAATCTCGCAATCACACCCCAATCGAGGTAAAGGCCAACCAGCCGAAGTGCCCAAGAATAAAATTTTCATTTGAAAATTTCCTTTAAAAGCTCAGATTTGTATTTTTTGACAATTTCTTCTGTTATTCCGTTTGCCAAAATTATTTCTTTATACATTTTAGCACTTTTCCGGGGAATTCGGGCTAAAGTTTTGAAATTTGTTTGACAAAGTCCAAATCGCATGGAAATTCCTTCAGCCCATTCAAAGTTATCCATTAAAGTCCAATGAAGATAACTTCTAATGTCTACTCCTTCCTGAATTGCCTGGTGAACCCACTTTAAATAGCGAAGAATAAAAGATGGCCTAAGATGATCATCTTTATCGGCAACGCCGTTCTCCATAACATAAATTGGTAAATTATATTTCTTAAGTTCTAAAAGAACTTCATAAATTCCCTTAGGATAAATCACCTAACCAAAATCTGATTTTTCCAGTTTTTCAGGGATAAAATCAAAAAATAAAGTCTTGACGGAGGTGGGATTAAACTGCAATTTGGCGTAATGGTAATAATCCAAACCAATAAAGTCTAAATGATTTTTTGTTTGGTTTAGAAACCACTGATTTTGGAAAAAATTAATAGTTTTGGTTACTAAAATTTCAGGCAGAAACCATTTTCTCGAAGGCTCGATGAACATCTGGAGGGTAGTAAAACTAACATTGGTTTTCTTTTGCACTTTATGAATTTCTTGATAAGCCAAAGAGTGCGCCTTAACTAAATTCCGTGCCACTTTTATTGCCAAAAGAGGATTGCGTTTCTCGGGAGGAAAAAGACCGTGAATATAGCCATTACTAATGATTACTTGTGGCTCATTGATTGTCAACCAGAAATTGACTGAATCTCCAAAATTTTGAACACAGAACTTAACATAGCGAGCAAAAATTTCTGGACTTTTGGGATTTTCCCAACCGCCAATTTTGGAAAACCATAAAGGATTGGTGAAGTGATGGAGAGTAATAAAAGAGGTTAGTTTATGTTTTTTAAGAGATTTTAAGACTTGGCGGTAATGCTCTACTTCGTTTTTGTCCCAAGAGTTTGGTTTTGGTTGGATTCTTGACCACTCAATTGAGAGGCGGTGGGAATTATGACCTAATTTTTGGGCCAGGGCAAAATCTTTGTCAAATAAATGGTAGTGGTTGCAAGCAATTTTGGCCGAAGAGCCGTCTTTTATTGCGCTAGCAACAAACTTGTTTATTTTTCCTTCTTGTTCAAATTTCCACCAATCATTATTGAAGTTTCCACCCTCAACTTGATGGGCAGCGGTGGAAGCACCCCAGAGAAATCCTTTTGGGAAAAGTAACATTTTACACACCTTATATTTTATTATTTTAGCGCATTAGTCTGTTTAAAGCGAATAAAAATTTATTTGTCGTTTTTGATGATTGACAGTTTTAATATACTAGTATACTATTATATTAGTATGCCACATATTTCAAAAAGAAAATTAGATGTCAGAGTAGAAAGAGAACTTGAGACTTTATTTGAATATGTTCTTGGGCATTTAAATCCAAACGAAGCTCAAAAACTCCTAGAAGCACTTCTATCTAAGACTGAAAAATTGATGTTAGCAAAAAGAATTGCCGCCGTTTTTTTACTCCACGAGAATCTGACGGAGTTTCAGATAAGCGAAACCATCAAATTAACCCCAGATACTCTTAGTAAACTGGCCATGTTGCTCGAAACACCAAGGGGTCAAGGATTCAGGGTTGCTATTGCTAAGGCGCAAAATCTACAGAGGATTCGTTTATTTAAGAAGATTCTTTTAGAGGTTGCCGGACGGGTAATTCGTGGAGCTGGTGGTAGGTTGTGACACATAAATTACTAATACACTAGTATATTAGCATCGGAACCTTAAATCAGCGTTTATTGAGCTTTGGTTTTTATTCATATCTTAAGGCTTCAATTGGGTTAAGCCTAGATGCTTTTGCCGCTGGGGCAACACCAAAAATGATTCCAATGGCGGCCGAAACAAGAAAAGCAAGCAAAACTGCCCAAACAGTTACCGTTGTCGGGAAGAAGTGGTTAATGATTATTGAACCGGCAAGCCCCAAACCAATACCAATTATCCCTCCGCCAATAGAAAGAACAACCGCCTCAACTAAAAATTGAGTCATAATTGTTTTAGGAGTAGCCCCAACCGCTTTTCTCAATCCAATCTCCCGCGTCCTTTCGGTCACGGAAACCAACATGATGTTCATAATTCCCACTCCACCAACCAATAAAGAAATAGCGGCAATTCCACCCAAAGCCGCGGTTAAAACAGTTAAAATCGAGGAGGCAGTGGAGAGAATGTCTTTTTGATCCAAGACTGAAAACTCATCTTCCTCCAATCTTTGTCCCATTAACTCTTCAATCTGGGGAATGGCTTCTTTAACAAGAGTGTTATTCTCCATCTGAACACTGATGATGTTGACATTGTCTTGATCAAATTGCTGCTGGACACAGGTTATGGGAAGGAGAATTTTGTCATCTACCTGGCCTTGACCAAATGCTCCTCTGGACTCTAAAACTCCGATTATTTCATATCTTACTTCTCCAATGGCAATTCTTTTGCCAATCGGCGATTTGTCTCCAAATAGATTTTCTGCTGTGGTCGCTCCTAAGACAGCCACTTTTCTTGCTGAATCTACATCAGACTCGTCAAAAAAACTACCCTCCTTAAGGGGGGAATTTCTTATTCTTGAGTAGTTAGCGGTGGTTCCGAAGATTTGAACGATTTTTTCCTCCCTACCAAATTTGGCTACCTCACCGGCAATAATGGTGGAAACTACTTCTTCAACACCTTTAATTTGGCGGGCAATTTTTTTGGCATCACCAAATTCAAGCTTGGGATTGAGAAACCCTGCCTCGGCCAAGGCGCCGGCTGCCTGACCGCCTCCAAGACCAATGTTTTGAATATCTATTTCTCCGGGCAAAACAAGGATGAGGTTTGAACCGAGGTCTTCAAGTTGTTTAGTGATGAAAGATTGCAAGCCGGAACCAATTGCCACTAAAATTATGACCGAAGTAACGCCGATAACGATCCCAAGCATGGTAAGGGCAGCCCGAACTTTATTAGTTCGTAAAGCCTGAAAGGCAATTTTAATGATTTCAGTTAAATCCATCAGACTATTTTTCCGTCGCTAATTCTAATTATTCTTTTGGCAAAGCTGGCAATATGAGTTTCGTGGGTAACGATAACAATCGTGTGACCTTGTTGATTTAATTTTTTAAAAATCTCCATAATCTCCTTACCTGCCTTGGTATCGAGATTCCCCGTCGGCTCATCAGCCAGAATGATTAAGGGTTGATTAACCAAAGCCCTGGCAATGGCGACTCGTTGTTGTTCTCCTCCAGAAAGCTGATTAGGAAAATGAGTTAAACGATCGGCCAAATCAACTTCCTTAAGAGCTTTTCTCGCTATTTCTTCTCTCTCCCTAACAGTTTTGCCCGCATAAAAAAGAGGTAAAGCGACATTAGCCAAAGCTGAGGTTCGAGGTAAAAGGTTGAAAGTTTGGAAAACAAAGCCAATTTTTTCATTTCTTATTTTAGCCAGCTTCTCCTCGGAAAGACCTGAAACATCCTTGCCTTCGAGAAAAACCTTGCCTGAAGTGGGTGTGTCTAAACAACCCACAAGATGCATTAGAGTTGATTTACCTGAGCCCGAGGAGCCCATGATTGAGACAAATTCGCCCTTTTGAATATTTAAGGAAACACCATCTAAAGCCCGAACAGAGATAGCATCCATCTTATAAATTTTGGAAACTTTCTCCAACCGAAGAATATTATCGTTTCTCACCGGTAATCACCTCTTGTCCTTCTTTAAGTCCTTCTAAAACCTCAGTTTCTGTCTCTGTTTCCAGACCGATTTTCACTTCCACCTCTTTTACCTTGCCGTTTTCTAAAACTTTGACATAAGGCGCGCCCTTTCTATAATAAATTGCTTCATTAGGAATAATTAAGACGTTCTCTTTTTCTTCAATCACGATTTCCATATCCCCATTCATCCCGATTTTGAAACGCTGGTCAACATTTACCGGTAAAACTACTTCGACCGGGAAAGCAGTCCCTCCACCCCGGGTCGTAATCGCCTCAAAATTGATCTTTGTAATCTCGCCTGTAAACTCTTCATCTGAATAGGCGTCAAGAATGATAATTGCTTTTTGACCCAATCTCACCTTACTAATATCTGCTTCATCAACATTAACCACAAAAATAACTAAGTTTGGGTCAGCGATGGTGAAAACAGCCGTCGCCGGAGTAATATTAACTCCGGCAATCGGAGTATCAATTTGGGTGACAATTCCCTCGATTGGAGTGATTAAGGTGGCTAATTTCAAAGCAATATCTTTAAGTTCAACATCTAAAACCGCCTTCTCCAAATCCCATTGATTTTTTTCCAATATTCTTCTGGCGGTATCAGTTAAAGCCTGCTCTGGTTTGGCGCCTTTATAGGTTATCCGCCACATTTCCTCAAAATCATTTCTCTGTTTTGAGTAATCACGAAGATATTTATCGAGGGTTTTTTGTAATTCTCTACGATCTAGTTGAGCAATAACCTGCCATTTTTTTACCCAATCTCCTTCTTTCACCCCAACCCAGGTTAGCAAGCCCGAGGTTTGAAATTTCAAATCAACTTGATTTTGGGATTTAGTTTTCCCAGAAGCAGAGACTGTTTGAGTCAAATCCCCCCGCCGAACTTTAGCCAGGGAATATTTCTCGGGTTTTCCCCTAAATATTTTCAAACCCATGGTAACAACCAAAATAACGCCAAAAACTACTAAAATGAATTTTTTATATTTTTGCCAAAATTGTTTCATGTGATTATTTTGTGCGGGCGGAGGGACTTGAACCCCCACAGCCTTACGGCCACAAGGTCCTAAACCTTGCGTGTCTACCATTTCACCACGCCCGCTATCTTATATTTTAGCAGATTTAGCTTAGATAGTTAAATTTAGGGTGGTATCGATTTGCCTCATAAACGAAACAACTTTTCCAGCCCAGGTTTTTGAAGGCGGAGCATAAACAGGACCAATTTTGTAAGGATTATCTAATCCCCGATTGACATATTTTTCTTTTAAAGTCAAACTAACTTTTTCAATCGATTCCTCCCAAGAACCAAAGCGATAATTTCCATTGTTCCAACCATAAGCGTTAAAAGAGTTGGCCGGAATTCTTTTACCAAAAGTTGACTCCACTCCAGTAATTGCTGGAACTAATCGCCAGTCAATTTGATATTTGTCGGCAGTTTCAATAAAACAAGCCGCGTAAGGAGTTAAAGGCGAATTATAGGAATCCAAAAATTTTTCCAGCTTGTCAACTCTGGAATCAGGCATTTTGATTCCTAAAACCTCATTTCTAAGCACGGCCGATTCGCCCGCAACGTAAAACCGTTCACTCATATCTTGAGCTTTTACCGGCTGCGGGAAAGAAATAAAAAGAATAAATCCTAAAAGAAGGATTAATTTCTTCATAAAATATGGGATTTTTCATCCCATAAAAAAATCCTAAAGTCTCGGCAGTCGCCTCAACTTCAGGATCTGAAGCGGAGTATATCATATCCTATAACGATTGTCAAGCCCCAGCACCAAACTTACCTTGCGTTGTGGTCTACATCCACACCCGCAAGGGGCGTTGGTGCGGGGCGCTGACCCCGTTTGGATCGCTCCGTGAGCCGTATACGAATAGTATCTAAAGGCGAACGGTAAGATTATACGGGGTCAAGTTTTGGGTAGTCTAGGAGCAATTTTGCCAAAAATTACCTTATTGACTTCCTCGCCAAAATAAAGATTGAAGGACCGAAATAACAGAGGGGTGAGAAATAAGAAGTGAGAAGCGAGAAAGCAGACTCCTTCCAAAGTAAAAGCCTCAAGGGAATAAGTTTTTTAAATAATGGATTGCGGAAATTGGAAACCGAGAAGATTTTGATAATTTTGAATTTGCTCTCTTTTAGTAAATTTTTGATATATTTTGGATGGTAGTTTAAAAAAGGAACAACACCTGCTTCACTACTGATATCTTCCGGCTCTTGGTTAAAGCAACTAAAATCAAGCCTAAAGATGGCTTTAAGACAATTTTTGAAATGAATTTTGTTTGGGAATTCAAGAATGAGAAAGCCGTTTGGTTTTAAAATCCGATAAATTTCTTTAATTGCTCTTTGGGGATCCTCAAGATGGTGAAAAGTTCTGATAAGTAAGGCAACATCAAATTGCTGATTTTCAATTGGTAAATTTTCAACAAATCCCTTTTTAATTTTAAGATTTTTATATTTTCGGCAAAGTTGTTGAGCCTCTTTAAGAAGTCTTTCCGAGGGGTCAACCAAAAGACATTGACTAAATTCATTGGCATATTCAGGAACTAGCCTCCCAAATCCCCCACCAATATCAGCCAATGTTTGTTTTTGGGGAATTAATTTAAACAGTCTTTTTAAACAAATTTTTTCTGACTCATTCTCGTATTGGCGCTCAAACCAATATTTTTGGTAGTTGTAAGCAGAGTCGTCGTAAAAAGCAATTGACCTTTTTGGCACTAGAAGTATTTTAGCACGAAGTTAGTCGACGTTTCCGTATTCTAATTCCTCAATAAACTTATTAACACATTTTGCCCAGGGTCCACCTTTTTCCACTGAGGGCGGGGCGTATTTTGTCATAATTTCTTCGGGGGTAGTTAAACCCATATCCAAATAATCTTCTCTTAAGGTTTTGGCTACTTGGTCAAAGGCTTGTTCCCAGGATAAAAATCGGGTTTCCCCATTTTCAAACCCCCAACAATTGTAGGAACCAGGCGGAGATTTTTTACATAAATTTGATTCACATTGGGCAATAGCGACAATCAACCGATAATCTACTTGATAGTTTTCTGATGCCTGAAAGAGTTGATAAGCATAAGGTAAAAGGGGTGAGTTGTGTTTTTTGAGATATTTTTCAATAATCACCGGTCGGGCGTCGCCAGTGAAAATTGCTCCTAGAATTTCGCCGGTCTTTTGAGGTAGAGCGGCGTAAAATTGATTTTTGGTTTTGGATATTAAAGGTGGGGAGGCTTGTTTAGCTTGACTAATTTTGCTTAAAGAAAATAAGCTTATCCCAAGATTCAAAGGAGCGATGGTTAAAAACAAAACTATCAGGATAAATTTTTTCATGGACAGTAAATCTATCCTGACATATTTGAAGGCAAATTGTCAAGCCCCGTTCAGTTTACATGAACGGGGCGCCGACCCGTCAAAATCGCTCCGTGAGCCGTATTCGAATAGAATTGAAAAGGCGAACGGTAAGATTAGTCGGGTCAAGTGAGACTCTTTCTCTTTTGCCAATCCTTAAACCTCGCATCAAGCTCTTGCTGAATCTTTTTATTGATATAGCCCCTGGCTGAAAGTTCTAATATAGAAAGATACCTTTCAACCCCCCACAGTAGACTAGAGAGAAAAACACCCAAGGCTGGATTTTGGGACATTACTAAAGGATTGAGATTCGCTCGGGCTGTTTTGGCAATTTTTTCAGGATTGTTAAATTGTCTGATAATCCAATAAACTCCCTGTTGAAGTTGCTCTTTAGTCATTTGTTTAGGGCTGGCCACTGGCTGGTTATGATTGAAATGAGTAGTTTCGGTTTCAAAAACCCTTCCCTCTCTATAAACCAAGTTTCCCCAAGGAGTGCCAAGATAGGGAGTGGCAACTTGGAAAAAAATATTAGACGCGCCTGTTTCTTTTAGGATTGAAGCTGTTTGAAAAAAAGCCTCGGGGTATCGATGGTGATCAAGACCGAGCACGATTGAAAAATTAAGAGGATGCTAAATTCTCTAAAAACCTGAACTGCTTTCTTAATGAGTTTTACTTGCTTGTCAAGCGACCCTTCCACTCTTTCCTTGACTAAATCGTCAGCGCCATAAAGAAAAGAATAACAACCACCAATCTCATTTTTAGCAGACATCAGTCTTAAAAGATTGCCTCCATTTTCCAGGTCCTTAACTAAAGGGGCAACTGTTCCTTCAGTAAACCAGCGAATACCTTTATTTTTCAAGTGCCTGAAAAGTTCGCTCAGCTCCTCACTGGGAATTGCCGCCGTGTTGAGGTCGGTAGAAAAAAGGTAGTCTCCTTTTTGTACACCCACGCTGCCATTCCTGGGGATGTCTTTTTAGGAGGTTTCTTCCTGGCAGATGAGAAGAAGGAAAAATGTTTCTATCAGGCCAGATGTAATCTTTGAGATCAAAAGGAGGTAGTTTAGTAGCATCATAAATTTTTTCAGGCTTATTTGTTAAGAGATCATCAACTAATTTTTCAATGACTGGCTCTGCTTCACCACTAACCCTTACTGTTGCTTCCTCGAAGGCAGAAGGATTAAAGGTAGGACCATAGCCGCCAATGACTGTTGTTTTTCCATGCTTATTGGCTATTCTTATGACCTCTTGGGTAAGAGAGGTATCGAAATGTCTGGCAGAAATAAAAATAAACCCTGCTTCTTCAATATACTTTTCAAGCTTATTGACTCTCCCTGGTATTATTGGCAACCATTTTCTTTCAAAACCGTGCTTTTTTAGAACAGCGCTGACAATGGCTATTCCCAAAGGGTCGATATGTTCATAAAATCTACTAATTCGAGCGGAGGCAGGCTTTCTTTCGTTGTAATATTGTGGGCCGCTTAATAGGAGGACTTTTCTCTCACAAAGATTCATTTAATATTTAATAAAGAGGCAGTTTTCAGTTTTATAACGCTTGGTGTGCCCGTACTATATTTGTGAGCCGCCAGAGTCTCGAACTCTGAACCTACTCCTTAAGAGGGAGTTGCTCTACCATTGAGCTAGCGGCCCTCCTTCGATAAACTCAGGATGATTTCTTCTCCATATTTAAGATAGGCTTTCCATACTTTATAAGATTTTCTTTCTTTTCTCTTTTCCAGCCTTTAATCTGAAATTCTCTTTTAAAAGCTTCGCTCAATGTTTTATGCCTTTCGACATAAACAAGCTTAATGGGCTTTTTATTTTTTGTAAATAGAGAGCCTATTCCCTGATTGTGTTCTCTTAAACGTCTTTTTAAATCTGTAGTTCTTCCGATATATAAGGAACCATCTGAACATCTAGCTATATAAACAAACCACTTCATGATGAGCCATTCGATAAACTCATGGTGAGCTTGTCGAACCAGCGCGTCCAGAGGGATTCGAACCCCCGACCCCCTGTTCCGACCTCGCTTCGCCGAAGCGCCGGTGCCTCTGGAGGGAATCGAACCCCCATTACTGGTTCCGAAGACCAGCGCTTTATCCGTTAAGCTACAGAGGCTTGATATTCTTTTTCAACCATTTTCTTCCAGAATGCGATTTTAAATATTTTTCTCTTTTCCTTGCTTCAATTTTATTACCCATTGTCTCAGTATATAAAATATCCCATGGTTTATATCTTTTTGTCCAGCATATGTTCCCTAAATTATGTTCTTTTAAACGTCTTTCCAAATTATTCGTTATACCAATATAAAAATGATTTTTTATTTTGCTCTTCAGTACATAAACATAATAGTTCATGCTCTATCCGTCTAGGCACGGCCTAGCCGTGACTGGTCCGTCTAGTCCTCGCCTCGGTAACCTCGGCTCGGCTTAGCCGAGACGGGTCCGCTGAGCTATGGACGCTTAAAAATCTAGGGTAGCTGACGGGATTCGAACCCGCAATCCGCCAATCGGCGGACTCCACAGTCCGCCAGCTGGCCCGCCAACTGGTCGGGCTGGCGGATCTACCATTGAGCTACACTTCAATACTTGTCTTGAGTATTGCTTTTATAAATTTTCTTCCCCCCGCAGATTTTAATTGTTTTTCTCTTTTGATAGCTTCCTGCCTAGTTTTATATTCTTCTTTGTAGACAGTTTGCCAAGGACCCTTATTTAGATAAGTATAACTTTCTTTCTTTGTTGGTAACTCTTGATTATGTCTTTTAAGTCTTACTTCTAAATTACTAGTATATCCAATATAAATTTTTCCAGTTGTTTCACTTTTTACAACATAAACGTAAAACATTTAGGGTGGTGTACGGGATTCGAACCCGCAACATTCGGCTCCACAGGCCGACGCTCTGCCGTTGAGCTAACACCACCATGCGCCCCTGGAGGGATTCGAACCCCCAACCTTGTGTTTAGAACACACCTGCTCTGTCCATTGAGCTACAGGGGCAAGGAAAAACCCCGTTTTTCACTTTTTGCTATAAGCTATTAGCTA
>Ga0210022_1001105_pt1 | contig 18401 bp, 12 predicted proteins | sample CryGeymeta201520_FD_183984 | JGI IMG/M metagenome (GOLD analysis project Ga0210022, IMG submission 183984) | Groundwater microbial communities from Crystal Geyser aquifers in Utah, USA - Crystal Geyser metaG 2015-20 (SPAdes) (version 2) | ecosystem: Environmental > Aquatic > Deep subsurface >... | reverse complement strand
TCCGTGTGAAGCTACCCACCCACCGCCGGCGCGGGACGCACACGAAGGCACGAAGGCACGAAGAGACGGAGGGGGGGAGGCGCTGGGGTGCACTCCGTGTGAAGCTACCCACCCACCGCCGGCGCGGGACGCACACGAAGGCACGAAGGCACGAAGAGACGGAGGCGCGAATAGGGTTGGGGTCAGGCTTTCGTTATTTCATTTTCATCGGGGCAGCCTTTACCCCCTACGGCAAACAATGAAAGAACCGAAGCCTGACCCCACTCCAGGGTTGATGCGATTATCGTGCAAGTGTGCGACACCGGCACGGAGAGGGCGGGCGATGGTGTGCTCTGGGCCTACACCGCCGGCAATGACCGGGCGATCGTCTCCAGGGAGGGTGACTTCCGGCCTACGAGCTTTCTCCGTGGCGTCTTCCCGAAGGTGATCTGACGCCGGCGTGGCAACGGTCTTTGGACCCTTGCCGCGAGCGACCCCGCGCCATAACCACGGCGAGATCGTGGCCTTGCTGGAAGGAAAGACGGGGGCCCTCCTCGCCCCCAGATAGGCAGCTCGGTTTCCGCTCTACCGCGGCCGTAGTAGATTGGCGCCGCGGAGGTGACGGGTATGAGTGAGAAACTGAAAGAGGAGGCCCTCTCCACCCTCGAGGCGCACATCCACAAGCTGCGCCTGCTCCACGAGGAAGAGGGGCTCGACCTCACCGCCGAGCTCAAGGAGCTGGAGGAGAAGTACACCCACCTGCGGCGCGCCGCCGACCAGCAGCTCTCCCCGTGGGACACGGCACGCTTCGCCCGCCACCCAAAGCGCCCCTTCACCCTCGACTACATCGCACGGCTCACCGACGACTTTCAGGAGCTCGCCGGCGATCGCTGTTTCGGCGATGACCCCGCCTTGGTGGGCGGCCTCGGCCGCATCGGCGAACGCGGCCTGGTCCTCATGGGCCACCAGAAGGGGCGAACCACCAAGGAGAACATCCGCCGCAACTTCGGCATGCCCAAGCCCGAGGGGTACCGCAAGGCAATCCGCCTGATGGAGATGGCGACGAAGTTCCACCTGCCCCTGGTCACCTTCGTCGACACGCCCGGCGCCTTTCCCGGGCTCGACGCGGAAGAGCGCGGTCAGGCGCAGGCGATCGCCGAGTGCCAGCGGGTGATGTCACGCCTCCCGGTGCCGGTGGTCACGGTGATCACCGGCGAGGGGGGCTCGGGCGGGGCGCTCGCGATCGCGGTGGCGAACCGGATCTACATGCTCCAGCACTCGATCTACTCGGTGATCTCCCCCGAGGGGTGCGCGGCGATCCTGTGGAAGGACGCCTCCAAGGCGGAGAAGGCGGCGGAGGCGCTCAAGCTCACCGCCAAGGACCTGCTCGGCTTCGGGCTGATCGACGGGATTATCGACGAGCCGGTGGGCGGCGCCCACACCCAGCCGGAGCTGACCACCGCGACGGTGGCCGCACAGGTCCGCGCAGCACTCGCCGAGCTGACCCCCTTGGACCGCGACGAGCTCATGGAGCAGCGCTACGCGAAGTTCCGCGCGATGGGGCAGCTCGGCTAGCCACCGGACGGCGCCTAGCGGCCGCAAACGATCCACCGGCGGCTCACCCCCAGCGCTGCCTCGCCCCGGCCGCCGAGGTTACGGTTGGAAGATGGTTTGTAGACAGCGCCGCAAGTGAACGCGAAGGGGCGCGAATCGAGGCGGTGAAGCGCCCACCCCTTTCGAGGATTGGGGTCACAGAGGATTGGGGTCAGGCTTCGTTTCTTTCATTGTTTACCGCAGGGGGTGAAGGTTGCCGCGATGGGAATGAAATAATGAAAGCCTGACCCCAACCCGCGCACCCCCGGCGACGGCTCCGTCACCAATCCGATCCTGGCGGCGCGGCGGCTCCGCCCCGAGGCGGTGAAGCGCCCACCCCTTTCTACTCCCTGCTGCGTCGCGTCGTATTCCTACAGGCGCGCGGCGCGCGGTGTTAGCCGATTGCCTCGGCAAGATGGCCGGCGATCTGCTCGGCGAGCCGGATGACGGTGACCTCGCTCTCGCCCTCGACCATCACCCGTACCTTCGGCTCGGTCCCCGAGTAGCGCACCAAGACGCGGCCGCGCTCGCCAAGGGTGGCCTCGGCGTCGCGGATCGCCGCACCGACGCCATCGAGACCGGCGATGGGCGGCTTGGACTTCACCACCACGTTGCGGATCACCTGGGGGTAATCGGTCATCACCGCGGCAAGCTCAGAGAGCGGCCGCCCTTGGCGGCGGCAGATGTCGATGATCCGCAGGCCGGTGAGGACCCCGTCGCCGGTGGTGTTCCAGTCGCGGAAGATGACGTGGCCCGACTGCTCGCCGCCGAGGTTGAGGTTGCCCTTCACCATCTCCTCGACCACGTAGCGGTCGCCCACCTGGGTGCGCAACAGACGAATGCCGTGCTCCTTGAGGCACACCTCAAGCCCCAGGTTGGACATCACCGTCGCCACCACCGTTTTGTCGCGCAGGGTCTGGTCACGCTGCATGGCGAGCGCCGCGATGGCGAGGCAGTGGTCGCCATCCACCAGCGCACCCCGCTCGTCGGCCATGATCACCCGGTCACCGTCGCCGTCGAAGGCGACGCCGAAGTCGGCGCGGTACGCCTTCACCGCCTCGCGCATCCCCTCGGGATGGGTGGAGCCGCAGCCGTCGTTGATGTTGGTGCCGTCGGGGGTGTTGTTGATGACGATGGTCTCGGCGCCGAGCTCGGAGAAGACCAGAGGCGCCACCCGGTAGGTGGCACCGTGGCCGCAGTCGATCACCATCCGCACCCCCTCCAGGTCGCGGTCGCCGGAGAAGGCGGTCTTCAGGTAGGAGACGTACCGCCCCACCGCGTCCTCCTGGCGGAAGGCGGAGCCCACCTCCTCCGCGGTCGGCCGCACGTCGTCGATCTTGCCGGTGAGGACGAGCTCCTCGATCTCCCGCTCCAAGGCGTCGGGCAGCTTGTAGCCGTCGGGGCCGAAGAACTTGATGCCGTTGTCCATGTACGGGTTGTGGGAGGCGGAAATGACGATCCCCGCGTCCGCCCGCTGCCCCTTGGTGATGAAGGCGATGCCCGGGGTGGGCAGCGGCCCGACGAAGGTCACGTCCACCCCCATGGAGCAGATCCCCGAGGCGAGGGCGAACTCGAGGAGGTAGCCGGAGAGCCGCGTGTCCTTGCCGATGACGATCCGGTGGCGGCGGTCGCCGCCTTGCTTGAAGACGTGGGCGGCGGCGCGCCCCAGCCGCATCGCGGTCTCGCCGTCGATGGGGTAGACGTTCGCCACCCCGCGCACGCCGTCCGTTCCGAAGATTTTGCGTTCCATCACCACCCTCCGATTGCTGCCTACTCCGTCTCGACCCGCAGGGTGACCGCCACCTCCGCGGGGGTGACCTCCAGCCCCGCAGCCGGGGCGACGACACGGACGGTGAGCGACTGGGTCGCGCGCGCCCGTACCAGGGATATCGGCGCGGTGGCGAGCTCCGTGATCGCCTCCACCCCACGCCGCGGTCCCACCACCTCCACCTGACCGGGGACCACCACCACCTCGGTGAGGCGCAGCCCCGCGGGCAGCGCCCCCTCGAGGGTCGGGTGGACCGGCAGGCGGCGATGGACCAACCACGGCGCCAGGGTGACCGAGACCTCCACCCGCGCCGGGGTCACCTTGGCAACCCCGGTAGGAAGCAGCAGGTCCACCCCCGCGAGGGGAGATCTCCCCTGCTTGGCGGGCAGGTGGAGCGGCTTGGTGACCACCTCTTTGAGGTCGCGGAGAAGGTGCGCCGGGCCGCTCACCTCCACCTCCGCCGGCCGCACCTCGACCCGCTCCACCTGCAAGTCGGCGGGCGGGTCGTTCTTGAAGGTGGGGCGCACCGCCAAGGTGCGGTGGGCAATCCGCTCCTCCAGACCGACGATCACCGTGACCGTCGAGCCGCCATCCATCCGCTCCACCGCCGCGGGCAGGCGAAGCCCGGGGTGGGCGACAGTCAGCAGCCGCGCGCCACCGATCTCCACGGTCTCGGTATCGACCTGCTTCACCCCCTGTAGGCGACGGTACGGGCCGCGGAGGCGGACCCGGTCGGGGATCACCTGCACGGTCCCGCGCTGGAAGTCGCGATCCACCTCGCCGTGGAGGAGCGGTTGAATCGTGACCTCCCGCTCCTCCTGCCGCTCGCTGATCTCGACCTGCACCGCGACGCGATCGGTCTCGGGGAAGCTCACCTGCTCGGCCGGGGGCGAGAGGGTCACCTGCCGGCTCAAGGGGGAGTGGCGGTCGGTGACATCCACCGCCCCCGCGCTCACCTGGGTCAGCCCCTCCACCAGCCGCTGCGGCCCGCGCACTACCACCGCCTCCGGGGTCACCTTCACCTCGGTCACCTCATAGCCGTCGCGCACCGTGCCGGTCACCGCCGCCACCACCGGCAGGGCGCGGGTCACGATGTGCGGCACCACCACCACCTGGGCCAGGAGCGGCCGCGCTGGCCACGACACGAGGTGGCGCTGGAACTCCACCCGCACCGGCACGGTGGCGTCGCCGGTGAGACCGGTGACGTCGATTGGGGTGGTGGGGATCTCGGTGATCTGGGTGAGCAGAGTCTCCGGGCCGGTGAGGGAGATCGACGGCGGGTCGAGCTGCACGCCGCGCACCTCGTAGCCTCCGTCCGGTTCGCCGCGGACCACCGCCTTCAAGGGGATCCTCTTCTCCACCACCGAGTCGAGGTGGACGCGCACGGTGGCCGGCCGGATGCGGGTGATGTTCACCCCCTTCGGGGCCTTGATCGCCTCTCTGGGGATCGCCACGTCCACCTCCCCCTTGCCGTACGGGACGAGGTCGAGGGTGGCGGTGAAGGTGTTGTCGGAGAGGTTGTTCAAGATGCCGCGCGGCCCCGAGACCTGCACCTCCACCACGTAGTCCTCCTCGTTGAGCAGGACCAGGCCATCGGCGAGGCGACTGATCTGCACCGGCACCGTGTAGCTGCGCTCCGAGTGTTCCTCCCCCATCACGAACAGCCACACCAGGGAGGCGAGGAGGAGGGAGAAGAGCTTGAGGGGGAGGTTGTCGAACAAGGCAGGCAATCAGGCGGAGGCGCGGCGCCACGGCCAGCGCCGGCGGGAGGTCAGGGGGGCGGGGAGAAGGAGCTCGGAGAGGCGGCGGTGGAGGCGGGCCGGGTCGAGGTGGCGGAGGATCCGCCCCTCCACCGCCAGACCAATGGTCCCTGACTCCTCGGAGACGACGATCACCACCGCGTCCGACTCGGCGGTGAGGCCGATCGCCGCCCGGTGGCGGGTGCCCAGCTCCTGGGCGATGCCCGAGGAGAGGCTAATGGGAAGGAAGCAACCGGCGGCGACCACCTCGCCATCGCGGATCACCACCGCGCCGTCGTGGATCGGCGACCCGTGGACGAAGATCGACTTCAACAGCTCCTTCGAGAGGATCGCGTGGAGGGTCGTCCCCACCTGGATGAGGTCGCCGATCGGGGTGGAGCGCTCAATCACCATCAACGCCCCGATGCGCTGCTCTGCCATGTTCGCCGCCGCGGTCACCAAGTCGTCGATCACCGCCTCCCACCGGCTGTCGCGGCCGCCGTGTCGCAAGGGGCGCTGCCCCATGTCCGCGAGGGCACGGCGGATCTCTGGCTGAAAGACGATGACCACGGCGAGCAGCAGGTAGGACCAGACGTGCGACAACAGCCAGTTGATCGCGTAGAGCTGGCCCCGGGCGGAGAGGTAGGCGACCCCGGCGATCACCACCACCCCGTACAACATGGAGAGGGCGCGCGTCCCCTTCACCAACAACAGGAGGCGGTAGATGACAAAGGCGACGATGCCGATGTCGATCAGATCCTGGGGGAGACGCACGCCGCGGACGACGTACAGAAGCTGATGAAGGGGTTCCACGGTAGGCCAGAAAGGCAACGTCAAACGGGTGTCGACACCACCACCTAAGTGATCGAAAGCGCCTACCGGCAACCCCTAGAATGAACGGTCAACTCGTAAGCATTTCAGTTATTTTCAACACTTGCGCCGTCGCGTCAACATCGTGGACACGCACCACCTCCACCCCCGCCAGGGCGCACCACATGGCCACCGCCAACGACCCCTCCAGGCGCGCCGAAACCTCCCGCGCCACCCCCGCCGCGCCGGTGGCAAGGCCAATGAACGACTTGCGCGACGCCCCCACCAGGCGCCCCCACCCCAGCCCCTCAAAGGCGTCGAGGTGGCGCAGGATCTCCCAGTTGTGTTCGGCGGTCTTGCCGAAGCCGAGCCCCGGGTCGACCAAAAGCCGATCACGGGAGATCCCCGCTGCCGCCGCCCGCGCCACCGCCGCGGCCAGGGCGGCGCACACCTCCGCGACCACGTCGCGGTACACCGCCTGGGCCTGCATCACCAAGGGCGGCGCCGGGCAGTGCATGACCACCAAGGCGGCATCGGCCGCCGCCACCACCGCCGCCAGGCGCGGATCGAAGGTGAGTCCGGAGATGTCGTTGACCATCGTCGCGCCCGCGGCGAGACACGCCTCGGCGACCGCGGCGCTGGTGGTGTCGATGGAGAGCGGCACCGCCACCGCGCCGGCGAGACCGCGCACCACCGGCAACAGGCGGCGGAGCTGCTCCGCGGCTGGAACCGGCGCGGCGCCCGGGCGAGTCGACTCGGCGCCGAGGTCGAGGATCGCCGCCCCCTCCGCCGCCAACCGCACCCCGTGCGCGATCGCCGCCGCCGGCTCGAGGAAGCGGCCGCCGTCAGAGAACGAGTCAGGGGTGACATTCACCACCCCCATGAGCAACGGCATGGCGCCGAGCGCAAGGCGGAAGGGGCCGGCGTGGAGGATACGCACGCCGCGCGGCGCACCCGGGGCGAAGGGATCGTTGGCCTGCATGGCTCACCCAAGGTCGTGACGCGGCCGGCTCACGCTCACCTGCGACCCCGATGGAAGCGGGAGCTGACCGCCGCCACACCCCTCCCGCCACTTCCACGGCGCGCGGAGAGAAGAGGGGCGTCTTCGATCCCGCCCTCGGCGACGGTGGCCATCGCCGCGGCCGTGACGTGCGACGGCAAGCCGCGCGCCTTTCCGGGTCGGGGATGGCCGCATGGGGAGGCTCACCGACCGGCTCCCTCCCACCCGCCGCGCAGCCACGACTCCCCCCTCACACCACCAGGGGCGCCAACTCCTCGCCACGCAAAACGGCGCTGATCTCGTCGCGCTCCAGGGTCTCGCGCTCCAGGAGGGTGTCGGCGAGCCGCTTGAGGGAGTCGAAGTTTTCCTTCAGCAGGGCGCGCGCCCGCTCGTACCCCTCCATGACGATCCGCCGCACCTCCTCGTCGATGAACTGCGCCGTCTCCTCCGAGTAGTCGCGGTGCTGAGAGATCTCGCGGCCGAGGAAGATCTGCTCCTCGTTCTTGCCGAACGACAGGGGGCCGAGGCGCTCGCTCATCCCCCACTCGCACACCATCTTGCGCGCGAGCTGGGTGGCGCGTTCGATGTCGTTGCTCGCGCCGGTGGTCACGTGGCCGAACTGCAGCTCCTCCGCGGAGCGGCCGCCCATGAGGATGGCGATGGAGGCGTGGAGCTCCTTCGCGTCCTTGGTGTAGCGGTCCTCCTCGGGGAGCTGGAGGGTGACGCCCAGGGCCCGGCCGCGCGGGATGATGCTCACCTTGTGGACCGGATCGGTGCCCGGGATCAGGCGCGCCACCAGGACGTGGCCCGACTCGTGGTAGGCGGTGTTCACCCGCTCGTCGTCGGACATGACCGCCGACTTGCGCTCCACCCCCATGGTCACCTTGTCCTTCGCCTCCTCCACGTCCCGCCGGGAGATCGCCTTCTCGTTGCGCCGCGCCGCCAGCAGGGCCGCCTCGTTGAGGAGGTTGGCGAGGTCGGCACCGGAGAAGCCGGGGGTGCCGCGGGCAATCTCGTTGAGGTCAACGTCGGCAGCGAGCGGCTTCTCGCGGCCGTGGATCTCGAGGATCTTCAGCCGCCCCTTGATGTCGGGGGTGGGGACCACCACCTGGCGGTCGAAGCGGCCCGGGCGCAGGAGGGCCGGGTCGAGGACGTCGGGCCGGTTGGTGGCGGCGATCAGGATCACCCCCTCCTCCGTCTCGAAACCGTCCATTTCCACCAGGAGCTGATTGAGGGTCTGCTCGCGCTCGTCATGGCCGCCGCCCAGGCCGGCGCCACGGTGGCGGCCCACCGCGTCGATCTCATCGATGAAGATGATGCACGGGGCGTGCTTCTTCCCCTGCTCGAAGAGGTCGCGCACCCGCGACGCGCCGACGCCCACGAACATCTCCACGAACTCCGACCCGGAGATGGCAAAGAAGGGCACCCCGGCCTCGCCGGCGATCGCCTTGGCGAGCAGGGTCTTGCCGGTCCCCGGCGCCCCCATCAGCAACACCCCGCGCGGGATGCGCCCGCCGAGCTCCTGGAACTTTTTCGGGTCCTTGAGGAACTCGACGATCTCGGTGAGCTCGGCCTTCGCCTCGGGGATCCCGGCCACGTCATCGAAGGTGACCTTCTGGCTCTGGCCGGTCTGCAGCTTGGCGCGGCTCTTGCCAAAGGAGAGGGCGCGGTTGCCGCCCCCCTGCATCTGGCGCATGAAGAAGATCCACACCCCGAAGAGGAGGATGAAGGGGGCCCACGACAACAGCACCTGGAGGTAGAGGGGGGTCTGCTTAGGCGGCCGGGCGGAGATCGCCACCCCCTCCTTTTTCAGGTCCTGCACCAGGTCCGGGTAGTCGGCGGCGTAGGTGTGGAAGGCGGTTCCATCCTTCAGCCGGCCGGCGATGTCGCGCTCCTGAATCACCACCTCGCCGACGTCGCCATCGTCCACGTGGACGAGGAACTCGCTAAACGCCATCTCGCCGCTCGGCGCCTGCGGCCCCTGAAAGAGGTTGAAGAGCAGGACCATGATCACCCCGATCACGAGCCAGAGAGAGAGATTTTTATAGAAGGTGTTCACGCGTCGAAGACCTCGTTGCGCAGCGGCCGATGCACCCGCGGCGGACCGCGGAGCGCCGACTCCCATGCCGCAAGTTCGGTACGCCCACGCCGTTTGTCCACCGGCCACCGGGATGCTCGACGCTACCATGGGGTCGGAGAGCGGACAACGCGGCGCGCACGGCGCGCTCCCCGCGGTCGCGCCTACCACGCACCCATGCGAGACCACCGCCACAGTGGCTGGCGGGTGTGGCGGCGACCCCTCCGCCACCGGCGCCCGCGATCCCGGAGCGGGGAGGCGGGTCGCACGCCGCGCCGTGGCCGCGGCGCGCCGGGGCGGTTACCAGCGCGGCCCTTACCCCGTGGCTTGGCGAAGCTGGCCGCAAGCGGCGCGGATGTCCTGCCCGCGTGGCTTGCGGACAAAGACCGAGTACCCCTGCGCCAGCAAGATCTGGCGGAAGGACTCCACCGCCTCGGCCGCGGGCGGGGCGTACGGCGCGCTGGCCACCGCGTTGTACGGGATCAGGTTGATCTTGCACCGCACCCGGCGCAGGAGGGTTGCCAGGCGGTGGGCGTCGGCCACCGTGTCGTTCACCCCGCCGAGGAGGACGTACTCCACGAACCCCATGTCGCGCCGCTCGCGCGAGTACGCCTCCAGGGCGCTAATCAGGTCGCGGATCGGGTAGCGGCGGTTCACCGGCATCAGCGCGTCGCGCACCGCGTCGGTGGTGGCGTTGAGCGACACGGCAAGGGCGAAGCGCACCCCCTTCGCCGCGATCAGGTCGTGGATCCGCGGCACCAGACCGGAGGTGGAGACGGTCACCCGCCGAGCGGAGAGGCCGATGGCGCGATCGTCGGTGAGGACCTGCACCGCGCGCACCACTTGCTCGAAGTTGTGCAGCGGCTCCCCCATCCCCATGAAGACCGCGTTGGTGACCCGCTCGCCGGTGAGCCGCTGGACCGCGAGGAGCTGGCCGACGATTTCGCCGGCGGTGAGGTGGCGCTCCAACCCTTGCTGGGCGGTGAGACAGAAGCCACACCCCATCGCACACCCCACCTGGGTAGAGAGACACAGGGTGCGCCGCTCCTCCTCGGGGATGAGGACCGTCTCCACGGTGCGGTGGTCGGCGAGGGCGAAGAGGAACTTGCGGGTACCGTCGCTGGAGCGCTCCTCGCGGCGCACCGTCAGGGCGGAGATGGTGGCGACCTCCGCCAGGCGCGCGCGGTCCACGCCGTTGATGTTGGTCATCGTCGCGAAGTCGCTGGCCCCGTGGCGGTAGAGCCACTCGCCGAGCTGCTGGCCGCGAAACGGGCGCATGCCGTGGGCCACCGCGAAGGCGGTGAGCTCGTCGCGGGTGAGCCCGAGCAACTCGGTGCGCGCCGCCGCGGGTGGTACACCGCCGTCGATCTCGGAGATTGCCAGGTTCATCGCTTCACCCGCCGCCGCTGGCGGCCAGCGGTGTGTAGCGCACCCAGACCCTCTCCGCACCCGGCCCCGGCGCCCACCCCTCCGCCAGCCGCCACGTGCCCACCGCGACGACCTCGCCGCCGGCCACCAGCAGCGGCGTGCGCCCCCGCTCGCCAGCCGGGACCTTGGCGTCGATGAACAGGGCCGCGAGCCGCTTGCTCCGCCCGCCCATGCCGGCGGGGCGGAACCGGTCCCCTGGGCGCGGCGACCGCACCACGAGCTGCTGATCCAGCAGCCGCCCAGCCGCGGCCAGGGCGCGGTGGCCGGAGGGCTCGCGAATGGGCTCCAGAGCCGCAGATGGCGTGGCGCGAGTCGCCGACCACCCGGCGCCCCTGTTCGGCCCCTCGCGGGTGAGCTCCAGCGCGAGGCCGAGGGCGGCGATCTCCGCCCGCCCCGCCACCACCGCCACCTCGAACTCCCCAACCGGAGGCGCGGGCCGGAGCCCACCCAGGTAGAGGCGGTCGTACTGCCGCCGCGCCACCCGCCCCCCCGGCAGGCGGACCTCGCCCGCACCCGCTTCGCCGTCGGCGAGGGCGCGTACCTGCTCGACGTGCACAAACCCCAGCTCTTTCACCAGGCCGATCCGGTGGCAGGCGGTGCGCACTAGCCGCCGGCGCAGGGCCAGCGGCAGGGCAACGAGCGTTGCCACCGCCACCTCCACCCCGCCGGCCACCGGCTCGATCGCCCCAAGGTGCGGGGCGAGCAACGCCTCCAGATACCGCTCCTCCTCGCCAAGAAGCTCGGCGGTGTGGCCGAGGACCCGCGCCAGCGCCGGGTTCACCGCCGCCAGCACCGGGACGATCTCGTGGCGAACCCGGTTGCGCAGGTAGTGGGGGTCGCGATTCGACGGGTCCTCGCACCAGGGTAGCCCCTGGGCGGCGAGCCAGGCGGTGAGCTCCGCGTGGCGAAACCGCAGCAGCGGCCGGACCACCCGGCCGCGGCGCGCCGCGATCCCCAGGGGGCGCGCCGACCCCTTCAACAGATTCATCACCACCGTCTCCGCCACGTCGTCGGCGGTATGGCCGGTGGCGATCCACCCCGCCCCCACCTCGCTGGCCACCCGCTCCAAGGTGGCATAGCGCTGCTCCCGCGCCACCGCCTGGAGCGAGCACCCAGGCCGGCGCAGGGTGGCCGGGTCGAGCCGTTCGAGACGAAACCGCAGGCCGAGGGAGGCGGCCACCTCTCCTACAAAGGCGGCCTCCGCCGCCGCGGCGCCGCGCAGGCCATGGTCGACGCAGCAGACCGTGAGGGTCAAAGGGAGCGGCCGGGCGAGGCGCGCAAGGAGGTGGAGCAGGGCAGTCGAGTCGCCGCCGCCCGAGCACGCCACCACCCCGGCCGAGCCCGCCGCCAACAGGCGCTCCCGCCGCAGGTGTGCCAGCACTCGCCCGTCCAGCCCCATGGGGGCAGGGTAGCGGCGAACCGGGGTGCGGTCAGCCGGCCGCTGGATTGGGTGGGCCGCGGCTACGAGAAGCGCAGCGCCATCGTGAGCGCGGTCGGTCAGCCGCCCGTCCGGCCTCGCCTCCCCAACCGCGCCAGGGGGGGCCGGACCGCGGGCCGGGGCAAGGAGGAGACAACGATCGGCACGGCCGGGGAAGAGAGGTCGAGAGCCTCTCTCCAAGTCGGCCGCCCCATGCGCCGGCGGCGCCTCCGCAACCGCCAGGGGGGCCACGCACTCCAGGCCGAAGGGCGCGGCACGATCGGCGCGATCGCTCCCACCGAGGGTGCGGCGGGCCACCGCGCCGGTCACGCCGGGTCGAGGACCGCCACCCCCGGAAGGGTCTTGCCCTCCAGGAGTTCCAACGAGGCACCGCCGCCGGTGGAAATGAAGGTCATCCGCTCCGCCTCCCCCACCCTTTTTACCGCGTCGGCGGTGTCGCCGCCGCCAATGATCGAGGTCGCCTTCCCCTCACCGAGGATGTGGGCGACGTGGGCGGTGCCGGAGCGAAACGGCTCCAGCTCGTACACCCCCATGGGGCCGTTCCACACCACCAGCTTGGCCCCGCGCAGGATCGGCTCCCAGGCGCGCACCGTGGCCGGACCGATGTCGAGCCCCTTTTGGTCGGCCGGGATGTCATCCACGCCGGTGATCCGAATCTCCGCGTCGTCTTGGATCTCCCGCGCCACCACGCAGTCCAGGGGCAGGTCGAAGCCGACTCCCTTCGCGCTTGCCTTCGCCATGATCGTGCGCGCGGTCTCTACCATCTCCCGCTCCACCAAAGAGCCGCCCACCTCCTTGCCCTGAGCGGCGAGGAAGGTGAAGGCCATGCCGCCGCCAATGAGGAAGCGATCGACCTGCTCCACCAGGTGGTCCAGCACCCCGATCTTCGAGGAGACCTTGGAGCCGCCGATGATCGCAACGAAGGGGTGGGCGGGGTCGGCGATCACCGTCGAGAGGTAGTCCACCTCGTCGCGCAGCAAAAAGCCGGCGACCCGCACCGGGCAGAGCTGTGCCATCCCCACCATCGAGGCGTGGGCGCGGTGGGCGGTGCCGAAGGCGTTGTTGCAGTACACCTCCACCCCGGTCGCGAGGGCGCGAGCGAACTCTGGGTCGTTCTTCTTCTCGCCGGCGTGGTAGCGGAGGTTCTCCAACAGCAGCGCCTCGCCGTTGTGGAGGGCGGCGGCGCGGTGCTGCACCTCGTCACCCATGCAGTCACCCGCGAGGGGGACGGGGCGGCCGAGGAGCTCGGTGAGGCGCGCGGCGACCGGCGCCAGGGAGAGCTCCGGCTCGTGGCCCTTGGGCGAACCGAGGTGGGAGGCGAGGAGCAGGCGTGCGCCGTGGTCGAGGGCGTACTGGATGGAGGGCAGGGCCTGGCGGATGCGCGCGTCGTCGGCGATCTGCCCGTCGTGGATCGGGACGTTGAAGTCGCAGCGCATGAAACAGCGTTTGCCGGTGAGCGCTACCTGATCGAGGGTCTTGCGGTCCATTCGCTCGCTCCGCGAGGGCTGCCGAGGGCAGCCAGGGGTTAGAGATTAGGGGTTAGGGGTGGTTGGCCGCGACGCGGCCCGATGCCGGATGATCGCTGGGTGAGCGGCTCGTCCCGGACCTGCCTGCCGGCAGGTCGCCAACCCCCCCGCAGGCCGCCAGCCCCTCGCCCCTCCTCCCTAGACCCTCACCCCTGGGGGCGCTCGCGCCCGCCTACACCGCCACCGTGGCGGCGACCTTGGCGGTCATCTCCAAGAGGCGCGACGAATAGCCCCACTCGTTGTCGTACCACGCGAGAATCTTCACCAGGTTGCCCCCGACCACCGAGGTGCAAGAGGCGTCGACCACCGACGAGCGCTGCTCGCCGTTGAAGTCGCAGGAGACGAGGGGCTCGTCGGTGACCCCGAGGATCCCGTCCATGGCGCCGGCGGCGGCGGCGCGCAGGGCACCGTTCACCTCGTCCACGGTCACGTTGCGCTCCACCTCACAGGTGAGGTCAACCAGCGAAACGTTGGGGGTCGGGACGCGGATCGACATGCCGTCGAGCTTGCCCTTCAGCTCCGGGATCACCAGGGCCACGGCGCGCGCCGCGCCGGTGGTGGTGGGGATCATGGAGAGGTTGGCGGCCCGCGCCCGGCGCAGGTCCTTGTGGGGAAAGTCGAGGATGCGCTGGTCGTTGGTGTACGAGTGGATGGTGGTCATCAGGCCGCGCTTGAAGCCAAAGCTGTCGCGAATCACCTTCGCCACGGGCGCCAGGCAGTTGGTGGTGCACGAGGCGTTGGAGACCACGTGGTGGGTCGCCGGGTCGTAGGTCTCGTCGTTCACCCCGATGACGAAGGTGGCGTCCGGGTCGGGCGACGGGGCGGAGATCACCACCTTCGAGGCCCCCGCGGTGAGATGGGCCGCGGCCTGGCCGCGCTTGGTGAAGCGGCCGCTCGCCTCGATCACCACCTCCACCCCGAGGGACTTCCACGGCAGCTTCGCCGGGTCGGGCTCGGCGCACACCTTGATCCGCTTGCCGTCCACCAGCAGGTCATTGCCGTCCGCGTGGACCTCCGCTTTGAAGGTGCCGTGGACCGAGTCGTACTTGAGGAGGTGGGCAAGGGTGCGGGCATCGGTGAGGTCGTTGATCGCCACAATCTCCACCAGCCCACGGTCATGGTTCGCCCGGAAGACGTTGCGGCCGATGCGGCCAAATCCGTTGATCGCGACGCGAACACTCATGGGGATCTCCTGACTGGGGGTTTAGAAAGAAACGAGGGGGACACTGCCCTTGGCCATCGCCACCACCCGCGACCGCCAAAGCCCCCTAGAGAGGGCCCTATCGGCGAAGCCCAGCGCGCACGGGAGAAGTCGCCAACCGCCGCCGGGGAGAGAGATTGGTGGAGCTGAGGGGAGTCGAACCCCTGACCTCTTGAATGCCATTCAAGCGCGCTCCCAACTGCGCCACAGCCCCCTAGAGACCAATCTTCTCGCCCAATTCGGGCGGGGTGGCGTTGTACCTGCATCCCCGCGGAGGTGTCAAGAACGGCCGCGGGAAGACGGTTCGGCCCCGGCGGTCACCGTCGCTGGAGGCGACGAACCCAGAGGGCACGGGGTGCCCACGAGTCGCGCGCCGCGATCCGCGGGGCCACCGACCACCAACGCCAGCGAGCCGCTTGCACGGGCGGACGCGGCCACGACGTGGCCGCCGCGGTTCGCCGCCGGGGGGCGGCCGTGGTAACTTTCCGCCCCTCTTTCCCCACCACCGCCCCCCCTGCGCCGATGATCAGCCTCGCCCTCTCCCTCTCCCTCTTCGCCGCCGCCCTCGGGGTGACCGTCGCCCTCCATGGGTACGTGGGGTACGGCATCGCCGCCGGGATTCTCCTCTTCCTCGCCTCCAACTTCGTGCTCGCGCGCGCCATCGGCAAGCGGATGGAGGCACAGATGCGGGCGGTGGGCGACCTCCTCGGTAAGGGCCAGACCGAGCGGGCGGTGGCGCTCCTCAAGGCGACCTACCCCCTCACCCGCTGGCAGTTCCTCCTGCGCGGCCAGGTAGACGGGCAGATCGGCGTCATCCTCTACGCCCAGCGCAAGTTCGACGAGGCGCTCCCCTACCTGGAGAAGAGCTCCAACCGCCACTGGATGGCGCGCGCCATGCTCGCCGTGACCTACCTGCGCAAGAAGCAGATCGAGGCGATGGACCAGGTCTTCAAGAAGGCGATCGCCGCGAACCGCAAGGAGGGGATGCTCGCCTCTCTCTACGCCTACTGCCTGCTCAAGCTCGGCCGCCCAGACGAGGCGCAGGTGGTTCTCCTCGAGGGGCTGAAGAAGCTCGCCGGCGACGCCCGCCTGGAGGCGAACCTGAAGGCGATCCAAAACCGCAAGCCGATCAAGATGAAGAGCTACGGCGACCTCTGGTACCAGTTCCACCTCGAGCGCCCGGCCGGCGCGCTCATGGGCCAGCAGCCGCGCGGGCCCCAGCCCCACATCCGGCGCAAGATGCTGCGCCGCTGAGGAGCCCGTCGGACTTCGGCACGACTCCCCTGCGGGGAAGCGGATCTCGGCCAGGATGGGCTCCCGTTCTGCGGAGTTCAAAGCGCGCGTGGAACCCGCGCCCCGCGCACGGGTCCCTCCTGGCGCAAGCCCATTTCCCGTCGCCACGCTCGCCGAAGTCCGATCGGCCCCGACGCGCAGGCCGATCCGCGCGGGTTTGCGGCGTGGTTGGAGCAAGCCCCCCCTCGCCCTGCGGGCCGGAACGCGCCCCAGCCCCGCGCGGGCTGGGGCGCCGGTACAACCGGCTCCCACCGGGGGGCTGGGGCCATGGCTCCGGGTTGGGGATCCACCGGGAGGAGCGTGCTTCCCTCGTGCGGCGGGCCGAAGGGGGCGTGGTGGCCGGGGAAAGTGGATCGCCGCTAGGGACCCCCACCTACCGGCCCACCAGGTCGCCGGCGGCGGCGACGAGGGCCTCGCTTGCCCCAGCCGCCGCCAGGTCGATGAAGCGCACCCCGGCGACCGCGCGGAACCAGGTGAGCTGGCGCTTGGCGTAGCGGCGGGTGGCGTGCTGGATGGCCACCTTGGCCGCGGCTTCGTCGAGCTCGCCGGCGAGCAGCGCCAAACACTCGCGGTAGCCGATCGCCAACCGCGCGGTGGGACCGAGGCGCGCCGCCAGGCCGGCCACCTCCGCCACCAGGCCGGCGCGAAACATCTGCTCCACCCGGGCGTCGATGCGGGCGTAGAGCGCCGGCCGCGGCCACGTGAGGCAGAGGTAGCAGGTGCGATACCCCCCCCCTCGGGTCGCCTCCGCCTGGACCGCGGTGAACGGGCGGCCGGTGGCGAGGCAGACGCCGAGGGCACGGACCAGGCGGAAGCGGTCCGTGGCCGGGATGCGGCCCGCCGCCGCCGGGTCCAGTCGGGCGAGTTCGGCGTGCAGCGGTTCCGCCCCCACCCTGGCCAGCCGCTGCTCGATCCGCGCCTCCACCCCCGGGTCGCGGCCGGTCCCCTCCGCCAGGCCGTCGACCACCGCGCGGAGGTAGAGACCGGTGCCGCCGCACAGGATCGGCAGGCGGCCACGGCGGTGGATCGCGGCGATCGCCGCCCGCGCCTCACGGAGAAAACGGCCGGCGGAGCCGCGCTCCTCCACCTCCCAGACGTCGAGCATGTGGTGCGGGACCCCCCCCCTCTCCTCCGGCCGGAGCTTGCCGGTGCCAATGTCCATCCCGCGGTAGACCTGCATCGAGTCGGCGCCCACCACCTCGCCGCCCACCGCCCGCGCCACCGCCACCGCCACCGCCGACTTCCCCACCCCGGTGGGGCCGGCGATCACCAACAGGGGCGCGCCCACCGCGGCCGGCGCACCCTCGGCCACCCCGCGTGGGTCCGCTGGCGGCAACCGCGCATCCATCGGCCGAGGAGAACGCCGCCCCGCCCCCCGGCGCAAGGGGGCGATCGAGGCGGCGGCGCCCGGCCACGGAGGGGTTCACCCACCCGCCTGCCCACAGCCGCGGGACGGCGGCGGCCGGTTGCGAACGGGGACAGGGACGGCCAGGGCTTCGCCGAACCACACCCCCGGCGACGATGGAGGGGAAAGAAGCGCGGCCAAAAGAGGCCGCCTTGCGCGTGCAGGCGTGACCACTCGGCTCCCGACCTGTGTTCTCGCGCGGGACGAAACTCCGAAGCGAGGCAGGGCGGCGAAGGGGTGGGGCGCGGAGGCTGCGCGACCGGAGCCCTTGGCGGAACACCGACAGGAAGCGGGGCGGCGAAGGGGGAGCGGGATGGTGAAACCGGAGCGGGGCCCGGATCGGGCCGACTGCTTGCCGTTCCGATCGCGACCGTCCGACCGACCCCCGCACACCGGCGGCGGCTCAGGCGGCCCCACCGGCGGCCCCACAGCCACCGGCCCAGGCGACGGCACCGGCGGCGGCTCGCCCGGCGACACCGGCGGCGACACCGGCGGCGGCTCGCCTGGCGACACCGGCAACCCCACCGGCAACCCCACGGCCACCGGCTCAGGCGACGACCCAGCCACCGGCTCAGCCACCGGCTCTGGCGGCGACACCGGCGACGGCACCGGCGGCGGCTCACCCGGCGACACCGGCAACCCCACAGGCGGCCCCACAGCCACCGGCACCGGCGGCGACACCGGCGACGGCTCGCCTGGCCCCACCGGCGGCCCCACGGCCACCGGCTCTGGCGACGGCACAGCCGGCGGCTCACCCGGCCCCACCGGCAACCCCACAGCCACCGGCACCGGCGGCGACCTAGCCGGCGGCTCAGCCACCGGCTCTGGCGGCGACACCGGTGGCGGCTCGCCTGGCGACACCGGCAACCCCACGGGCGGCCCCACAGCCACCGGCACCGGCGACGGCACCGGCGGCGGCTCGCCCGGCCCCACCGGCAACCCCACGGCCACCGGCTCTGGCGACGGCACAGCCGGCGGCTCACCCGGCCCCACCGGCAACCCCACAGCCACCGGCACCGGCGGCGACCTAGCCGGCGGCTCAGCCACCGGCTCAGGCGACGGCACCGGCGGCGGCTCGCCCGGCGACACCGGCAACCCCACGGGCGGCCCCACGGCCACCGGCTCTGGCGACGGCACAGCCGGC
>Ga0210022_1001104_pt1 | contig 18406 bp, 13 predicted proteins | sample CryGeymeta201520_FD_183984 | JGI IMG/M metagenome (GOLD analysis project Ga0210022, IMG submission 183984) | Groundwater microbial communities from Crystal Geyser aquifers in Utah, USA - Crystal Geyser metaG 2015-20 (SPAdes) (version 2) | ecosystem: Environmental > Aquatic > Deep subsurface >... | reverse complement strand
CTTCATAACCTCAGCAGGATTCAGTGAAGTCTCATTATTACCAAAATCACTCCCCCGCGCAAAAGCCACCCCATCGTAGGGCGCATTCTTATGATACAATTCCAGATCTTCCTAAATCCACCGCCTGCTACCAGGGCAGTGTTGTTCGGGTGCATCCCGGAATTACGGAAAAGCGGATACATCGACTTTGTCGCGGTAGGATAAAGCTCCAGCTTTGTCTATTTTTCTGTGATGCATGACAAAGCTGGAGCTTTATCCTACGGGATTATACCCGTTACGGGTGAAAACACCCCCTCACCCCGCCTCAGTATTCACAAGGTTGCACAACCTTCTTCTCTTTAATTGGTGGTGGGTCACGGGGGGGCAGGCGAGTCGTTCACCTTGCGAGGGGATTGTCCGTCCCGCTTCGTCGGGACTACGTCGCATGAAGATCCGGCGTGCGCGGATGCGATTCATTCCGCACGCCCCCGATGGCGTCGGGGCAGGCTCCATCCGCATTTTCGGGGAAAATGATGGCGAAAAAGCGCCTGCTCATATTGTGTAGGAATTGAACATACTGCGCTCGGTTTCCCCTTCTATCCGCGCAACGACTTCCACAAAGGGTGTCAGCGGTGAGAATTTCAGCTTGTTCTTCAGCAGTTCATCCACTTGGAAGATCCCGGCGGAATTTGCCAGCTTGATCTCAATACGCACCGGCTTCTTCTCGCCTTTCACGATGTTCACACTCTCCACGGCTCTTGCGGACACGGAATGGATGTTCACCTGACCTGCTTCAAAGGGGATGCGGGAGCGTCCTGCGGACATATCCGTGGCATCGGCCACCTTCAGCGCCCCCGCCTCAATGGTGAGGCATTTCTCGTCCGCAGCGTGAGCGACGATGGCGTGCAGCGTTTCAGACACCATCGTTGTCAGCGCCGGATCTTCATAGATCCCCTCGAGCAGTTCGCGCGCTTTGCGGAATGCAATAAAGAGGCTGTACCTCTCGTGGTTGTCCCGGTGAACCGAAATGCCTGTATCATGCAGACAGGCGGCCAGCACCACCACTACTTCTGCGTCGGCGGCGGTCAGCCCGTGATGGGTGACGACGCTTGGCTCAATGCCGCCCTTAATCAGCAGCCGGATGATGCGTAGAGCGGCGTTAGCTACAATGCGGATGTGCACTTGGCCATGGTCGCTGATGCCGGAGCGATCCACCGCGTTGACGTTGGCGCACTTCCAGATCTGGAGCAACTCCACGTCTCCATCGATTCGCTTCACCAGCTCCTTCAGTTCTTTGTTGTTGCGTATCGGTACTTTGATTCCCATCGACACTCCCACGAAGATAGCGGATAGCTGCTTGTTTCACTGCGGCTGTGGCGTCAACAGGTCGGCATGGATGATTCCACTGCTCGCGCCACTTGGACGCCCGCAGCAATGGACTCCTTTGCACCCATTGCACTTTGTCGCGATTGTCAAAGTCCTGCCCAATGCACGCGGTGGCTATCCGTTCCCGGGCGGGTCATCACGCGGTGGCCCGCAACCCCCTCTGCAGGTTCCCGCACAGTTCTGCGTCCTCCATTGCCGCGGCCCCAATGGCCACCGCGTCCGCTCCGGCGGCGAGCACTCGTCGCGCACCCTCGATATCCCGAACGCCGCCACCCGCAATCAGGCACTGGCAGACGCCTCGCAAGCTCTCAAGGAACCCGAGTCCTTCTGAATCGGGAGTAGACTCTCTGATGTTGATATGTATAATGGGGACACCAACATCTGCCATGATGCGCACCGCGTTGAGTGTGTCGAAGGGATCGATGAGGGCAATCTTGACGACAACCGGGATCGCCACCGCGTTAAGGATTGCGCCCACCCAGCGTCTCAACAGGTTTGTATTCTCGTTTCGGCAAAGATGGTCGCCCAGTCTGTGGTTGACAAACATCTCCATGCTTGAGTGGGCGCACAGCGACGCATAGTCAGCCTCGGACTCTTCGGCTGCCTTCAGGAAGTCCAGCGTGTGGGAAAGCTCCACGGTGGCCACACTGACGCCAACCTTTGCTCCTCCTACCCGCGCGGCACGGATATTCTCGCGCAGGTAAGGCCGGTACACGGCCCTGTCCGGCTTGAAGACAAAAGAAGGAGGATAAGGCACCGTGCTGCCCGGATCGACGATGTAGGTGCCCAGCATTACCAGCGCCGCTCCCGCGCCGTGCTGGGCACAGTAAGGCCCATCGCCGTACCCGCCCAGTTCAGCAAGCACGACGCCGTTTCTCAGGCCATCAAAGGTATCCATCAACGCGCTACACTCCATTCGGTCGCCCCTATGCAGACTCCGGCAATACCGAGGAGTGGTGCTCAGCAATCAACCACTCGTCTTCGACCTTCCGGTACACGAAGGTGAATCTCGCGGTCACCTCCCGGGGCGCATTAGGCCAAAATTGCAGAAACTGAGAAAACCTCGTGTATCGCTCCTCGTGGGCGTCACCCCACGTACTGGCGACGGGCACAGGTCCCTATGCTACCGGATAACGCGAGCGTTTCTGCAATTTTGGCCTAATGCGCCCAACCGGATATAGAGCTCTCCCGTGACCAGTGGATCGTCAGAGAACCGCTCGTCTTTCAGGGCATCGGGGACAATCAGTGCGCCTTCCCGAAGAATAGCGTGACCACAGAAGGAAAGGAAATGTCGCGCCGCGTTCCCGACGCCGCGAGCCCATGACAGGATTTGAGTCACCCTCGCTCCTCATCGACCAGGCTGACCAGCGCCACCACACGGCCCTCCTCGTCCTCCGGTATTGGAGTCGGAAGCATATCGAGAACCTCGCTTAGTTGGATTGCACCACCCGTACCTTGAACCCCAGCATCTGGCTGACACCGACCATCTCACCGAAGATGTCCCCGTAGACGACGGCGATGTGGTTGCTCAGGTAGTGGGCCATGATCGTCTCCTGTGAACAGTTCAACGTCGCCATCATGATCGGCCACTGCGGGGTGGTGTTGTCCCAGAAATGCTGCAGCTTTTGCTGCGGTATCTTGAGCGACTTGCCGGTGCCCACGTCCATCCACGTCTCGCCGCCCTTGAGATAGGCACGCGCCCAGGTGATGTCCCCGGGCTTGCTCTCTCCGGCAAACGTGCCACCGGGAATCGGGAAGTATCCGGCAGGCTGGCGGTAGGAGTGCACGCCTTTGAGCGTGTCGGGATTGTGGCTGAACGCATACGCCCCGCAGCTTCCCGAATTCAGCAACACCCAGAGGAACTTGCCCTCGTCGGTTCCGCCCCAGCGGACATCGTGGAACATGGCCGCCTCGTGCAGACCGCGTTTCTTCAGGATCCGCTTCATCAGTTCCATGGGCACGAGGTTCCCCTGGTCGGCTTCAGTGGCGGTGATGAACACCTCACCGTTTGACTCCGGTCGACAGGCGGAGTTGAACAACCCCTCACAGAAGTCACTGGGGGGCAGAATCGGCAGCAAACCAAGCTGATACTGCCAACCCAGGCAGTCGGCCTTGAACTCTTCGCAGATATCTTTCACAGCGAGGAACATCCGTAGCTGTTCCTTGGTGGATCCCTCGGTGAAATCCTCCGCGTCCTTCTCTCTCCAGTGGAACTTGACACCTTTGTCCAGAACAAACTGGAACGCATCTTCCACGCGCTGTTCCTTTACATCCTTCATCCGCCAGGGCAACCACGCCTGGTCGACCTTGTGCTCCGCGAATCCATGCTTCGCCAGCACCCGCGCGCCAAGGGCGGCGTTGATCATGCCCATCGATGTGTCACCCAGCATCAGGGCAAGGATGCGACGCTTCTTGATGTCGTCCACAACGGATTTCGCTACCATCTGAGCTTCCACCGAGATGGGCGCTGAATAGTGCAATTCGTCCTCGCGGTACTTGATCTGTCCGCTGGAACACCACTCGTCCAGACGCGCCATGAACTTGCTGTCATTCGCCCAGTCTTTGGCGCTGGTCCACACGCGAGAATGCTTCCGGCCCATGCTTTCGAGACATGCTCCGGTATTCAGCAACGCCACCAGCCCCGGCCAAGTTCCGGAGAAGTTGGAGGCGAGAAGCAGCGGGTTGTCTTTGCCGACGACTCCATCGCAGGTGTGGGGCCCGTAGGTCCAGTGAACAAATACTCCCACCATGGGGTCATCGATATGTCCCAGCCTGCTGATGGCTTGATCCGGTTTCCGAATGAAGCCTTTCACCAGGTATGGTTGGCGCCCCAACTTCTTCAGAGCCGACTCCATCTGAGCAGTCGCCTCGGTAGCCTGCGGCAACGCCCACTCGTTCGGTTTCTTCCGGTAATCTCCCGGCCAGAAGATCGCCACTTTCTTTGACATAAGTTCCCTCCGTAAACTGAGAATTCCCTGATCGCCGAAATGCTGTCACGCTAACCAAAGCAAACGTGGAGATTATAGCAGGGAACGGGGAGAGAGGGAAGAAGTAGCCGTGCGGATTGGGCGACTATCCTGACCTTAATGTGATTGAGACCGTTCAAATCGACCGGCTTCCTCGGGTTGCAGCGACAGGGAAAGATCGTCAAAGACGGCAGACTGACTCGCGCTTCCGGTCTGATGCTGTGGTTTCACTACTTCAAGGACATCCCCAATCAGGCTACCTCCGGCCCGTGCGAGTGGAAGGACGGCGAGTGGCACCACGTGGCGATCACGTGGCGTGGGACAAAGTGGGAGGCGCTGGTGGACGGCAAGGTTCATACCGGGACCACGCTGGCGCGCCCTCTGAAGCGGGAGGACTTGACGCAGATGTTTTCGGTTTACGGGAACGCTCTCATCGACGAGTTCACCATCTACCGCCGTCCGCTGAGTGGGGAGGAAATCGAGAGGCTCAACGCACTGGGAAAGGTCAGCAATAGCGGGTGAAGAACGACAAAAAGAGGTGAACAGGTCACAACCCCGTTCCTCGGCGGTAGGTCCCGGGAGTTTCGTCCTCAGGACAGTGCTCCGAACTGCTGCCGAATCTGGGCGATTAGCATCGGAAGGGACATAATCTCCTGTCGCATGGGGTCGAAGATGAGTCCGAGATTCTCGAGCGTCGTCACCCCGAGGAGGTTCTTGTCCCCCTCCTCGCCAAAAAGGACGACACAAGTGGCGGATTCGTCGCGGAAGGTGATCCGAGCTTCGCCCATTTCCCGCCTGACGGGTTGTCCGTTGGCCAGGTAAAACGTGCGCTCGCGAGTTGGCCTGATTCCCAGTGATTCCAGTTCCGCCCGGGGAATCACCGTGTAGACTGCGCCCGAATCGACCAGAAACGTGAGGCTTCTCTGCCGTGCAAGATTGAAGGGGTTTGCGATACCGGCTTCGACCATTGTCAGTCCCATGGGACTCCCTCCTTCGCGTCCGAAAGGGTCCGCGCATTTGCGGTCAGTGTCGCTTTGCAGTGTATTCCCGAGGCGGTTATGCGTCAAGGTGGGGGAAATCGTGGTCGGTGACCATTCAGCCCCCGGAGCGTGACATGCGAGGAACATTTAGCGGCTGGTGCTGGTCAAACCGTTTTGATCGTGCTTGAACAGGAGTTGAGGAAGACATGCGAATCTGGCTGAAGTGGATATCGATCTGTATCGTCATGGGAGTTACTCTCCAGACCGCCGTTCCCCAGGACACCAACTGGGACGCGGCGCAGAAGTATCTACGGGAACAGACCTACCACTCCGCCGCGGAGCAGTTCAAAGCGTTCTCTGACAAGAACCCCAAAGACCCGCGCGCTCTGGAAGCGCGCTACTGGATTGGCTACTGCTACCACAAGCTCAACAAGTACCCCGAAGCTGAGAAGGCGCTGCAAGAGGTCATCGACTCGAACGATCCCGGCCTCTGGGCCCCTCGCGCGCAGCGGATGCTCGTGTTGACCTACCAGCAATGGAACCGCTGGCAGAAACGCGAGGAAATCAAGAAGCTGTTCGAGGCGGCCATCGGAGGGTACTTAGGTCAGAAGCAACTCTCGGCAGATGACAGAAGAGAACTCGCGCAACTCTACTTTGACGCGGCGCGGTGGTTCAAGGAGAACTACTACTACTACGAGGACCACCAGAAGCGCAACCGCGCCGGGGAATGGTATCAGGCGATCCTTGACCTGAAGGTAGACGACGACACCTCCGCCCAGGCATTGTTCGAGTGGGCGATGCTCTACATGCAGGGCTATCGCCAGCCGGACGAGAAAGACCGAACCCTCGAACTGCTGAAGCGAGTCATCGCGGACTACCCAAAAAGCGCGGTGGCCGATGATGCCCAGTATCAGATGGGGCAATACCTCGAGAGCAACAAGCAGGACTACCTCGCCGCCATCGAAGCCTATGACGCCGTAACGAAGAACTACGGCGACTCAAAGTGGGTCAACGATTCCAAGCGCCGCATCGCCGAGATACGGAAACCGTCGCTGTCACTCGCCACCAACCCAACCTGGATGCCCGGAGAGCGGGCGATCTTCTCCGTGAATGCGCGGAACGTCAGCCAGGTGACCGTGGCTCTGTTCCCTGTGGACGTTGTCGAGCAGTTCCGCAAGCTACGCTCGCCGACGGACGTGCAGAAGCTCACTCCGAGCGGATCCCCCGTCCACACCTGGGACGTCGATACGGCGGACAAGGGAGATCACCAGTGGCATTCGCTCAAGACGGAAGCGCCCAAGCTGACGGCAGGAGTCTACTTCGCCCGCGCGAATGCGAAGGACAAGGCGCAGTCGGCAACAGGTCTGATCAATGTCTCCTCGCTCGTGATGATCGCCAATGTGGATTCCGCCAAGAGCCTTCTGTATCTGGCGGACCGGGCAACGCTCGCCCCCGTTGAGGGGGCGTTGGTGGTGGGCAACATCGGCCCCAACAATAAACGGGAACACCGCGTCTTCATGGAGGGGAAGACCGACGCCAACGGACTTCTGCAAGCCACCCACCCGAACCAGGAAGGCGGCTACGACACCAGGCTCGCATTTGTCGCACAGAAGGGAGCTCAGCACGCGTGGGTGGACACCTATCGTTCTTCCTATGACTCACAAGAGAAGGCAGTGATACGTGGGTACGTTTACACCGACCGGCCCGTCTACCGACCCGAACAGAGCGTGAAGTACAAGGCCATTCTCCGCAGCCAGTCCAAAGGTGATTTCGAGAACCTGCCCTCCGAGAAGGTGGAGCTGAAAATCACCGACCCGCAGGGGAAGCAGGTTGTGGAGCAATCGCTGTCCACGGATGCGTTCGGCACCATCAACGGCGACTACGCCCTTCCAGAGAAACCCACGCTGGGCGTGTACCGCATCCAACTCAAATGCAAGGATCAGTACCAGTCCGGTGCGTTCCGGGTGGAGGAATATAAGAAGCCCGAGTTCAAGGTGGCGGTGAAGCCGCCGACCGAGGTCGTGCGGCCCGGCGACGAGGCCACGGCCCGGGTGCAGGTGGACTACTACTTCGGCGCGCCCGTGCCCAACGCAAAGGTCGAGTACACCGTCTACCGGAACTACTACTCCCCTTACTACTGGTGGGGGTGGGGACGGTATGACTGGTTCCTTTCCGGCGAGGAGTTTTCCCCGCGTCCCCATTACGGCGGGCAGACCGTAGTGACCACCGGCACCGCGGAGACGGACGCCCAGGGAGCGGCGGACATTGTGTTTGAGACGCTGGATGATTCCGACCAGATCAAGGAGCGTCCCTACGGCAACGACTACCGGTATTCCATTCACGTAAAGGCGACCGACCAAAGCCGCCGCGTCATTGAGGGTTCCGGCTCGCTGATTGTCACCCACACCAGCTTCTACCTCTATCTGCACACGCCTCAGTACCTTTACGACGTGAAGGACAAGGTGACGGTGAAGGTGAAGGCAGAGACTCCCAACGGTGAGCCGGTGCAGACCGCTGCAAAGATGACGCTCTACAAGCTCACTCCCATCTATGAAGAGGTGCAGGTCGGAGACCGCAAGGAGAAGCGGTTCAAGGATTACGCGCGAGAGAAGCTCTGGACCGATGACAAGCCCGCGAAGACCGACAAAGCAGGGAGCGCGGAGTATGTCTTCCAGCCTGACATGGAAGGCTACTTCGAGATCGAGGCGGAAGCCTCGGATGAGGTAATGGACAAGAAGGTTCTCGGTTCGACGCGCTTCCACGTGGCCAGCGACCGGTGCAAGGGCGCGAACTACGACTACGCCAACCTTGAGCTGATCACGGAGAAGTCCATCTATGAAAAGGGCGAAACCATCCGCATGTTGATCAACTCCCCGGTGCGGGATGCGTCGGTGCTCCTGCTGTATGGCGCGCGGGAGATCTACTCGCACCAGGTCATCAAGCTGGATGGCAACGCGAAGGTCATTGAGATCCCGGTGACGGATCAATGTGTCCCCAACTTCTTCATCAACGCACAAGTCGTCGGCAGGGACAAGGTTCTGTTCCAGCAGAAGGCAATTTCGGTTCCACCGGTGGACGAGATTCTGACCGTGAAGATCGAGTCAGACAAGAAGGAGTACCAACCGCGCTCGAAGGGTCAGTTCGTCGTGCGAACGCTGGACCACAAGGGCAAACCCGTCCCCGCGCAGGTGTCGCTGGGTGTGACCGATGAATCGGTCTACTACATCCAGGGGGAGATGGCACAGCCCATCGAGAAGTTCTTCTACTCCCAGCGGCTGTACTGGGGTGTCCGAACTCAGGCGTCGCTGGAGTATTGGGATAGGTATGCCGACAGGGAGTCCAAGGCCATGCAGAGGGCCGGCGGTGCAGGCGGGTTGAGCGCCATGCCTCCCTCGTCTCTCATGGCGGTGAGTGGACGCGCTGTGGCAGAGGATTCTTCCGCAGACAAGAACGGCGCCGAGGGCGGTCTTGTCGAGCCTACGGTGCGGGAGTTCTTCCCCGACACCTGCTTCTGGGGGCCGACGATCGTGACCGATGAAGACGGGACAGCAGAAGTAACGGTCGACTTCCCGGATTCACTCACCACCTGGCGCGCCACCGCCCGCGGGATCACCACCGACACGCGCGTCGGACAACAGGTGGAGTCCGTGGTAACGAAGAAGAACATCATCGTGCGTCTCGAAGCGCCGCGGTTCTTTGTCCAGCGGGATGAAGTGACGCTCTCCGCCATCGTCCACAACTACACCGCTCAGACACAGCAGGTGGTAGTCGATTTCAACATCGATGGACTCACGTTGCTGGAGAAACCGAAGGTCACCGTAGGTGTTCCCGCTAACGGCGAAATCCGCGTCGATCGCCGCGTCAAAGTGGAGACACCCGGCAAGGCCACCATCGTTGTCTCGGCACTGACGAAGGTGGAGTCGGACGCGGTGAAGAAGGTGTTCCCCGTCCTGCCACATGGCGCGGAGAAGTTCGCTTATGTCACCGGCAAAGTGGCGAAAGGCGACACGCAAGTCCTCAACCTCCCCGCCGAACGGGTGAAGGAAGGCGACAAGCTGACGGTTTACGTGACCCCCTCCATTGCGGCGACGCTGCTCGATTCGCTCGAGTATCTCGCTCAGTACCCCTACGGCTGTGTGGAGCAGACCATGAGTCGTTTCATTCCAACCGTGTATGTGGCACGCGTGATGAAGGACCTCGGTATCCGCAACGCCAAGCTGGAGAAGCAACTTCCCGACATGGTGGAAAAGGGACTCAATCGCATCTACGGAATACAGCATGGCGATGGCGGCTGGGGTTGGTGGTCCGGCGGCGACTCGGACTACTGGATGAGCGCCTACGTGGTCTTCGGACTGCAGGAGGCGAAGCGGAGCGGGTTCGACGTTCGGGAGGACGCCCTCAACCGCGGCATTCGCTTCGTGAAGGAGAACCTCAAGGAGGTGGAGGACCAGCCCGATTCGCTGGCGTACGCGTCTTATGTCCTGTCCATGTCCGGCCAGCAGGACGCCAAGTGGGTCGACCACGTCTACAAGCAGCGGGACGACCTGAATGAATACACCCGCGCGCTGCTAACGCTGACCCTCAAGAACATGAAGGACGATCGCTGCGAAATCGTCCTGCGTAACCTTGAAGGCTACGTCATCGAGACTGAGAATGGAGCGCACTGGGGCAAGGACGCGTGGGGCTGGCGCTGGTCCAAAGACCAGGTGGAAACCACCGCATTCTGCCTGAAGGCCATGCTGGCCGTCAACCCCAGCCATCGGCTGGTCGATAAGACGGTGCAATGGCTCGCGCTCAACCGTCGCGGCGCGCACTGGAAATCCACACGCGACACCGCCGCGGCCATCTACGCCCTGGCCGAGTACATGAAGGTCGCGAAGGAGACGACGCCGAACTACACGGTGGATGTCATCGTCAACGGCAAACTGGTCAAGACGCTGAAAGCCACGCCGGAGAATGCGCTGAGTTTTGACGGCAAGGTGGAGGTTCCCACGAGTCTCCTGAAGACCGGCAAGAACGAAATCGCGCTGAAGAAGAATGGCGACGGCCCGCTTTACTACGCCGCCGACCTCCAGTACTACACGTTGGAAGAACCCATCACCGCCGCTTCTCACATCCTCTCCGTGGACCGCAAGTATCTGCGAGTGGTTCGCGAGATCGACAAGGACGGCAGGGAAACCGAGAAGAAGCTGCCCATCTCCGGCTCTCTGAAGAGCGGCGATGAAATTGAGGTCGAGTTGACCATCAACAGCGAGAACTCCCTTGGCTACATCGCCTTCGAAGACATGAAACCCAGCGGCTGCGAGCCGGTGGAGCTGCGGAGCGGATACGATTGGAGCGGCGTATACTCCCACCGGGAATTGCGGGACGAGATGGTGACCTTCTTTATCAGTCACCTGCCACAGGGGAAGCATGTCATCACCTACCGCCTCCGCGCCGAGATCCCCGGCGACTTCCACGTCATGCCCCACCGCGGCTGGTCGATGTACGTCCCTGAAGTCCGCTGCATCAGCGATGAAGCGAGGATGCAGGTGGTGGATTGAGGCAATCGTGAGCCTCACGCAAAGACGCCAAGCCGCGAAGAAGCAGAAAGCCTACTCGGCTATCAGCCCCCGAGGGATCGGCGTTTCCGCTTCGCTCCAACATTCGCCATCTGCTATCTGCCATCCGCTATCAGCTATCAGCGCGACCGTGGCTTGACTTCCGCTTCGCGCGTTTGGCATACTGACCATCACTTGTAACAGCGCTTCCATCGCAGCACCTGTCGCAGCCCTCACCTTGTTGTTTCGCAAACGAACCTGTGAACAGGACGGTAGCGCCTCATGGGCAGATGCCAACCGCATCGGGTAGCGATCAGTCCGGGTGTGGATCGACACACTCATTCGCCTCGCACGCACGCACGCGAACGTGCCCGCATTCCGCCATCTGCATTCTGCACCCCTTTGCCCACCCTCTTCATGGCGGTTCTTTCGCTCATCTTTGTTGCAGGTAGCGGCTCCGTCGCGCAGACATACCAGAACGGCCGCCTTTCCGCCAAAGAGCAGAATCCTCTGGGGGACCGGATTCCGCTTATGCTGGTGCATGGGTGGAACAGAGGATGTAACCCCACGCAGTCCGATGCACCATACTCCAACGGCCGATGAAAAGAGACGTCACTGTTCTGAGCGACAAGGCGCGAGCCGAGGGGAGGAAGCTGGTCGTATCAGACAGTCGACGGTGGCGAGAGGCTCGGGATTTCTGATGTTGGCAATGGCAACTCCTCCAAAAATAAACCGCAAAGACGCAAAAGACGCAAAGGCTCTTTGCGGCCTTGGCGGCTTGGCGGTTAAAAAGAACTCTCTCCCGTGTTCATCTTCCGTGGTGACCGAGCGGTCATGGGAGATTTCCTCGAAAGCAGCCATTCACTGTGCGCCACCAAGGTAAATTGGTAGACAAAGTATCCGTGTAGCCCCATAATCTCACCATGCTCGACGCCGTGGAGTCGTGAGCAAATCAATTGGATGGGAGCAAAGTAGATGCTCAGGAGAGTAGCGGGTGCGTTGTCGTTAGTGGTAGTTTCGCTGACAATTGGGTATGCGGCAGGCAAAATTCAGTCTGGTCAAGACGCAAAGGAAAGGGTCTTTGATGCGCTGGAGGTTATGAGCAAAGGCGAGGACATGTCCGACAAGCAGATGAACAAGATGATGAGCGATCTTCAGGATGTGTCTGCTTTCTACTGGGATAGAGTTATCAAGGCTCCCGACCAACTGACCGAACACGACTTTCTGGTTCAGTGCTCCAACGAGGCGCTGCAAGTAGCTCTGTGTGCCGGGATGGTCGGTGAAACGGACCTCTACAAGAATGCTGCGAAGAAGGCGGAAGAAGACACCGCTCCCGACATGGAGCTGATTCCCACTCAGATGGGAGAGATCGCGGGATTCCTTCTCGCCACGGTTGATCCGCAGTTGTGGGAGAAGCGGATGGGGGAATGAGGGGTAATGGGGTAATGTTGAAACGGAGAGGAAACCCCGTCACCTCGAGCGGGGTTATTGGGTTATGGGGTTGTGTGGCAGGATGCCCCAGCGTTGGGAGGATGGGTTTGAAGAGCAAGAGGCGCGGAGGGGATGGTTCCTTCCGCGCCTCTCATGTCTCCGTCCTACGTTCGGCGCGACCAGTGACTATCCGGTCTTCAGTTCCGGTCGTCCGTCTTCTGGCCAGTCAATGTGATAGCTGCCTGGCATGTCGACACGCTTGTACGTGTGAGCGCCAAAGTAGTCCCGCTGTGCCTGAATCAGGTTGGCGGGCAGAATGGCGCTGCGGTACGAATCGAAGTAGGCCAGCGCAGAAGTGAAGCCGGGGGTCGGGATGCCAGACTCAATCCCGGCAATAACGATCTTCCGCCAGTTCTCTTGTGCGTCGAGCACCGCGTCCTTGAAGTACGGAGCCAATACCAGGTTGGCCAGTGCAGGATCGGCCTCAAAGCTCTCAGTGATTCGGTCGAGGAATTGCGCACGGATGATACATCCGCCGCGCCAGATGCGGGAGAGGTCTGCGAATTTCAGATTCCATCCATACTCTTTGCTGGCGCCGCGGATGAGGCCAAAGCCCTGAGCGTAGGACATGATCTTGGACGCGTACAGGGCGTCGTGCGTCGCCTGCACCATGGCGTCCACATCTCCCGAGAACTTCGCGGTCGGGCCGGTCAGTTGAGTGGATGCGGCCACACGCTCGTCTTTGAAGGCAGAGATGTACCGCGCGAACACGGCTTCGACGATCGTGGGGGCAGCGACCCCGAGATCCATAGCCGACTGGCCGGTCCATTTGCCTGTGCCCTTGTTGCCTGCGGAATCAAGGATGACGTCCACAACCGGCTTGCCCGTCTGCTTGTCTTTCTCGTTGAGAATATCCGCGGTGATCTCGATCAGATAGGATTGCAGTTTCCCGCGGTTCCACTCGTTGAAGACCGCTTGCACGTCTTCCACTGACATCCCGAACCCGTGGCGCATCAAATTGTAGGCTTCGCAGATAAGCTGCATGTCACCATACTCGATACCGTTGTGCACCATTTTGACATAGTGACCCGCGCCGTCCGCGCCGATATAGGTGGAGCAGGGAACGTCGCTGTTTGGGCCAGCCTTTGCCGAGATCGCCGTGAAAATCGGCTCCACAAGATCATACGCTTTCTTCTGTCCGCCGGGCATCATTGCCGGGCCAAACCGGGCGCCCACTTCGCCGCCGGAGACACCGGTGCCAATGTAGAGCAATCCCTGTTCCTCCAGCGCCTTGTTGCGCCGGATCGTGTCCTTGAAGAAGGAGTTCCCTCCGTCGATAATTACATCACCCTTGTCCAGCAGCGGCAGGAGTCGCTCGATGAAACTGTCGACAGGTGCGCCTTGCTTGACCATCAGCATGATCTTCCGAGGCTTTGAGAGGCTGCTGACGAATTCAGCCAGCTCATAGGTGGGGGTCACGTTCTTGTCTTGGGCGTCACCCGCGACAAATTCCTCGGTGCGTTCTTTCGTGCGGTTGTAAACTGATACCGAGTACCCGTGGTCTTCCATGTTGAGTACCAGGTTCTGTCCCATGACGGCGAGACCGATCAAGCCAATATCGTTTGCCATTCTACCCTTACTCCTTTGTAGTTGTGATTGGTGACTGGTGATTTGTGAGTGAACTGCTTCTCAACCATTGACCCATCACCATTGACCATTCTTATATGATGCCGATTTCCTTTGCGATTTCCACCACGTTGGGCAGTGGACGCTGCCAGAGCCAGTCGGGGCGAACCCAGAAACCTTCGAGAACCTGGGAGCACTGAACACCGTCCTGCGCTGAAAGTCGCTCGAAGACATCCTCACTGCTGAGCACATAGACCTCCACGCGACGGTAGCCGGGATCGATGATCCAGTACTCGCGGACGCCGCCCTCCTCGTATTCCCTGAACTTCCTCCTGCGATCGCGGTCCACGCTGTCCTCCGACACGATCTCGACCACCAGGTCGGGGGCGCCGTCAACTTCGGTTGGGCGGATGAGACCAACGCGCTCCTGGGACACGAAGTGAATGTCGGGCACTCTCCGCAGGCCGGTGCGCAAACGCACCATGAAATTGTCGTGGAAGAGTCTACCAAGCCCCCGCTGACTGATGAAGATGTTCATCAGTGTAACCAGAAACAATCCGACATTTGCGTGTTCATCGCTTTCTGACATCAGCACATCCACCTCCCCATCCACAAATTCTGCGCGCACGTCTTCGTCGGCCCATGCGACAAATTCGTCTTCGGTCATGCGAAGGTTGAGCAATGGATCGTGAAGGAACGATTTGTCCAATGAGATGTCACGTGCTGTTGCTACTGCGGTCATTACGTTCACCGCCTTTTATTCCGAGGTGAGCCTATTCTATCAGAAACCACTTGCGCAGACGAGATAGGGAGTACTTCGTATCCACCGACGGAACGCACACGCCCGACACCTGAAACCTGACACCTGCCTCCTACTTCCTGTACCCCTGCGGCACGTAGGACGGAAGCTTCCGTTCCGCGACCTTCGACAGGTCGAGATTCGTCATCTCCAACAAGTCCCCAACGAAGGGAGACGCGTAGTGGATGAACGCGTCGCTGACGTCGGTTGAGTTCGCAATCCATTGCTTCGGGAATGACCTTTCCGAGTTGGCAACGGTGGACAGGGGCACTTTGTCATAGGAGACCTCATAGTCCTTGCCTGGCTTACGCACGATCGTGGACATATATCCGCCCTCACCCGCCAGCGCAAGCCGCCCGGCATTCGCTCCGACCTGATAAGCCTCTTCGAGGTCCACCTGCGAGGCGTACAGAATATCGTGACGTTGGTCCGTGCCGTGGACGTTGAAGCGCGCCGCGCCTTTGGTCTCAATGCCGGTGTCGTTGAGGTATTTGGCGATGATCTCGGCAACGGGAGTGCCGGTGGAGAACTGCTGATGCCCAAACGAATCTTTCAGAGCGCCCACGTCTCCCACGTCAAAGCCCTCGCTGACAGCAATGACGCATCGCCCCTCTGCTTTGAGCAGTTCGTTGGCTTTCTCTCGCAGCCCTTCGAGAGACAACCCCGATTCGCGCAGGCAAACCAGCAGCGGCATTTTTCTTTCCGGGTCGGCGAGGCGCGCCGCGGCAGGGATGAACCCGATCTTGCGGCCCATCATCTGGATCACCAGCACCGGGTCACTGGTATGCGACGCCTTGTTCTCCTCATTCGCCTGCTGAATCTTCAACGCCCAGTATCGCGCCACGCTGCCGTAGCCCGGAGTGTGGTCGATCACATCGAACGTTCCATCATCCTTCAGGCTGCCACCCACGTCGTTGTCAATGGTCTTCGCGAGACCGATGGCCACCAGATCAAGCCCTTTCTCCGCTGCAAGTTTGCTGATCTTGTCCGCGGTGTCCATGGAGTCGTTTCCACCGGCGTAGAAGAAATAGCCCACATTGTGCGCCTTGAAAACCCCCACCACGCGCTCGAAGTCCTCGGCTTGGTCGGCCTTCAATTTGTACCGGCAGGAACCGATGGCCCCCGCGGAGGGAGTCTGCCGCAACAGAGCAATCTGATGGGGGTCCTGCGATGAGAGCGAAATCAGCTCCTCCTGCAACACACCGAGGATTCCCTGCTTCGCGCCGTAGATCTCGCCTACCTGCCCCGATCTCATCAGTTCGTCCGCGACACCGCGCACGCTGTTATTGATCACCGTGGTTGGTCCACCGGACTGGCCGATGACAACATTTACTTTTGACATATCACGTGTCCCTCCCATCTCCCAGCGTCATTTCTTTCGCAGCGGCACAATCGGCTTGTAGTCCCGCTGGTGGTCATAGCCTTCCTTCAGCCAGGGCGCGTGATCGACCGGGGGCAGTGCCGCGGAGAACGCGTCGTTCAGCTTCCGCTGATACGCTTCGTCGAACGTACCGTCCCGGAAACGCCGTGCCGCAGCAGGGAAGCTCGCCCAGGACTCGACCTCCCTGCCGGGAATCGTCGGGTAGAACCCCACGCGCGCGCCGGTCTTCTCACTGGCTTTATCCGCGGCGTTTTTGTCTCCGTCCGCGTCCCCCACCATCAGCACCTTGCCGCTCTCGTAACCACCGCTCTCGATGGCCATCTGCAGGTGTTGCCACTTCTTGCCCATCTCCTGACCGGCGATCTCGTGGACGTACCGGTCGATGCTGTTGGCCTTCCACTCGTGGCGAAGGGCGCCCACCGGAGTCTGAGAGACAACCATTAGGTCCGCGTACTCTTTCGTCTCTTCCAGGGATTCCCTGACGTGGGGATACGGCTCCACGCCCTCCGTGAAGTACGGCATGATGCGGTTGATGGCTTCCGACCAGCCGAGCACCTTGTGAATGGCCCAGATGTCCACTTCCTGCCCGTCGAACTTCTCGCCTTTCGAGACACGCGACACGAACTCCCGGAGCGTCGAGTCTCCCAGAGCTTCGTAGGCGCCCACGTAAAGGTCGATCGCCGTCGGGTCAGGAAGTGCCAAACCGGTCTTCTCTGCGATGGATTGCACCTCCGCACGACTACCGATGGTATGAAATAGAGCGCTCTGAGTGAGGAATCGATTCCTTCCTCGATGCTGAGAGAAGAGGTTGAAGAACTCCGCGGTCTCCCGTACATAGGTCTCGATGGGCCAGAGCTGCCAGAACTCCATCGTCATCGGATGGAACACCCTTGTCTGCTTGAGGGTCATCGTGTCGAACACGCAGCCATCGGAATCGAACGCAATCAGCAGATCGTGCTTCTTTGGAAACGCCTTGAGTATCGCGAGGAAATCTTCCTGAGCCATGGAGTGGGGCCTGCCTTTCGTGCACGCGGTTTGTTCTGAACATGGTCGAGGATGGAAACGGGAGAGCCTTGCCTTGCAGCCTGACCAGGCAATCCTCAATCGCCGCATTATATTCCGTTTCGCTTTTGTCGGCAACCAGTTTGCCACGTTCGGGTGTACGTCAGATTTGTGATACGTGGTGGTAATCCGTCCCTTGGGAGCGGGCAGGCATAAACGAAAGGTTGGGGTTCCTTCCCCTGTGCGAACCGTTTCGGTTCGATAACGGGGAAGGGTGCGAACCCTTTGGGTTCGAGGATGGGGGTTGTTGCATGAACTCACTCAGGACCGACGAACCGCGAACTCCGGTACACAATCATTGTCGGGTTTCAGATTAATGCTTCTTGACTTAGCTCACACGGTTATCATGACACCGCTGTGCTTCAGCCAGCGGAGACTCATGCAAGTGGCTACACGGGAAGCCTGCCGCGTCGTCCATAGACACCGCCGAGCTTCAGCCAGCGGTAGCTCACACAATTGGCTCTTGCAGCGGTCCTCAGCCCATTGTGTCAGAAACCCGCGAACTCGCAGAGTTCGAGACTTGAAAGTCAGGGTGTGCGAGGTCAGCGGCAGAGCGGTTCGTAGTCCGATGTGTCAGGAACCTGATTCTGAAGAATCAGGTGTGCCTCCGATGTGTCAGGTAAGTCCCGTGTGAGCTAAGTCAATAAGCGGTTATCACAAATCTGACTTACACCCGCCACGTTCGCATCACGTGTCACCGCCAACAACGTGGAAACGTCCGGGACTTGCACAAAACGGAAATGTCCGGTTTACTAAGGTGCTGTAGTTTGGCAAATCTGCAGTTCCAGTGGGTAGGAGGCGCCTCCCACATTTGGTGACCGCCGAAATTTGCCAAACTATAGTAAGGTTACGTATCACTACTCACGCACTCGCACAGGATGTACAGGATTGACAGGACGGAGCGGACGCCTTCGCAGAGCAAGTATTGGAAGCATCGACGCCCTGGCGGTTGCGCTCGGACTCTATGAGTCCGCGTCGGCTTTGCCGCGGTCTTCACCGAACCGACCTCATACAAGCCGTCATGCGTGCAAGGCCCTTTTCCGGTCTGCCTCGTCCTGTGCATCCTGTCAAAAGGTTGTACCTGAGTAAGTAGGTCGTCAAAAATACTGTCCCTGCTGAAACGAAGACGGACATACCCGATTGATTCGGTAATCCCCCCGAACTTGTTTCGGGGGATGGTTAGGACCACGCTCACGGCGGGAGGCGACAGACAGAATCCCCCCGAACTTGTTTCGGGGGATGGTTAGGACCACGCT
>Ga0210022_1001099_pt1 | contig 18450 bp, 14 predicted proteins | sample CryGeymeta201520_FD_183984 | JGI IMG/M metagenome (GOLD analysis project Ga0210022, IMG submission 183984) | Groundwater microbial communities from Crystal Geyser aquifers in Utah, USA - Crystal Geyser metaG 2015-20 (SPAdes) (version 2) | ecosystem: Environmental > Aquatic > Deep subsurface >... | reverse complement strand
CCTACGCCCGCACCCGCTGGTTCACTTCCAGCGTCATCATCGGTGCGACCAATTTGGCGCAACTTGAGGAAAATCTGAACAGCGCGGCACTCACCCTGTCAGCAGAGGTCATCGGGCAAATCGAGCAGGTGCATCAACGCTATCCGAATCCTGCCCCGTAAGTTTTGATTGAATGGCGGTTTCAAATCCCCCTTCAACAGTCAACCATGCCCTACACCAGCTACCGGCCTTCGCCAGGGGGACGAGTATTTAACGTGAAACTCGCGCAGCGATTCATTTGCTCCCTCGCCCACAACGCGGGAGAGGGTTGGAGAGAGGGAACGGGTATGGCAAGTTTAATTATCAGGGGTGGCAATATGCCATGCCCGTTAGAGATTTTCTCAATTCCGTTCGCTGCCTGTCGGCGAGTAGCGCCCACCCTGCTGTCTTAACTGGTTATAATCTGCGCTCTTTAATTCACGCGTATTCGGAGTCTTTGCCATGTCGCATAATTTATTCAACACCCGCTCAACCTTTAATCTAACTGGCAACAAGCAGGGCACGCTGTATTCCCTGCCCGCGCTGGAAGCGGCGGGAATCGGCAAAATCTCACGTCTGCCGGTGTCTATCCGCATCGTGCTGGAAGCGGTGTTGCGCAATTACGACGACAAGAAAATCACAGCACAGCATGTCCGCCAACTGGCCAACTGGCAACCGAATGCGCCGCGCACGGAAGAAATTCCCTTCGTCGTGGCGCGCATCGTGTTGCAGGATTTCACTGGCGTGCCGCTGTTAGCCGACCTGGCGGCGATGCGCGATGCCGCTGCCGCCCAAGGCTGCGACCCGAAAGTTATCGAGCCTTTAGTGCCGGTCAATCTGGTGGTGGATCACTCAGTACAAATTGACTACTACAACCGCCCGGACGCGCTCAAATTGAACATGGAAATGGAATTCGAGCGCAACAACGAGCGTTACAAGTTTATGAAGTGGGGAATGCAAGCCTTTGAATCCTTTAAGGTTGTTCCGCCAGGCGTCGGCATCGTCCACCAGGTTAACCTGGAATATCTGGCGCGCGGCGTGCAACACAAGGACGGGATGTATTACCCCGACACGCTGGTCGGCACCGATTCCCACACCACCATGATCAACGGCATCGGCGTGGTCGGTTGGGGCGTGGGCGGCATCGAGGCGGAAGCGGGAATGCTCGGGCAGCCAGTGTATTTTCTGACCCCTGACGTGGTCGGCGTGCATCTCAAAGGCCGACTGCGCGAAGGTCTGACCGCCACCGATCTGGTGCTGACCGTCACAGAATTGCTGCGCCACCATAAAGTAGTCGGCAAATTTGTCGAGTTCTTCGGCGCAGGGGCAGCGGCGCTGACCGTACCTGACCGCGCCACGCTGGCCAATATGGCACCGGAATACGGCGCGACCATGGGCTTCTTCCCGGTAGACGAGACTACCGTCAATTTCATGAAGAACACCGGGCGCACCGATGAAGAAGTGGATGCCTTCGCCTGCTATTTCAAGGCACAGGGCTTGTTCGGCATCCCGAGTGCCGGACAGATTGACTACAGCAGCGTGGTGGAACTCGATTTGTCTGGCATCGAACCGTCACTGGCAGGCCCCAAGCGCCCGCAAGACCGCATCGCGCTGTCCCGGATGCGCGAGACCTTCAATGAATTGTTTTCCAAACCCGTCAACGAGAACGGTTTCAACCAACCCGCTGCCGAACTCGGCAAGCGCTATACCACCGGACTGCCCGACCGCAGCGGCGCGACCTGTGTGCCCATCTCCGGCGGCGGTGAACAAGACAACGCCAAACATCGCAGCGAGATGGAAATGGCGGGCGACCATCCCAGTGCCTCGGTGCGCTGCGAAAGCCCGGACGAAATGCTGCCTGCGGTGGAAATCGGTCACGGCGACGTGCTGATCGCGGCGATCACCTCCTGCACCAACACCTCCAACCCCGGCGTGTTGCTGGCGGCGGGTCTGCTGGCGAAAAAGGCCGTCGCGCTGGGGCTGTGCGTCAAGCCGCACATCAAGACCACACTGGCACCCGGCTCGCGCGTCGTCACCGGCTATTTGACCGCTGCCGGATTGCTCGAACCGCTGGCGCAACTGGGCTTTAGCGTGGCGGCTTACGGCTGCACCACCTGCATCGGCAATTCCGGCCCGCTGGATGCACAGATCGAAGCCACCGTTGTCACCCATAAACTCATCGCGGCGGCGGTGCTGTCCGGCAACCGCAATTTCGAGGCGCGCATCCACGCCAACATCAAGGCCAACTTCCTCGCCAGCCCTCCGCTGGTGGTGGCCTACGCCATCGCTGGCCGCATGAACATCAATCTGGACACCGAGCCGCTGGGCGTGGGTCACGACGGTCAAGCCGTGTATCTGAAAGACATCTGGCCTTCTGGCGCGGAAATTCAGGCGGTCAGCCATTTCGCCACCAACCCTGCCTTGTATCGCACACTGTATGCCGACCTGACCCGCGACCTGCCGTTGTGGAACAGCATCGCAGCGCCGACCGGCGAGCAGTTCCGCTGGGACGATTCGACCTACATCGCCTGCCCGCCGTTCTTCGACCAGTTCAGCATGACAACGGGCGACATCCAGGAAATCCGCAACGCCCGCGCGCTGGCGATCTTCGGCGATTCCGTGACCACCGACCACATCAGCCCGGCAGGCAGCTTCAGCCGCACCAGCCCGGCAGGCCAGTATCTGCAAGGCAAAGGCGTGGCGGTCAAGGACTTCAACAGCTACGGTTCACGGCGCGGCAACCACGAAGTGATGATGCGCGGCACGTTCGCCAACGTGCGCGTCAAGAATCTGATGCTGCCAGCCGATAAGGACGGCAACCGCACCGAAGGCGGCTACACGCTATATAACGGTGAACAGACCGACATCTACAGCGCAGCGATGAAGCACATCGCGGCAGGTACGCCGACGGTCATCTTTGCCGGGGAAGAATACGGCACGGGTTCCAGCCGCGACTGGGCGGCCAAAGGCACGCAACTACTGGGCGTGAAGGCAGTGGTCGCCAAATCCTACGAACGCATCCACCGCAGCAATTTGATCGGCATGGGCGTATTGCCTTTGCAGTTCAAGGGCGACACTACCGCTGCCAGCCTGAACCTGACTGGAGATGAGCGTTTCGACTTTAGCGGCATTGATAACGACCTCAAACCGCAACAGGACGTGACGCTCACCCTCACGCGCGCCGACGGCAGCATCCAACAAGTACCGCTGCTGTTGCGCATAGATACGCCCATCGAAGTGGACTACTACCGCCACGGCGGCATCCTGCCCTATGTGCTGCGCGAGCTGGTAGCCCGCTAACCCCGTGTCCCGCCCCAAACAGGCCGTGCCGCAACACGAGGAACGACACTTCCGCTCCTCGCAGACGGTGCGCGACATGGTCATCGGCATGGCGGACGGGTTGACCGTACCGTTCGCCCTGGCGGCGGGGCTATCGGGTGCCGTCGCTTCCAGCCACCTCATCATCACGGCGGGTCTCGCAGAAATTGTCGCAGGCTCAATCGCCATGGGACTGGGCGGCTACCTCGCGGCGCGCGGCGATGCCGAACACTATGTCCATGAATTAGACCGCGAACAACAGGAAGTAAACACCCTACCGGATCAGGAAGCCGCCGAAATTGTCGGGATATTCGCGAGTTACGGCGTATCGGCAGCGCAATGTGCGCCGGTGGTTGCGGCGTTACGCACTGACCGGAAAGCCTGGGTGAGTTTCATGATGCGCTTTGAACTCGGTCTGGAACGCCCCCAATCCGGGCGCGCCATCAAAAGTGCCGCGACCATCGCCAGCGCCTATATCGTGGGCGGACTGATTCCGATTGCGCCCTATTTCCTGGCCTTTGGCGTGACTCAGGCACTGCCCTGGTCGGTCGCCATTACCCTGGTTGCATTAGCCCTGTTCGGCTACATCAAAGGCCACTACACTGGCGCTGCCCCGCTGATGAGCGCCTTGCACACCCTGCTAATCGGCAGTATCGCCGCCGCCGCCGCTTTTTTGTTGGCACGAGCCATTTCGTAGCCTGCGCGGCATCCACAAAGAGGAAATACCATGCATACCAGAACCGAAAGCGATTCGTTCGGCACTATCGAAGTCCCTGCTGGGCATCTGTGGGGCGCGCAAACGCAGCGTTCGCTGGCACACTTTCACATTTCCCGCGAAACCATGCCATCAGAAATCATCATGGCGCTGGCGCAAGTCAAACGTGCCTGTGCGCGGGTCAACGGCAAGCTGGGGTTACTGGACAGTGGCAAAGTCGCCGCCATCATGCAGGCGGCGGACGAAGTGCTGGCAGGCCAACATGAAAACGAGTTTCCGCTATCCGTCTGGCAGACCGGATCGGGCACGCAGAGCAACATGAACATGAACGAGGTGCTGGCCAACCGCGCCTCGGAGTTGCTGGGCGGCGAGCGCGGCATGGCGCGCAGGGTTCATCCCAACGACGAAGTCAACCTCGGCCAGTCTTCCAACGACATCTTCCCCACCGCGATGCATGTCGCCGCCGTGACCGCCCTCACGCAAAAAGTGCTCCCGTCATTGGCCGGATTGGGCGCTTCGCTGGAACAAAAATCTGCCGCATTTGCGAACCTCGTGAAGATCGGTCGCACCCATTTGCAAGATGCCACACCGTTGACGCTGGGGCAGGAGTTTTCTGGCTACGTCGCTCAACTGTGCCATGCGGAAACAGCCATTCGCGCCGTGCTGCCGCCCCTGTATCAACTGGCGGCGGGCGGCACGGCTGTCGGCACGGGGCTTAACACCCACGCCGAATTCGGCGCGCGCGTCGCCGCAGAACTGGCGTGTGACTGCGAGTTGCCTTTCACCAGCGCGGACAATAAATTCGCGGCACTCGCCGCCAACGATGAGCTGGTCGCGGCGCATGGCGCGCTCAAGACACTGGCCGTCGCGCTGATGAAAATCGCCAACGACGTGCGCTGGCTGGCTTCCGGCCCGCGTTCCGGTCTGGGAGAGATCAGCATCCCGGCAAACGAGCCGGGCAGTTCCATCATGCCGGGCAAGGTGAACCCGACCCAGTGCGAAGCGCTGACCATGCTGTGCTGCCAGATATTCGGCAACGACGTGGCTCTCACGGTCGGCGCAGCTTCGGGTAACTTCGAGCTTAATGTATTTAAGCCTTTGATTATAAACAATTTTTTGCAAAGCGCACGGCTGCTTTCCGAAGGTATGGCGAGCTTCGAGGAACATTGCGTGCGCGGCATAGAGGCTAATCCGGCGCGCATCACCGAACTACTGAACCAGTCGCTGATGCTGGTGACTGCGCTGACCCCGCACATCGGCTACGACCGCGCTGCCGAAATCGCCAAACTCGCCCACCGCGACGGCAGCACGCTGAAGCAGGCGGCACTGGCGCTGGGCTATGTCACGGTAGCGGATTTCGACCGGTGGGTGCAGCCAGCCGAAATGGTTCATCCCGCAAAAACATAGCGCCAGGAAAACTTATTTGGTCACCAGCCCCGCTAACCGCGAATGTCCTCTTACCGTGACCATCGCGATCAGCACGTCGTCTTTTTCCAGCAAGTGTTCGGGGGCGGGGTTAAAAATCATGCCGTCAGGCCGTTTCAGCGCAACGATAACAGTGTCCCGATTCGATTTGTAAAGCACGCTCAAGGGCTGTCCGTGCAAATCTTCCGGCACGAAGAATTCTTCCATGCTCAAATCACCCTCGCCTTCCATCACATCATCAATGAATCCGGCGGCATGGGGGCGCACCATCGCCGAAAGCAAGCGCCGGCCACCGGAATAATCGGGTGAAACAATTTCATCCGCACCGGCACTCCTGAGTTTGGCAAAGTTTTTAATCTGGTGGCAGCGCGCGATTACGCGCACATTGGGGTTAAGCTGTTTGGCGGTCAGACAGATGACCAGATTCTGGTTATCTTCATGGGCAACCGCAAATACTCCCCTGGCATATTTGATCCCCGCCGCCAGCAACACGTCATCGTCCGTCGCGTCACCGTTCACATAAAGCGCCGCTGGATGTTCTTCCGCATAACTTTTCAAGTGCTGGTTCTCGACCTCCACCACCACGAAATCATGCCCGGAAAGCGCCAGCCCATGCACGACGTTGCTGCCGACCAGCCCCATCCCGCAGACAATGTAATGGCCTTGCAATTGCGCGATTTTTTTCTCCATTTTATTTCTCCACCGAACTTGATTGAATTGACCTTCCAGGATAAAGGCCGTTGCTGCCGTGAGCGCATAGCCCATCACCCCGATGCCCGACATCCCGATAAATATGGTAAACAGCCGCCCATATTCGTAATGGGTCACATCCACCGCTTCGGTATAACCGATCGTGGAAATAGTGATAAATGTCATGTAAAAACAGTCCAGCCAGGAATACTGCGGACCGCCCAGCAGATGAAAGCCTAGCGTGCCTATCGTCAGGATAGCGATGATAGCGAACAAGACACCCAGCAAGTGCCGCATCGGCTTGGAGAGTACGGGTTTCATCATTCGTCAGGGAAATTTTTATCCGGGAACAACTCGGCGGCGTAGCCGAATTGCGTCATGTCGCGGATGCGCATGGGATACAAAATCCCGTCCAGATGATCGCATTCGTGTTGCACCACGCGGGCGTGAAAGCCGCTGACGGTGCGGTCTATCAGCGCGCCATATTCGTCATAGCCCTGATAGCGGATATGCAAAAAGCGGGGAACCAGACCGCGCAGTCCGGGCAGGCTCAAACAGCCTTCCCAATCGTCTTCCATCTTGTCATTCAGCGGCGTGATAACGGGATTGATGAGTACCGTTTCCGGCACGGCATCGGCATCCGGGTAACGGGGATTGGCGCTTTTCGGCTCTGCCTGGGCTGTATCGGCTTGCGTTTGCCCTGTCTGCGGGTCGGCTTGTGGCACGCCGAAAATCACCACCCGCAAACCTACGCCGATTTGCGGCGCGGCGATGCCGACTCCGCCCGTTGCTTGCAGGGTGTCGCGCATGTCCTGCAACAGACTGCGTAACGCGTCGCCCCGTCCCTGATCCGACAGGTAATGGCTGACAGGCTCTGCCGTCTTCCGCAGGCGAGCGTCGCCCATACGCAAAACCGCCCTAATTGTCATCGCAAGTCACCACGCATTCGAGGATGGCGCGCACTCGCACCATGGCGTTCTCGGCGGTATTGTTCAACGCTTCCATATTGATGCCCTGCTGGCTATCGCCCCGCCCTGCCGCGTAATTTGCCACCACGGCGATGGTGGCGTAATTCATATCCAATTCCATCGCCAACGCGGTTTCCGGCATACCGGTCATACCGACCATATCAGCGCCGTCCTTCTCGTAGCGATTGATCTCGGCGATGCTATCCAGCCGTGGCCCTTGCGTCGCCGCATACACGCCGCCATCCAGACATGGCTGCCCCACCAGCACCGCGCTGCGCAAAATGCGCTGGCGCATGGACTGCGAATAAGGCTGACTGAAATCTATATTGCTATAGTTGATGTTGCGGCTGTCAAAATAAGTGCTGTCGCGCCCATGCGTGTAATCCATGATCTGATCGGGTAGCACCAGCGTACCTGGTGCCAGGTCGGCGCGTATGCCGCCGACGGTCGCAACGGAAATGACATCCATCACGCCCTGTTCGCGCAACGCCCACAGATTGGCGCGGTAATTCACCAGATGCGGTGGAATGGTATAACCATAACCATGACGCGCCAGGAAGATGACCTCATGCTGATTAAGCGTACCGAACAAAAAAGCGCACGAAGGCTCACCGTAGGGCGTGCGCATCACCTGCCGATGGGTGATTTTAAGATTTGCCAGTTGCGTCAGACCGCGACCACCTATAATTGCCAACATTGGATTACCCCTTTTCAATAAGCTCTGTCCGAATTAACTGTTGAAATTGCGTAGATTATTGACAATCAGTACCGTAGATAGGCTGTCGTGCTGAGTTCCCGCTTCTGGATTGCCGCTGTGTGGCGACTGTCATCCCAGCCCCTATCCCACTCCTCATTGCCCCCTCGCTAACGCTCTCCCCCTTGAAGGGGGAGGAATCTACTCCCCACCCGCGGCTTGCGAGGATGGCACGGAACCCCACCTCCCCCTTTGAACCTTCAAGGGGAGGGTTGGGGTGAAGATGGGGTGGATGCTGTCATCGTAATGAGCGGTAATTTATGATTTCTTATCCCTCATAACAACAGCTAACTACCACATAGCCTTTCAATACTGAGGATCAAGCATCCTATACTCGCCTCAGTCCTCAGTCCTCAGTCCTCAATCCTCAACCACCGCATAAATCGCGGGCAGATTGCGCCACGCGCCTTCGATGTCCATACCGTAACCAAACACGAAACGGTCGGGTAATTCCAACCCCACAAAATCCGCCTGTATCGGCTTCGGCTTGCCATGCCGTTTATCGGCAAACACCGCACTGTAACAGCGCGCAGCACCCAGTTCCATCACTCGCTGCTGCAACGCCGCCAGCGTGTGTCCTTCGTCCAGAATATCGTCCAGCAACAACACCGTGCGCCCACGCACCGATTCGCCCGGGGCGACTTTCCATTGCATCTCCCCGCCCTGCCGCGCATCGCCATAACGCGACAGATGCACATAGTCGAAATCCAGCGGAAAATTCAACAAAGGCAACAACTGCCCGGAAAACACCACCGAACCCGCCATTACCGACAGCACCAGCGGATGCGTCTCGCCCAACTGGTCATTGATTTGTTGCGCGACCCGGTGCAACGCCACCTGCACCTGCTTTGCCGTGAGCAGCAACTCGGCTTGCTGCAAAATATCGCGGGCGCGCTTGATGGAAACGGTCATATTCGGGTCGCTCCCATCCTGATCACTCGACCGTAACCCTGCCCACAAAATGCGCAATCCATTTGCAGATTAAACTTTAATAAGTGCCTATTATCCATTGATTAAAATCAATAATTCATCTTCACTTAAAACTGTTACATGCAGCGCAAGCGCCTTCTCCAGCTTGCCGCCCGCCTCCGCTCCCGCCACCACATAATCCGTTTTTTTGGATACGCTGCCGCTGACCTTGGCACCCAGCGCTTCCAGCATTTCCTTGGCTTGCTCGCGGGACAGGGTTGGCAGTGTACCGGTCAAGACAAAAGTTTTGCCGCTGAACGGCAGGATTTTATCTGCCTGCGGCTCGTGCTCGTCCCACTGCACCCCAAGACTGCGCAACTGCTTGATAATCTCCCGGTTATGCGCTTCCGACAAGAAATCCACCATGCTCTGCGCCACCACGGGCCCTACATCGCGCACTCGTTGCAAACGTTCAACATCAGCGGTCAGCAGATTATCCAGTGTGCCGAAATGCATAGCCATATCCTTGGCGGTCGCCTCGCCGACATTGCGGATACCCAGCGCAAAAATGAAACGCGCCAAGGTGGTGTGTTTACTGTGTTCTATCGCGTCCAACAGCTTGATGGCGGACTTTTCGCCCATGCGTTCCAGATTGGCGATAGCCGACATACCGATTTGATAAAGGTCGGCAGGGGTATGCACCAGACCGGCATCCACCAGTTGCTCGACCAGTTTGTCGCCCAGACCGTCTATGTTCATGGCACGACGACTGGCGAAGTGCAGCAGTGCCTGCTTGCGCTGCGCGGGGCAAAACAACCCGCCGCTGCAACGCGAAGCCGCCTCGTCTGCCTGACGCGTCACATGCGAACCGCATACCGGACACACTTTCGGCATGACAAACTCGCGCACATCAAGAGGGCGGCGCTCCAGCACCACGCGCGCCACTTCAGGTATCACGTCGCCCGCGCGCCGCACGATGACGGTGTCGCCGATGCGCACGTCCTTGCGGCGTATCTCGTCTTCGTTGTGCAACGTGGCATTGGTCACCGTCACCCCGCCGACGAATACGGGAGCCAACCGCGCCACCGGGGTTAGCACACCGGTGCGTCCGACCTGTACATCTATGTCCAGCAAGGTCGTCATCGCCTCTTCGGCAGGAAACTTGTGCGCGATAGCAAAACGCGGCGCACGGGCAACGAAACCCAGCCGCTGTTGCAGCGCGATGTCGTTGACCTTATAAACCACGCCATCAATGGCGAAAGGAAGGGCGGCGCGCTTTGTGCCGATCTCGCGGTAAAAATCCAGCAAACCCTCTACCCCGTGTACCACGCGGCGCTGCTCGGCAACCGGCACGCCCCGTTGCTGCAACCAGACCATCTGCTGGTCGTGCTGTGCGGGCAACGTCAGACCTTCACAACGCCCGATGCCGTAAGCAAAAAAACTCAGGCGACGCGAGGCGGTAATGCGCGAATCCAGTTGGCGCAAGGAACCTGCCGCCGCATTGCGCGGATTGACGAACTCCTTGTCGCCATTGGCGCGCTGCTGCGCATTCAATTTATCGAAATCGCGGTTGAACATCAGCACTTCGCCGCGCACTTCAATATCGGTGACTATGGTTGCGCCGCTTGCATCCTGCAAACGCAACGGAATGGCGCGCACCGTGCGCAGATTTTCCGAGACATCTTCGCCCGTGCTGCCATCGCCGCGCGTCGCGCCCTGCACGAACACGCCCTGACGATAACTCAGGTTGATCGCCAGCCCGTCAAATTTTGGCTCGACCGCATATTCCACGGTTTGCACGCCCAGCACCTCGCGGATACGCGCATCGAACGCGCGCACTTCCTCATCGCTAAAGGCATTATTGAGCGACAACATCGGTGTGCTGTGCTGCACTTCGGCAAAGGATTTCAGTGGTGCACCCCCCACCCGGCGGGTAGGTGAATCAACGCTCAGGAGTTCGGGATGTTGCGCTTCGAGGGCTTGCAGTTCGCGAAACAGTTTGTCGTATTCCGCATCGGGAATAGCAGGCTCGTCCTGCATGTAATACAGATAATTATGATGTTCGATTTCGGCGCGCAACTGCGCGATGCGGCGGGCTATAGCGTCGGTAAAAAGCCCCATCAGGAAAACAGTCGCAAGGCTTGCGCGCTACCTGGCACGAGGTCGTTTTCACGCATTTTCGCTTCGACTTCGGCAATCTGGGTGCGAATACTGGCCAGCCCGGTTTCCGCCAACAACACGTTGTTGTCGTCTACCAGATTTACCTGCAATTCGCGCCCCAGAGCACGGGCTATTTGTAGCATGAGATCAAAGACTTGCGCGGGGTTTTCGACACGAGGCGCATCCAGCAGCAAGGTGAGCCCCGATGCGCTGAAATACTCCAGCGTGTGATGCTGAAAAGGCTGGGCATCCTGGTTGATCAAGGTAATCAGGCTGTTTCCCTGAGTATTGAGCAAATGAAACGCCCCGTCCGATTCCAGCTTCATGCCTTGCAAAGCAGCGGCGGCAGAGATTCTTCTGCCATTTAACTGACGGTCACCGGGCGGAATCAGATTGATACCGACCAGCCGGTCTACTTCAGCACAAAAGGCATCGAGCGACTGGGCGGCAAGGTGTGTCGTCTGCACATCGGGAATCGTGGTATCGGCATGGAGAGCCGCCGCGATGCCCGACAGCAGATCGCGGAAATCCCCCAGCTTCGCGACACTGATCACGCCCCCCCTGTCCACCAGTTGCAGCGCGATCCGAAAGCGCGTATAGAGCGTCTGGCTGTCGGCGATCACCCTTTCCCACTGCCCGCCACTCAAAGTCAACCCACAAACCTGAACCGGCTTTTTGAAATCGAATTTGCGTTGCCATAAACCCTCCAGTGCCGCAGCAGAGCTTGCCTCGGCCAGGTGCAATTCGATGATGAAATCGCTGCGCGCATCCGGCAAGCTGCAGGATTCATTCAGTATGGCGTTAGCGGTGGCAACCGGCAGCACCTCAACGGCTTCCCCGCCTTCGGCGGGCTCTTCAGCCGATACGGCTGCTACAGGTTCGGATAACTCGGCGCACCTTTCACCCGCAAGCGGCTGTTCGGATACGGCCTCCTGATTGACCACCACAGTATCCTCAAGGATAAGCGGCGCTAAGCCTGACGATTGTTCTGCCTGCTGTTGCGCCTTTTGATTTGGCGAGACGGCATGACCTTGGTATAGCGCATCATCGTGATTTTGACTGAATGCCGTGCCAAATTTGCGACTGTACTGGCGCTGCTTCCACCAGCCAAACAGATACACCACGACCACCACACCCGCACCGATGGACAACAAAGCCGCTTGCAATTCACTCATTTTTTGAATACCTAAAATGCTCTATAGACGTAAAACTTCACGCGCGGGATTATCTCAAGTCAACGAGAAAATGGCAAAGTCAAGCCAATCCCAATTCCGGTGAACAGATACCGATACTGGCAACCTCCTGCAATGCCCTGAGAAATTCGGGCTGCTCATGCAGCTTGTCCAGGCTAGGCGAGTGCAATTGACCGCGCATCTGGATGATGCGCGCGCGACTTTGCAGCGGCATGTCCCAATGCAGTCCTGCCAACAACGCATCTGCCGATTCCGGCTTATTGCACACCAGCACCATGTCGCAACCGGCATGTAGCGCGGCAGACGCACGTTGCACGATACCACCCGCAACGGTCGCCCCTTCCATACTCAGATCGTCGCTAAAGATGCAGCCCTCAAAACCCATCTGGCCACGCAGGATGTCTTTTAGCCAGACAGGTGAAAAGCCCGCCGGACGACTATCTATTTTTGGATAAATGACGTGGGCGGGCATCACCGCCGTCAGTCCGAAGCTGATCATCTGGCGAAACGGCTGCAAATCACACAATTCGATGTCCACAAATTCGCGCTCGTCCACCGGGATAGCCAGGTGCGAATCCGCTGCGACAAAACCGTGTCCGGGAAAATGCTTGCCAACAGTATGCATACCGCCCTGTTTCAACCCCAGCAACAGACTGTGTGCCAGCTCGGCTATCGCCTGCGGATCGCTGTGGAAAGCCCGATTGCCGATCACGCAGCTTTGCCCGTAATCCACGTCGAGTACCGGCGTAAAGCTGAAATCCACGCCGCAGCCGCGCAATTCCGCCGCCAGCACATAGCCCGTCTGGTGCGCAAGATGACGCGCGCGCTGCGGATGGCTATCCCAGATTTTACCCAGTTCGCGCATCGGCGGTATCGGCGTAAAACCCTCGCGAAAACGCTGCACCCGCCCGCCCTCGTGATCCACGGCAACCAACAACGGCGTGGTGCGCAACGCGTGTATCGCGGCGGTTAATTCAGCCAATTGCGCTGGAGATTCATAATTACGCTTGAACAAAATCACCCCGCCAACCAGGGGATGCATCAAGCGCGCTTCATCCTCCACAGTCAGTCGCGTACCCAGCACATCCAGCATTACCGGCCCTAAGCCCATAAACATTCCTTAATTGGTTAAGACAACTTCGCGGCGGATTATAAAGCCTTTGCCGGGAAAACCGCATCAGACTCCTAGGTTTAAGGGGAACGGCGATGCCGACCTACTCGGCGAGACAAGAGCGTGATGATTAAAAAATTGAAGTCCTCAAGGGCGGCGACGTAGCGGCATACACGACACGCCGGTCGCAGCCAGACTTCAAATCATTCCCACTCGATCGTTGCAGGTGGTTTTCCCGAGATGTCGTAAACCACACGGTTGATACCGCGTACTTCGTTGATGATGCGGCTGGAGACTTTGCCCAGCAACGCATGGGGCAATTCGGCCCAGTGTGCGGTCATGAAGTCTTGTGTTTGCACGGCGCGCAGAGCCACTACCCACTCGTAAGTGCGTCCATCGCCCATCACGCCTACACTCTTGACCGGCAAAAACACCGTAAAGGCTTGTGACGTTTTTTCATACCAAGTCTTGCCATCTACGTCCTTGGTCGCATTGAGTTCTTCCATAAAAATGGCATCGGCACGACGCAACAAGTCGGCATATTCCTTCTTCACTTCACCCAGAATACGCACCCCCAAACCGGGACCGGGGAAAGGGTGGCGATATACCATGCCGGGCGGCAAACCTAACGCCACCCCCAGTTCACGCACTTCGTCCTTGAACAATTCGCGCAACGGTTCAAGCAGCTTGAGATGCATACTTTCCGGTAGTCCACCGACGTTGTGGTGGGATTTAATGGTGTGTGCCTTCTTGTTTTTGCCGCCCGCCGATTCGATCACATCAGGATAGATAGTGCCTTGCGCCAACCACTTTGCCTGAGTCAATTTAGCCGATTCGCTCTGAAATACCTCGACAAACTCACGGCCAATAATTTTACGCTTCTGTTCGGGATCGGTTACGCCAATCAAGTGATGCAGAAACTCGGCACTGGCATCCACATGAATCACTTTTACGCCCAGATTCTGCGCAAAAGTCTCCATCACCTGCTCCGCCTCGTTCAGGCGCAATAAGCCGTTATCCACGAACACGCAGGTCAACTGATTACCGATAGCGCGATGCAGCAATGCAGCCGCTACCGAAGAATCCACGCCGCCGGACAAGCCTAGAATGACCTCATCGCTGCCCACTTGGCTGCGGATATTCTCGACCGCTTCAGTGATGTAGTCAGGCATGTTCCAGTCGGCACCGCAGCCGCAGATGTCATGCACGAAACGCGCCAACATCGCCTTACCCTGATGGGTATGCGTCACTTCGGGATGAAATTGCAGCGCATACAAATGCCGCGCTTCGTCCGCCATGCCGGCAATCGGCGTAGTGGCGTTGCTGGCAATCACCGAAAATCCGGGCGGAAGACCGGTGACCTTATCGCCGTGACTCATCCACACATCCATCAGCCCATGCCCATCTGCATCGCTGCGATCCTGAATATCGCACAACAAGGCAGAGTGACCCTGCGCGCGAATCTCGGCATAACCGAATTCACGCACCAGTCCATTTTCTACTGCGCCCCCCAGCTGCGCTGCCATGGTTTGCATACCGTAGCAGATGCCCAGCACGGGTACGCCAAGCTCGAAAACAGCCTGCGGTGCACGCGGTGTATCGCCTTCAGTCACCGAATTCGGTCCACCGGAAAGAATGATGCCGCTAGGCTGAAAGGTACGAATAAACGCGTCATCTACGTCATAAGGATGCAACTCGCAATAAACATTTGCTTCGCGCACACGGCGTGCAATCAACTGGGTATATTGAGACCCAAAGTCGAGGATGAGGATTTTTTTGTGCATGATTAAAGCCTGGGAAGGGTGAAGGGAAAAGTGATTGCGCCTGCTGCGCTCAGGGGTGGAGATGCTGCGATTTACCCTTACCTCTTTCCCCTTACCACAGTTAGTCTATATGGTAATTCGGCGCTTCTTTGGTAATCTGCACGTCATGGACATGCGATTCACGGATGCCGGACGAGCTGATTTCGACGAATTCCGCCTTGACGTGCATGGTGGATATGTCGGCACAACCCAAATAGCCCATGCTGGCACGCAAGCCGCCCATCAGTTGATGGATCACAGCCAGTGCGCTGCCTTTGTAAGGAACGCGACCTTCGACACCTTCGGGTACCAGCTTGTCCTGATTGCTTTCACCTTCCTGGAAATAGCGGTCGCTGGAGCCTTGTTGCATCGCGCCCAAGCTACCCATGCCGCGATAAGATTTGTACGAACGCCCCTGGAATAACTCGATTTCACCCGGTGCTTCTTCCGTGCCAGCAAACAATCCACCCAACATCACCGTGTGTGCGCCCGCCGCAATCGCCTTGGCAATATCGCCGGAAAAACGCACCCCACCATCGGCAATCAACGTCACGCCTGTGCCTTGCAGTGCTTTTGCTACATTCTGAATCGCGGCGATCTGCGGCACACCGACACCCGCGACGATGCGCGTAGTGCAAATAGAACCGGGGCCTATACCCACTTTCACCGCATCTGCACCATGATCCATCAACGCCAGTGCGGCAGCACCCGTAGCGATATTGCCACCGATTACTTCAACCTCGGGGAAATTGGTTTTCACCCATTTAACGCGATCCAGCACGCCTTGCGAGTGTCCGTGCGCAGTATCCACCACGATCACATCCACTCCGGCCTCTGCCAACAAAGTTACGCGCTCTTCCGTACCCTCACCCACACCGACCGCTGCACCTGCACGCAACCGCCCCCTGCCGTCTTTACTGGCAAGAGGATGCTCGCTGGATTTGAGTATGTCTTTCACTGTCATCAACCCGCACAACTCGAATGCGTCATTGACTACCAGCACACGCTCGATACGGTGCTTGTGCATCAGATTACGCGCATCTTCGAGGCCAGTATTTTCCTTGACGGTAATCAGGCGCTCGCGCGGGGTCATGATATTTCTGACCGGCTGATCCAGACTGTTTTCGAAACGCAGATCACGATTGGTGATAATACCCACCAGTTGCTTACCTTCAACCACCGGCAAACCGGAAATTTTGTGCTGGCGAGTCAAATTCAGCACGGTGCGTACCGTCATATCGGGCGTAATCGTAATGGGATCCTTAACCACTCCACTTTCAAAACGCTTGACCTTGGCCACTTTCGCGGCCTGCTCACGGGCAGACATATTTTTATGAATGATACCGATACCGCCCTCTTGCGCCAGCGCAATTGCCAGCCTTGACCCGGTGACCGTATCCATCGCAGCGGATAACAAAGGAATATTAAGACTGATATTTCGCGTCAGTTGCGTGCGCAGACTGACATCGCGCGGCATGACGTTAGAGTATGCGGGGACGAGCAAAACGTCGTCAAAGGTTAGTGCTTTTTGAATGATGCGCATTATGGAACAGCCCTCGGCAAAACGCGCATTATACGCATCCTCGGCGCACGGGTAAATCTACCCTTCACACGCCGGGAAAATTAATGGATACAAACCAGCTGTTATAGCGCGGCTTCGTCTGATTCACCGGTACGAATACGGATAACCTGCTCGACCGAAGAAACGAATATTTTCCCATCGCCGATTTTGCCGGTATGTGCCGCCTTGATGATTGCTTCGACTGCCGTATCCAGCATCTCGCTCGACACAACGACCTCTACTTTGATTTTGGGCAAAAAGTCCACCACATATTCCGCGCCACGATACAGCTCGGTATGCCCTTTCTGACGGCCAAATCCTTTGACTTCGGTGACGGTTAGCCCGCTGATATTCAAATCGGACAGTGCTTCACGCACCTCATCTAACTTGAACGGTTTAATGACGGCTTCGATTTTTTTCATATTGAACCCCTGCTGGTTTGAAAATTTCAGACACCCCGCCGTATAACGTGAATAACTACGGTTATTCGGGTCATCTGATGCGATTGGCGGACATTGTATCAAGACATCTGACAAACAAGTTCAAGAGAGTCGCCAAAAGTTCAAAGTTTACTCAATGTTAAGCACAAAAAAATTAAGATGTGCCGCATCTTACTGATATAAATAAGAATTTTTTATACGAAACACAATAGCTGGAACAAAATATGGATTTTCAAGCGCTCCTCAACCCTTTGCCATCAGCGCCAGAACCACTTGTTGATGTTTATTCCTTTTAGCAAGATCAATCGGCGTAGTGCCGTCTGCAAACTTGGCTCGCACATCGGCTCCTTTGCTCAACAATAAAATCACTTCCTGTAAAAAACCATTGGCCGCGGCTTTATGCAAGGCAGTCCAGCCATCACTGGAAACGGCATTCACATCAGCCCCCCTGCTCAGCAATATCGAGCTGACCGTCAAATAACCTCGCGTGACAGCCTGAAGCAAAGGAGTCCAACCATATGCGCTGCTTGCATTCACGTCTGCGCCCTTATCCAGCAACAAACTAACCACTTCCGTATAACCATTAAATGCAGCCCAATGCAGGGAGGTGTATCCGGCAGCGTCCCTGTGATTGAGGTTCGCCCCGGCCTTTATCAACAAGGCGGCAACCTCTTCATTACCGTTAAACGCCGAAATCATCAGCGGTGTCCACTGACGTTCATCACAAATATCCACATCCAAACCGGTGCCAATAAATAGCGAAACTGCAATATTGTTGCCAGACTCCACCGCCTGAATAAAGCCCTTCCTGGAAAAAGGTGCCCCCTGCATCTCAATCTGCTGCCTGAAATGCTCAGGCAATTCATCCCAGGGATTGCCCATACTCACAGGCCCATGCTGCCTGGAATGCACCACGCTCAAATAGATAATGTCCGAAGCAATCTCAGCGGGAAACCCCTGCCGCTTGATCCGCTTGCTCACCATCAATTCGGAAAAATAATTATCAATTTCCGGCGTATCCCACAGCGACATAATCTTATCGAGAATACGCGGGAACTGTTGCTCAAGCGCGTGAGGATAATTTTCTACATTATTGTCTAATATCGCCAACAACACCGTATTCATAGCCAACCAACTCCCAGAAAAAGACGATACAACTGCGGACAGACACCCTCCTGACAACCAACAACAATCTAGGAGTCTGTCGGACTTAAAGGAAATCTACTGCAAATTCGCCTGGACGGCGCATATTTCACCGCTTTCTTGGTCAATAGAACAACTCACAAGAAACAAAACTCGTTCAGCCTTATTTTTAAGCCCCCGACGCGACTGGGGTGATGGTAAATCCCAAAGCTGTAGCGCGTCGTTTAAGGGCGGCGACGCTGC
>Ga0210022_1001097_pt1 | contig 18477 bp, 15 predicted proteins | sample CryGeymeta201520_FD_183984 | JGI IMG/M metagenome (GOLD analysis project Ga0210022, IMG submission 183984) | Groundwater microbial communities from Crystal Geyser aquifers in Utah, USA - Crystal Geyser metaG 2015-20 (SPAdes) (version 2) | ecosystem: Environmental > Aquatic > Deep subsurface >... | reverse complement strand
TAATAGAAACAGCCGAAAAACTAAATTCTTACGCCCAAAATGCCCTTCTTAAAATTTTTGAGGAAGCGCCAAATCATGCCATCATCATACTTTGCGCTAAAACTTTAGATTCTATTTCGGATACCATTGTTTCGCGGGCAATAAAGCTGCCTTTCTGGCGGATTCAAACCGAGGTCTTGCCGCCGGATAAAATCATCTCTGATATTTTTGAACTCCTTCTTAAAACCGACTTTTCAAATAAATATGGCTGTATTGAAAAACTCGGTTCAAATAAAGTGTTAGAAATTTTTAAGGCCTGGCTTAATTTTTTAAGAATAAAATTTAAAGCCAATCCGACAAAAAAAATAACCGATCTTTTGACAAAAAGCCAGAATATTTATTTTAAGTTAAATGAAACTAACATTAATCCAAAATTCGCTTACGACGAGTTATTATTAAATTTAAATTGTGAACTGACGTCTCTATGGAAACCTTAGAAAAACTCAAAACTAAACTTAAAAATATAGAGGAGTCCTTAAAAACGGAATTTTCGGCCTTAAGAGTCGGCCGAGCTACTCCGGCATTAGTGGAAAATATTTTAGTTGATTGCTACGACGCTAAAGCTCCTTTAAAACAATTGGCTTCTATTTCCGCGCCTGAGCCCCGATTACTAATTGTTGAGCCATGGGATAAAAACGCCATTGCCACCATCGAAAAAGCGCTGCTTTCATCCGACCTCGGCTTAAATCCAATTGTTGACAAAAATCTGATTAGAATCAACATCCCGCCATTGACTGAAGAACGGCGAAATTCTCTTATCAAAATTACGGGCGCTAAACTTGAAGAGGTTAAAATTAAGTGCCGGACGGCGCGCGACGAAGCGATAAAAGAAATTGCCGATTTGTTCAGCGCCAAAAAAATTACCGAAGATGAAAAATTTGAAATAAAAGAAAAGGTTCAGGAATTAATAAACACAACCAATAACAATTTAGAGAATATGACCAAATTAAAAGAAAAAGAAATCAAAGAAGGATGACGACATTAATAATTTTCATTTTAGTTTTGGGGGTTTTAATTTTAGCCCATGAATGGGGACATTTTATTATTGCGAAAAGAAGCGGTTTAACCGTTGAAGAATTCGGCTTTGGCTTCCCACCGCGAATTTTCAGTATAAAAAGAGGCGAAACCCTATACTCCATCAATCTTCTGCCCTTGGGAGGTTTTGTTAAAATCTTGGGCGAGGACGGAACTGGGCTCGAAAATCCTAAAAGTTTCTCATCAAAGTCGGTTGGCATTCGCAGTTTAATCACTATCAGCGGCGTTTTTATGAATTTTTTATTGGCGGCTTTTTTACTAGTAATTGGTTTTTACATCGGCCTTCCTCAAATTATTGATAAAAATAATGAAGCCTTGGCGAAAAACGTAGAAATTCAGATCATTGCCGTAAGTAATGATTCGCCAGCGGAAAAATCCGGGATAAAAATGGGTGATGTTATAAAATATGTAAAAAGCGAAAATAAAAACGTCACTATTAACGAAATTTCAATTCTTCAAGAAAATATTAATGACCGTAAAGGAAAAGAAATAACAATAGCCATTCAGAGAGGCAAAGAAATGCTTGAAATTAATGCGGTGCCGAGAATTAATCCTCCCGAAGGGGAAGGGGCTTTGGGAATCGCTTTAGCTAAAACCGGCATCATTTCTTATTCGTGGTATAAAAGCTTTTGGCTCGGCATAAAATCGGCCTTTGTCATAAGTTGGGAAATAATCAAGGGATTTGGGGGCTTGTTAAAAAATCTTATAACTTCCGGAAAAATTCCCCAAGACATATCCGGACCAGTAGGAATCGCCGTTTTAACCAATCAAGCGGCTACTTTGGGATTTATTTATCTTCTTCAGCTGGTGGCTATTATTTCTCTTAATTTGGCGGTCTTAAATCTTATACCGTTTCCGGCTCTTGATGGCGGCCGACTTCTATTCTTGGGCATAGAAAAAATTAAAGGCAGCAAGGTCAATCCCATGGTTGAAAATGCCATCCACTCCATCGGCTTAATCCTGCTTCTCGCTTTAATAATCCTTATAACTTATAAAGACATTTTAAAATTAAGATAATAGCATGAGGCAATCACAACTTTTTGGACAAACTTTAAGGGAAAATCCCAAAGATGAAACCAGTATAAATGCTCAACTTTTAGAACGCGGCGGTTTTGTTTACAAAAATTCCGCTGGCATTTACTCTTATTTGCCTCTCGGTTGGAGAGTGCTTGAAAAAATCGCCAATATTATCCGGGAAGAAATAAACGCCATCGGCGGCCAAGAAATGCTTATGCCCGCCCTGGTGGAAAAAAAATATCTGGATGCCACTAATCGCTGGGATGTGCCTATAGGTTTTGAGGCCAAAGGAAAGAATGAAAAAACTGCCGGTTTTGTTATGGGTTGGACGCATGAGGAGGTCTTAACGGCAATCGCAAAAAAATACATAAATTCCTACAAAGACCTGCCTTTTGCCGCCTACCAAATCCAAACAAAATTCAGAAATGAAGCCCGGGCGAAATCAGGGCTTTTAAGGACCCGTGAATTTATTATGAAAGATTTGTACAGCTTTCATTCTTCAGAAAAAGATTTATGGCATTATTATGAAAAAGTAAAAGCAGCTTATTTTAAAATTTTTAATCGCTGCGGCCTTAAATCAATTTACACTCTGGCGCCCGGCGGGGTTTTCACGGCAAGTAACACGCATGAATTTCAAGTTATAAGCCCGGTCGGAGAAGACACAATTTTAGTTTGTTCAAAATGCGAATACGCGGAAAATAAAGAAATTTCTAAGTTTAAAAATGGCGGCAAATGCCCCAAGTGCAAGGGAGAAATCAGAATGGAAAGTGCTATTGAAGTCGGCAATCTTTTTCCTTTAGGGGCCAAATACTCCAAAGCTTTCAACCTGCAATTTATAAATTCAAAAGGCAAAAAAGAATACGTGACAATGGGTTCTTATGGCATTGGCTTGGGCCGCGTGATGGGAACAGTAACTGAAATCCATCATGATGATAACGGGATTATTTGGCCGAAAGAAGCGGCGCCTTTTAAAGTTCACCTTATTGAAATTTCCGCCAGAGGCGAAGCCTCTATTAAAAAACAAACGGAAAAAATTTACAAAAATCTTATTGATAAAGGGATAGAAGTGTTATACGATGACCGTGATAAAACCGCCGGCGAGAAATTTACTGATGCCGATTTAATAGGAATTCCTTGGCGCGTAGTGGTTAGTCAGAAAACGCTTGGAAAAGATTCTTTTGAGCTAAAACAAAGAAATCAAAAAAGAACCAAACTGGTAAAGATTTCAGAATCCAAAAATTTAGAATTTTGAATTTTTTGAAAATTTAATCATTGAAAATTCAATGAAAATTAGAAATTGAAAATTGAAAATTTATAATGTTAAATCGCTTATTTAAAATTTTTTCGCGGGATATCGGCATTGACCTTGGAACAACCAATACTCTGGTATATGTAAGAGGACGCGGCATTATCATCAATGAACCATCAGTTGTTGCCATTAACAAAAAAACTGATCAAATTTTAAGCGTGGGCGACGCGGCTAAAAAAATGGTGGGGCGTACGCCCGGCCACATTATTGCTGTTAGGCCGCTTATTGATGGTGTTATTTCTGATTTTGAAATTACCGAACAAATGCTAAGATACTTTTTCAATAAAGTCAACCAAGGTGCTTACAGCTTTCTAGTGAGGCCGCGTGTTGTTATTGGCATTCCTTCCGGAGTAACCGAGGTAGAACGCCGGGCGGTAGAAGACGCTGTGCGCAATGCCGGCGCCAGAGAGGTTTATCTGGTTGAAGAACCAATGGCAGCCGCCATCGGAACCCGTTTGCCAATTTCTGATGCTGTTGGCAATATGATTATTGATATCGGCGGCGGGACTACCGATATTGCGGTAATTTCTTTAGGGGGCATTGTAGTTTCCCGCAATTTAAGGATTGCCGGTGAAAAAATGAATGAAGATATTATTCAATATGCCCGCGACGAGTTCCAGTTGCTAATCGGTGAAAAAACCGCGGAAGAAATAAAAATCTCAATCGGTTCGGTTTCGCCTTTAAAAGAAAAACTGGCAGCAACAATAAGAGGCCGAGATCTTATAAGCGGCTTGCCAAAGGAAATACTGATAAGCGACCCAGAAATCAGTGAAGCTATCGCCCCGTCGGTTAATGCTATAATTTCAGAAATTCGTTCCGTAGTGGAAGAAACGCCGCCGGAACTTATCAGTGACCTAATGAGTAGAGGCATAATCTTAGCTGGTGGCGGCAGTTTGCTTCGGGGTCTTCCCGAAATGGTTGAGAAAGCCACTGGCATCCCAACCAGGTTAGCCGAGGATCCGCTAACAGCCGTAGTGCGCGGCTGCGGCCTTATCCTTGAAGACGTTGAATCCCTAAGAGAAATCCTGGTAAGCAATATTTAAAAATAAAATAGTATGACGAAACACAACCTAACAGTATTTTTTATTCTGCTTTTATTGAGTTTGGTTATTGTTTTTTTTGGTCAAAACCAAATAATTTTATTATTTAAACATTATTTAAGTGAGACTTTAAGACCATTTGAAGTTGTATTCAGCAAGACAAGCAATTGGCTATCTTTTTGGCAAAGCGCCGTATTTAATATAAAAAATATAAAAGAATCAAATACCCGTTTGATTTCAGAAAATTTAGATCTTTATAATAAATTAGCAAAATTACCCCAGCTTGAAGAAGAAAATTCCCTTCTTAGAGAGAAATTAAACTTGTCGCAAAAAGCCATCAATACTCGTTTAGCCGGCGTTATCGGGCGCGACTTCCAAAATAACCGTTCTTTTTTAATTGATAAGGGCACAAATGACGGCTTGGCCATTGGCATGGTTGTGATTTCAGAAAACGAAACACTTATCGGCCGCATTGCCGATGCCAGCTACAATATCTCTAAAGTCCAAACAATGTTAGACGCTCAAAGCCGAATAGCTGCCATTACGGCAACGAGTAAAATTTCCGGCTTAGTCCGCGGTCTGGGCTCTGATGTTATTTTTGACTTAATTGTTAAAAATAAAAAACCAGAAATAGGAGAGCTGGTTATTTCTTCCGGAACCGATGGCATCTGGCCTCGAGGTTTTATTATCGGAAAAATTAAAGAGGTCAAATCCCAAGATAATCAGGTTTTTAACACGGCAGACATTGAATTATTAGCCAAGCTCCAGGATTTTGACAGCGTATTTGTAATTCTTAACTCTCAATGAATTAAAAAAGAGAAGAAAATATATTTTTAAAATTGTAGGTGGGGGCGAGCCAAATTTGCGGAGCAAATTTGGGGCTAAGCAATTTTAAAAATATATTTTCTTCTCTATAATTCTAAAATGAATAGGAGTTATAAAAATTTTCTTTCAATCATCGGCGCCGCACTTTTTTTGATCTTCTTGGCTAGTTTTCAAATTTCATTTATAAATTCGTCTTTTTTAAATATAAATCTTTTTTTAATATTAATTTTATATTTAGTGCTCACCAGAAATAACTCAAAAGCCCTTATTTTTGCTTGGCTGGGCGGTATTTTAACCAGTTTAAGTTATTTTTCAAATTTCGGAACAAGTAGTTTAGTTCTATTGATTCTTACTGCTATTTTAATTATCCTTTATAAAACTGTATTTTTAACTTTGAAAACGGAAGGTATATTGTTTATAAGCATAATTGGCGTAATGCTTTACCACTTTTTGAATTGGCTGCTAACTAACGGGGAATTTGGACTTTATTTCGCCGGTCGCGAAATTTTAACAGAATTAATTTTAACCGCTTTAATATTGTTGATTATTTTCAAAATTAAAACTCAAAATGCTTGGAAATTTACTTAGAAAAAACCACGTTGAAATTGAGCCGGAGGAAATCCTATTAGATAAAGAAACAGCGGCCAAATTAGAAATTCCCATCAAGAGGACGGGAATTTTCATTATTTTTATTATCGCAATAATGATTTTGACTCTCTTTTTAATCAGAGCTTTTTGGCTCCAAATCTGGCAGGGAGATTATTATACCCTGAAAGCGAGCGAAAACAGCGTTCGATTTTATTACAACCAAGCGCCGCGCGGCATAATTTATGACCGTAATAATAAAATTCTTACCTTGAATGTTCCTGGTTTAAATTTATTAACTATTCCGGCCGACCTTCCGAAGAAAAAAGAGGATCTTGATAATTGGACTAAGCAAATTTCCAAAATTCTCGGGAAAGACGATGCCAAAGTCGCCGATTTTATAAAAAACTTAAACAAAAATTCTACTGAACCGGTTTCGCTCGATTTGAACTTAGATCAAGCTACCCTTATTGAACTTGAAACCCATCTGCCAAACCTGCCCGGTCTTTTTATTAGCAAAGAAACTAAACGCAATTATCCGAAAGGGCCTTATTTTTCACACTTAATCGGTCATACCGGAAGGTTAGATTTTATTGGAAAAGACGGGCTCGAGGCTCAATATGAAAAAGAATTAAGGGGCACACCAGCGAAGATAGCCATCTCGGTCAATTCCGATAATACTGTTTTAAAAACTTTAGTGGTCAAAGAGGCGCAGCCGGGCAATAATTTAATTTTAAATATTGATGGCGACCTTCAAAAACTTTTAACCGATGCTATTTACGCCAAGATGGTTCAAACCAATGCGCCGGGAGCAGCCGCTGTTGTTTTAGATGTTAAGTCGGGCAAAATTTTATCACTGGTCAGCTTGCCAAATTTTGACAACAATATTTTTAACAATAACCTAGGAAATGAAACCTATCAAGAACTCGTTAATAATAAAAATAGTCCATTTTTAAACAGGGTAATTAGCGGTTTTTATCCAGCGGGATCAACAATTAAACCATTTATAGCTTCGGCTGCTTTGGCTGAAAATACTATTGATCCTAATTATAAAATCGATGACACTTTGGGATATATTACCATTCCTAATGAATATAACCCAGAAATAACCTACATATTTCATGATTGGCGGCCTCAAGGATTTGTTGATATGCGCCGGGCTTTGGCTGTTTCGGCAAACGTTTATTTTTATGAAATAGGCGGCGGCTACAAAAATGTTAAAGGATTGGGCATTGACCGGATTGAAAAATATCTTAAACTTTTTGGCTTTGGACCGTCCCTTGGCATTGATTTGCCAGGAGAAACCGGCGGTTTGGTACCTAATCCGACTTGGAAAAAAGCGGTTAAACATGAAGATTGGTATACTGGCGACACTTATAATGTTTCTATCGGTCAAGGAGATGTTATAATTACGCCGCTTCAACTTGTCACCGCTATAGCTGCCATTGCTAATGGCGGAACATTGTGGCGACCAAAATTAGTTTCAAAAATTATTGATTCTAATAACAATACCCTAGAGGAATTTAAGTCAGAAATAATAAGAACAAACTTGGTTGATAATGACAAACTTGAAATAGTCCGTAAAGGCCTGCGAGATGCGGTCACCGAAGGCTCGGTTTATCTTTTAAAAGATTTGCCAATAAAAGTCGCCGGCAAGACCGGTACCGCTCAAGTTTATTCTGATTTAAATAAAAAAACCAATGCTTGGTTCACGGGTTTTGCGCCCTATGAAGACCCCCAAATTGCCATAGCCATTATTATTGAGGGAGCCGGGGAAGGTTCAACCGCCGCCGTTCCTGTGGCTAAAGAAGTTTTCCAATGGTATTACAATCAAAACTATGATAAACTAAATAAGCAATAATTTTATGGCACAACAAACCTATTTAAGTCAAGAGGGAATTGAGACCGTCAAAAAAGAACTTCAGGAATTAAAAACAAAAAAACGCCAGGAAATCGCCAAGCGCCTTCAAGAAGCTAAGGACTTAGGAGATCTTTCCGAGAATGCAGAATATTTTGAGGCGAAAGAAGCGCAATCATTCAATGAGAGCCGCATTATTGAACTCGAAAAACTTTTAAAAAATGCTGTGGTAATTGAAACTCCGAGCGAGGAGATTATTATCAGAGTGGGTTCAACCATTGAAGTTAAATCAAATAATGGCGCGGAAATATTCAACATTGTCGGTTCAGCCGAAGCTGAGCCGCAGGAAAGAAAAATTTCAAATGAATCGCCTTTAGGGCGGGCATTTTTGGGCCGGAAGATAGGGGATGAAATTGAGGTTAAAACCCCCGGTGGCATCACTAAATATAAAATTATTAAAATAGAGAAATAAGAGCTTTCGCCCACATAATCCAAATCTACAAATGTATCCTAATTCTACAAATATTTGTAGTATTCGGATGAGATTAGTAGATTAGGATTACTAAGTGTAAACATATGCCGACACTTGAAGAACTTCGTAAAACCAGAATCCAAAAATTGGAAGCTCTAAAAGCCGACCATAAAAATCCATATCCGAGCGATACAAAACGGGATTTTCAAGTCAGAACAGTTCTTAATAAATTTTGGCTTTGGCAACTGACTAAAAAAGAATTTTATTTAGCTGGCAGGACTAAATCTATAAGAATTCACGGCCAAGCGGCATTTTTTGATTTGGAAGATGACAGCGGGAAAATTCAGTGTTTCTTAAATCCCAAAGATTTATCCGCCTCTGGCGGAAAAAGATCTTACAATGAATTCTTAGCTGATTTTGATATCGGCGATTTTACAGAAATTAAAGGTTCTGTTTTTAAGACCAAACAAGGAGAAAAAACAGTCCGCATTAGGGAAATAAAAATAATTGCCAAAACCCTCCGGCCGCTTCCGGAAAAATGGCATGGTCTTAAAGATGTTGAAGAAAGATATCGCAAGAGATACCTTGATCTTTTGATGAATCCAGAGATTAGAGAAAAATTTTTAATACGATCACGCATCTTAAACGAACTGCGGAATTTTTTTGAAAATAATGGATTTGTAGAATTTGAAACGCCCGTGCTTCAACCAATCCCAGGCGGCGCTGCGGCTAAGCCGTTTAAAACCCACCTTAACGCCTTGAATTTAGATTTGTATTTGCGTGTCGCGCCGGAACTTTATCTTAAGCGGCTTCTGGTCGGCGGTTTTGAAAAAATTTATGAAATCGGGCGCAATTTCAGAAATGAAGGCATGGATGCGCACCATAATCCGGAATTTACCATGCTTGAGGCCTATATTGCTTATAAAGACTCATCCTATTTAAAAATATTCTTACGGGATTTCTTTAGGTATTTAGTTAAAAAATTAAACAACAATAATTTAACCATAATCTATGAGGATAATTCAATCGATTTTTCCAGGCCTTTTGAAGAAAAAAATTATGATGATTTAATTAAAGAATTTGGCGATTTAGACCTGGCCAAAAAAAACCTAATTCAACCGACTTTTGTGAGCGGTTTTCCCAAAGAACTTTTGCCACTTTCAAAAACTCTTAAAAAAGATTCTTCCAAAGCCGATACTTTCCAGATTTTTATAGGCGGGCTGGAATTGGTTAAGGCATTCACGGAATTAAATGATCCGATAGAACAGCGCCAAAGATTTGAGGAACAAGAAAAATTAAGAGAAAAAGGCGATGAAGAAGCCCAGCGGTTTGATGAAGATTTCTTGGAGGCCTTAGAATATGGCATGCCGCCTTGCGCCGGATTTGGCATTGGGATAGACCGTTTGGCGGCACTGCTAACAAATTCTCATACCTTAAGAGAAATTATTTTATTTCCAACAATGAAACCTAAAGAATAAATATGCTGGATATAAAATTTATCAAGGAAAATGAAAAAGAGGTTGAGAAGGGTATAAAAGCCAAAGGTTTTGATGTTGATGTTAATTTGATTTTAGACTTTGATGAACAAAATCACAGATTAGAAAAAGAAATTGAAAATTTAAACATTGAACGTAAAAAAGCGGCAAATAAAAAAGATATTAAAAAGGGCAAAGAAATAAAAATTAAGCTGGCTGAGTTAGAATCAGAAAAAAAAGAGGTTTCAGAAAAACTAGAAAAGTTACTAAGGAAACTGCCGAATCTTCCATTACCAGAAGTTCCAATCGGAAAAGATGAAACCGAAAATAAAGTTTTGCGCGAGGTAGGAGAAAAACCAAAATTTAATTTTAATACAAAAGATTATCTGATCTTAAATGAAAAATTGGGATGGGTTGACACTGAACGAGCCAGCAAGGCAGCTGGTCCACGTTTTGGCTATTTACTGCGAGACGCCGTTGATTTGGAATTTGCTCTTGTCCGCCTTGCTTTTGACACGTTAAGAAAAGAGAGTTTTATTCCTATCATCCCGCCCGTTTTTTTGAAGCCAGAAGCTATGCGAGGTATGGGATATTTAGATTACAACGAAGATGAAGTTTATCATCTTGAAAAAGATGATCTGTATTTAATAGGAACTTCAGAGCAGACGATAGGCGCCATGCATATGAATGAAATCCTTAGTGAAAAACAACTACCTCTCCGCTATGTCGGATTTTCATCGTGTTTCCGCCGCGAAGCCGGCTCTTATGGCAAGGACACCAAAGGTATTTTGCGAGTTCATCAATTTGATAAAGTTGAGATGTTTAGTTTTGCGCGGCCGGAAGACTCTAAAAAAGAGCACGAATTTTTACTCTCAATGGAAGAAAAGCTGATGAAGGCACTGGAACTGCCTTACCGCGTTCTCCAAATATGCACCGGAGACCTCGGCATTCAGGCGGCTAACAAATATGATATTGAAGTATGGCTCCCTGGCCAAAACCAATACCGAGAGACCCATTCAACATCAAATGACACTGATTTTCAATCCCGCCGATTGAATATCCGTTATAAAAACTCTAAAACAGGCAAGAACGAATTAGTCCATACGTTAAACGGCACGGTTTTTGCCATGGGCCGAACAATAATTGCCATAATGGAAAATTACCAGCAAAAAGACGGCACCATAAAAATCCCGAACGTTCTGGAAAAATATATATGCCTTCAAGCAAATATTGGCGATTTAAAGCAATAAAAAAAGAAGAAAGAGCCAAGCGCTGGAAAGTTATATTTTTTTGGTTTTCTTTTACTGTTGCATTTTTAACTATAATGTGGTTGTTTTTCTTTTCGCCATTTTTTAAAATAACAGAAATTAAACTGCCGGAAAATGACATTGTCACTAACAATGATATTCATAAACTTATAATCGATAGTGCGCCTTTAAATCTCGGAGAAAATATATTTATCCTTTCAAAAAACCAAATAAAATCTGGTTTAGCTGCAATTTTCCCTAACATAACCGATATTAGTATTAAAAAAGAACCATTTCACGGTTTGATAGTCAATTTTGAAAAAAGAATTCAAATCGGCATTTGGTGCAATAATGCTAACTGCTATTATTTTGACAAAGAGGGAATTGTTTTTAAAGAAGCGCCGCAAACCGAAGGAGCTTTAATATTAAAAATAGAAGATTTTGAGAAAAAGGGAGTTTCTTTGGGCGATCAGGTCTTAAATTATAATCAGCTAAAATTTATAGCCGAATTCAATAATAAAATTACGGAAAACAATCAATTTAAAATTATAAAATTTAAAATCACGCCTTCGGCAAATTTTAATTTAGAAGCCATAACTGACCGCGGCTGGTCAATTTATCTGGATCAAAATCAGGATCCTGTATTAGAAGCTAATAATTTATTTACGATTTTAAACGAAGTCATAAAAAACAAGGCCTCAAACCTGGAATATATTGATTTGCGCATTCCGAGTCGTGTTTTTTATAAAATGCGATAACTATTTAATATCGTAAACGAAAATTGAGTAGCCGATTTTTGCGACTGGCTTATAGGAATCCAGCCAAGTGTAGGCGCGTTCGCCGTAAGAACAGGGGATTTTATCACTCTTGCAGGCCCCCATTAAAATCGTTGCCGAAATTGCCAGCCAGCCCTTTTGCGGCACCTCGCGGTTAAAAGATTTAATTTTAGCAGTTTTTATATAGTACTCCGCCGGAGCGCCGGAAAAGTAATCCATTTTAATCTCTTTAATATTATTTTTTTCTATAAACTGTGAAAGCCGCAAAATATCCTGTCCCCAATCAAGATTGGAATCAACAATAAATTTATAGCCACTATTAGGGCCGCCGGCGATTTCATTAAAATAAGCCAGAAACGATGGCCACACCGAAACAACAGAAATAATCGCCCAAATAAACAAAACAGCAACAACAAAGCCCTTTTTAATGCGGCGCCAGTACAAGCCAAAAAGCTGCCAAAATCCATGATAATTTGAAATTCGCTCCGTAATGCCGCCTTTTATCCAAAAACTTATCTGGCGAGCCGTTAGAGCGTAAATAAATGGCAAGGTGGGTAAAATGTGGCGGATACCGATGTTTAAATTGGATTTAATAGAGAAAATCCAATAGACAACAATGATTGCCAGCATTCCAAACTCGGCAAAATTATTTTTTAATCCACCTGATTTTTTATAAACGGTAAATTTTTTCAAAGCTAAAAATAAGGCAAAAAATGTCAATAAAACATAAGCTAGCGGTTCTTTAATTAAATAGACCAGCGGGAAATAAGATCGCGAGCCGTTGGCCGAAACTTCGCCAAGATAATAGGTGGTATTGCCGCCGCCGGAGCGCTGAAGCACCATTAAAAGCCCCAAGAAATAATGTCCCCAAGCCCGCAATATTGGTTGTGAAGAAATCCAAACACTTAAATCAACCAACGGTTTGAAGCCGAATGTGGACAAAATAAAGGTAGTGTCAATGGCTTGTTTTTGAATGGGATAATGCCAAACGTGAAAAGCATAAACTGCGCCAACCACCAAGTAAGCAACAACTAAAACCAAAATAAAACCGACGAGATATTTTTTTAAAGCCCACAATTTTTTGCCTCGTTCTTGCAGTAAAACCCAAGTTAAAATAATAAACCCAAAAATTGGAATCAAAAGGAATGTTGAAAATTTAGTTAATAAACTAAGGCCCAAAACAATTCCAAAAACCCACAAATTGCGCTGGGTCGGCACTTTAAACCATTTATATAAATAATAAAAACTTATGAAGAAAGCGGCGGCGGCGGCCACGTCGGTGGTCACTAATCTGGTATGCGCCAAAAAAGTGGGGGAGAAAGAATAAAAAGTTAAAGCAATAATGCCAGCCAAATTTCCCCACAGTTCTTTAGCAAATTTAAAAATATAAAACCCGAGAAGAATCCCAATTAAAATAATTGGGATTCTTCCGTATCGCATCATTTTTTGAGCGTCATTTCCGGAGTAGTAGAGTAAATCATTGCCAAAACCAACATCAGTTTGCCAAGCTGGCGTTCGCAATGAATCGGTTGTTAAAGGCGTATTCCAACCCCAGCTTTGATAGGGAAAATTTATCTTCATAAATAAAAGCGGAAAAGCGGCCAAATCTTTCATCAAGGGCGGATGTTCAGGATTAAGCCGCATATCTTGCTGGGTTACGTAAGAATAACCGGCCGGAAGGTGGATTCTTTCATCATAGTTAGCGGAATCATTCCACATGCTGGTTATAGCAAGTAGGCCGAAAAGTATTAAAAGCGCAATGGCTAAAATATTGACTTTTTTCATATTATGGAACCGCCACAACAGCAGTGTTTATATAAATAAAATTAATTCTGCTTTGCGGAAATTGTTTATTTAAATTATGCAATAAATTCAAATTAAAATAAATCGGAGCGATAACCGCGCTATTTTCCCCCAATTTAATTTTATTAAGCTCATCGGATTTCAGATAATTTATTTTCGTTTTCCCCGTTGTCAGAAAATAAACCGATTGGGCCGATACCGGAAGGCCGTTATCGGTCGCTCTGTCGCTCGCGTCCCAAATGACATATTTCTTTGTTTTTTCCGGCAAATTATTCAAGTATTTGGAAATCTCGCCTTGATTATGAGAAAAAGCCGAAAGTGTTTTGGGATTAAAAGCCCAAAGATTGAAGTATTGGTTGTAATTATAGGCCGCAACAAAAAACAAAAATATAATTAAAAACAAAAAAATTTCTTTTTTTAATCTCAAAAGTTGATTTTTATATTTATCCAAAACTGGATTTTCAATCTTATCATTAAAATATTTTTGAATTTTTTTATAAAGCCAAACCAAGCCAATGCCGGAAAATATCATTACCGCCGGCATGGCGCCCAAAGCTCTTAAAGCGTGGGGATTGCCTTCGGTCGTCAAAATATTGGGCAATAGAAAAATTGCCAGCCAAGAAAGCAAAAACTTATTTTCAAAAGCGAATCGTTTAATGTTTAACCAAATCCCCAAAAGAAACAACAGTCCCACCGGCAAAAATAATTCCGGCGCGCCGGCATAATTGTGCCTCCAATTAAAATCTCCGGCGATATTAAACATCCCAAGAGTTTTTGCGGTGTTAATAATAAAGGCCTTAATAGGCGATGCCTGGGAGAATAAAGAAACTTGATAGGTTCTGCCAAAAAAATCGGCGGGGCTATGTAAAAAATAAAGCCCTATAGGCAAAGCCACTAAGAATACCACCGCGATAAAAACAAGAATTCCGATTAAGTTCTTCCCGACTCCTTTCTTAAAAAGAATTGGCGCAAATGCTAAAAGCGCTAATATTGGCGCAAATCTGAATGGAATATAAGTATAAAATCCCAAACCAAATAAAATCCCCGCTATTATAAAATCCGACGTCCGACGTCGCATCTTAACGACGTCGGACGTCGTTAAATTAAACCCGCGTATTAAAAAATAAAAAGACCAGATTAAAACTGGCACCATTAAACCAGCCCGGAATCCTATCCGGCTGAAATTCACCGCCCAAAAACTCGTCGCCATAAAAAAACTTGAAACCAGAGCAATTTCTGCGCCAAATAATTCTCTTGCCAGAAAATAAAGGCCTAAAACCGCTAAAACTCCAGCTATGGCAGGAAACAATCTTAAAACCCAAGGTTCTACGCCTGTCTGCGCAGACAGGCCAGAAAGCTTAATTGCTAAAGCGTCAAGCCACACAATCATTCCTTCCCGGCCATTATTGTTAGGGTAAAAAACTTTATATTCGCCGCTATTTAAAGACGCCAAAGCATCGGCGCCGTTCATTGCTTCGTCCTGATAAAGCCCGGGCGGAATTGAAGTAAATTGCCAAAATCTAAAAAAAACCGCTAAGGCGATAATAACAATCAGCGATATAGTGTACTTATTGGGCATAACCTTATTCTACCAGAAAACTATTTATGTTAAAATATATTCATATGGAAATAAAATATACAAAAAAAGATTTTTGGCTGGCCATTTTGGCCGGCGAAATTGTTGTCTGGCTTTCTCTGCCAACGTTAAAAAATATAAAAATTCTAGAGCTGTTGGCAAAATGGGGGATTGGATTAAAGTTGTTTATGGTTTTTTGGGCGTTTTTTGTCCCGGCCGGCGCCATTTTGGGCCTTTATTTATTTTATTTAATAGCAAAATACAAAAATAAAATAGGATTTTTGCAATTGGGCAAATACGGAGTTATAGGCGTTTTAAACACATTTCTCAATGCCGGAATCTATAATTTTTTAATTTTCATAACTAATATTGCTTCTGGTTTCACTGTTGATTCCTTTTTCGTCGTGGCATTTGTTTTAGCCGTTACCAACAGCTTCTTTTGGAACCGCTATTGGACTTTTAAACAAATTGGAACGGAAACAGTTGGTAAAGATGCTTTTCAATTTTTCTTTGTTTCCACCGCTGTGGCTGTTATAAATTTTGTAATTTTACATATAATTGTTAATATCATTGGCGCTCCAATGGGTATAGACCTAAAAATTTGGGCCAATATAGCCTTGGCCTTAACCATAATTACCGCTTTCTTTGGCAACTTCTTCGGCTATAAATTTTTAGTATTCAAAAAGTAAAAAATTTGACCGCAGTTAAGGGCGGGTAAGTTTGTCTAAAATTTTAGCGATATCTTTTTCTTGTTTTCCCAGAGATTCCAAAATCGTTTCCAATTCTTTTTCGGCTTTTAGATTTATTTCAAAATCGTTTTCCGCCCTCATTTCGGCATGGCGCCCCTGTAAATTCTGGCCAACCATAATTAAAGGCAAAAAGAAAAGCTGAAGCATATTTGATATAAAAAGCCACAAAACGAAAGCCGGAAAAGGATCAAATTTCAAATTTGGCGGGGCAAAAATATTCCAAATTAACCAACTAATAGTCCAGGCAAACAATAGGAAAAAGAAACCCATTGTTCCGATGCGCTCGGTTATCCAAACAGCGAATTTTTCAAGGGGAGTAAAACTTTCCCGATGTTTTTTATTTACATTCCAAATGATTTTTCGTAATTTTTTTATTTCTTCAAGTTTCATTGCGTTCATTATACCATAATAAAGAAATAGTAATACTCCCAATATAGTTGAGATCGGCTTCGGTAACTGTAGCTTTATGAATTTTTGAACGCAAGACAAAACGCATAAAATTTATTTGATCTGCCACGATACCGCGCTGATACTGGCTGCGGGACAGGGATTCGAACCCCGATACTCAGGTCCAAAACCTGATGTCCTACCATTAGACGATCCCGCAATGATTATATTTTATTGTTAATTATTTCTACGACTGCTAATTCAATCGGCAGAGAGGGGATGGGCGAGCGTTTAATGTCGTTTTGGGCAACCGTGAAAATCCTAATCGCCTGCACGACATCATTAAGAGAAAAAGCGTCCGCTTGTTTTTTCACGATTTCCATCTGCTCCGGCGTTAATTCTTGTGCCATTAAACTTGCCAGAGAACTATCAACTTTAACAAGCATTATTTTTCGCAGGTGATTTATAAGGGCTTTGGCGAACATTTCAAGGTCGGTTCCTCCCTCGGTTAAACTACCAACATAATCAATCGCTTCTTTGGCGCCGGCATTATTAAGATAATCCGTCATTGCTTTTACTTTTTCAAAATCAACCGCGCCAAGAAGCTCTTCAATGTCTTCCTTCATAATTATTTTATCGTTCCAAACCCTCAATTGTTCAAGCATTGACTCGGCATCGCGATAGCTCCCACCGGCATAAGCGGCAATCAGGCGCACGGCGTTTTCATCAATTTTTATTTTTTCCGCTTCAACAATTTTTTGAAGTTTTCTAATAATTTCCGCAATCGTTAATCTTCTGAAAGCAAATTGCTGAACCCGGGAAAGAATTGTTCCCGGCACTTTATGGGCCTCGGTGGTCGCCAAAATAAAAATGGCATGGGCCGGCGGCTCTTCCAAAGTTTTTAAAAGAGCGTTAAAGGCCTCCTTGGTGAGCTGGTGGACTTCATCAATGATAAAAACTTTATATTTTCCGGCAGTCGGCGCAAATTTAATGCCATCGCGCAGTTCGCGGATTTCATCAATACCGCGATTTGAAGCCGCATCAATTTCTATCAAGTCCAAATCAGCACAGCCGACGGATTTTGCCAAAAGCCGGGCAATAGTGGTTTTACCGGTGCCCCGCGGCCCGCTAAACAAATAAGCGTGGCTGACACGGTTGAGTTTTAAAGCATTAGTCAAAGTCCGCACCACGTGTTCCTGGCCAATAACTTCATCCCAACTTTGCGGCCGATATTTTCTATATAAGACAAGATTTCTCATAAAATTACAAGATTACTTTATCATTTTTCAAACTTATTGTAAAATGAAAAAGTATGAAAAATTATTCAAGAAACAACGCGGCAAAAGATAAAATTGCTTTTAGAACAGGAGACCGGTGGCGGGCAAGAAAAAATACCGTTGTGCGCAACATTAAAAGTTCAAATAGATGGAAAAACACTCTGCCGAACACAAAAAAATCGGCCTAAATTTCGATTTTTAGGCCGTCGTATGCCAAAAAAATATTTTTGGCTTGTTTTGCTATAACTTTCTGCGCCAGTTCATAATGCGGCCAAGCGATGCCAACTTGAGTAAGATAGATTTTTTTAAATTTCATCTCTTTCGCCAGTTCTAAAATCTCCGGGAAACTTACATGAGTCGGGATTGGTCTTTTATAAGCCGCGCAATCCAAAATCGCCAAGTCGGCGTTTTTGATTAAATTTTTACTTTCACGCGGCATTTCTTTAAAATCGCTGGCATAAACCACTCTCTTTTTTCCAATTTCAAATAAATACCCTAAAGTCAGAAAGCGGGGATTGAAAGCGTGCTCCACGCGAAAGGGGATTAATCTGAAATCTTTAAAGTTATATTCATGAAACGGTTCTATAAATTTAAAATTTAAGCCGGCAATTTCAGGCATTTTTTCTTCGGCAACTTCAAAAGTTTGTTTTTCAGTATAAATAACGGGGTTGAACCTTTTTTTATATTTTTTTGAGGTTAATAACGGCAAGCCGTAAGCGGCGTCGGAATGGCCGTGGGTTAAAAAAATAAAATCAATTTGTTTTTTATCCAGTAATTTGATTTGTTTTTCAAAATCTTGGGAAACATCAATAAGAACATTGGTTTTGAAAAATTTTCCGCCAGAGGCGGATCCGCCTCTGGCGGAAAAAAAAGTTGACGTTTGCAAACGGGCGCTTTTACTTCCGGGTTTCCGCGCCTCTTCACAAACATACCATTTGCAATTAGGGCGGGGAATGCGACCGGACGGGCCAGTCCCCAAAAATGTTATATTCATAAAAATCAAATTT
>Ga0210022_1001089_pt1 | contig 18545 bp, 15 predicted proteins | sample CryGeymeta201520_FD_183984 | JGI IMG/M metagenome (GOLD analysis project Ga0210022, IMG submission 183984) | Groundwater microbial communities from Crystal Geyser aquifers in Utah, USA - Crystal Geyser metaG 2015-20 (SPAdes) (version 2) | ecosystem: Environmental > Aquatic > Deep subsurface >... | reverse complement strand
CTGGCGGCAGCAGCGCGATGCAAGGCATGGTCGAGCTGGGCGAAGAGATTTTCCATCTGCCGGTCAGATTGGGTATCCCGAAATATGTAGGGGGGTTGTCGGACGTAGTGAAAACGCCACGCATGGCAACGGGGGTGGGGCTGTTGTTGCATGGTTTGGCAAGTTACAAAAACAATGAGGAAAATCGCCAGCAGTCGAACTCATTTAGTGATGTGCTGGCGATGATGAAGTCCTGGTTTCAGAATAATTTTTAGTGGGTTGGCAAGCGGATTTAGACAGATTAATTTTGGTAATATTTTTTAAGGAGACGGCGATGTTTGAAATCATGGAAGCACAAACTCAGGATGCGGTAATCAAAGTGATCGGTGTCGGTGGTTGCGGCGGCAACGCGGTAGATCACATGATTGAGCAAGGTGTGCAAGGGGTCGAATTTATCGCCATCAATACTGACGCGCAGGCATTGGGTCGCAGCAAGGCGCGAACCCAGTTACAGATTGGCGTGGCCATTACCAAGGGATTGGGCGCAGGTGCCAAACCTTCAGTGGGGCAAGCGGCAGCGGAAGAGGATCGCGAACGCATCAAGGAGCTGATTGCCGGGGCGAACATGGTGTTTATCACCGCCGGAATGGGCGGCGGTACAGGAACGGGCGCCGCCCCTATCGTCGCGCAAATCGCGCGCGAAATGAATATTTTGACCGTTGCAGTCGTGACCAAGCCGTTTATCTACGAAGGCAACCGTATGCGTTACGCCACCGAAGGCATCAAGGCGCTGAACGAGCATGTGGATTCGCTGATTATCGTGCCTAACGCCAAGTTGATGGAAGTGTTGGGTAATGATGTCACCGTGCCGGAAGCCTTCAAAGCCGCCAACGGCGTGCTGCAAGGCGCGGTAGCGGGTATCGCCGAAGTCATCAACGTACCCGGTTTGATCAACGTGGACTTTGCCGACGTGCGCACCGTGATGTCGGAAAATGGCATGGCGATGATGGGGTCTGCGGTGGCATCCGGTCCTGATCGTGCCAGGGAAGCGGCCGAACGCGCCATTGCCAGTCCGTTGCTGGAAGATGTGGATATGACGGGTGCGCGCGGCGTGCTGGTCAATATCACTTCAACCAGCTCCCTGAAGGTCAGGGAAATGGAAGAAGTCATGGCTTGTGTGCAATTTGCCGCCGAAGAAGCCACCGTTATTCTGGGTTCGGTATTTGATGAATCCATGGGGGATGAGTTGCGCGTGACGGTGGTCGCGACAGGATTGGGCTCGCCCGTGAGCCACAAGATGGCCAAGCCGGAAATCGTCTATCAGAATCAGGATTTTCAGAGAACCGGTACGCATGACATGCCCTACAGCAACCTCGATTATGTTGCGCTGGATACCCCTACTATCATGCGTAGCGGTCGCCGCGCCGCAGTGGACGCGATGGAAAAATCCGGTGTGGATACTTACGACATCCCGTCTTTCCTGCGCAAACAGGCGGATTGATGGGTGAATCGGGTGAGCAGGAGCAGTGGCGGCGCTAATCATGAGCTATGTTAGAATCCGCTCATGATACCTGCGCTTAAAAAACCTATGGTCAGGCAACGTACCCTGAAAAGCCCGATAACCGTCACTGGTGTCGGTCTGCACAGCGGCGAGAAAGTCACGCTGACTTTGCGCCCGGCCCCCGTCAATAGCGGCATCGTGTTCCGCCGCGTTGATGTGAAGCCAGTCGAGGATGTCCAGGCGCGCGCTGATTTGGTGCATGACACCCGCCTGTCCACTTGTATGGATCAAAACGGGGTGCGGTTCGCCACGATTGAGCATTTGATGTCGGCCTTGGCGGGGCTGGGCATAGATAATGTCTTCGTTGAAATGGATGGCGCGGAAGTCCCCATCATGGATGGCAGTGCCGGTACTTTTATTTTTCTGCTGCAATCCGCAGGCATCATCGAACAGTCGGCGGCCAAAAAATTTATCCGTATCAAAAAAACGGTCGAGGTAAAACAGGGCGACAAGTGGGTAAAATTTGAGCCGTACAACGGCTACAAATTAACCTTTACCATCAACTTCGCCCATCCGGTGTTTGCCAACACCCAGCAACACGTCACGATAGATCTCGACGAGCATTCCTATATTCGTGACATCAGTCGCGCGCGTACCTTCGGTTTTATGCAGGATGTTGAAGCCATGCGCGCGCAGGGGCTGGCGTTGGGCGGCAGTCTGGACAATGCCATTGTCATGGACGAGTACCGCGTACTGAATGCCGACGGACTGCGCTTCGAGGATGAGTTTGTCAAACATAAGGTGCTGGACGCGATCGGCGACTTGTATCTCTTGGGTTACCCGGTGATCGGCGCTTTTTCCGGCTACAAATCCGGTCATGCATTGAATAACGCGCTGCTGCGGGAATTGCTGGCCGACGAACAGGCGTGGGAATTTGTCTCATTTGATAATGTGGCGGATGCGCCGGCTTTCCTGCATCCGCAATTGCAGACAGCTTAACGGTCTGGTTGCCCGGCGCTCAGGGGGTTCACGATGCTGATCATGCGCATATATCTGGTGTTGACCACCTTGCTGCTGGTACTCAACGTTGCAATGTATGTCTTCACGCGCAAGCACTGGTATCTGAATTTTTCCTGGAAAATAGTCAGATTTACCGTCTTGTTGTTGCTTATCTTTGCCTTGTTGTTCGTACTGGAACGCTATGTGCTGGTGGGATGGCGGGTGTTGTTGTAACGGCTATTTTTGTGCGAGTTTCTCCAGCGCATGTTTGAGCGGCGTATCACCCAGATGCTCGCTGAGTTCCAGCAGCTGGTGCTGTGCCGTTTGGGTGAGCAGGCGCGCGACTGGCTTGGGTTTGATGGGGGTGTAGTTGACTTGCACCTTGACCCTGATGCTACTGATCTCGCAGCCGCGATTTTGCAGTTTGGTCACGATTTCCGGTGCAAGTTGGCGCAGTTTTGCAGCGAGTGCACCGTTGCTCATGGCAATACTTAGCGTGCCGTTGCGTAATCCTAAAATTTGACTGGATTGCGCGAAATGGGGTGGTGCGACACGGGAAAAATGCTGCTGGAGTGCCGTTAATGCTTGTACGGTGCCAAACAGGACACGCAATTCCTCGTTGTTGCTCATCAGAGATTTTAGACGTTGAGGCACGGGTTTAATGATTTCGTAAAAAGACTGGGGCGTGAATATTATTCCAGTTTATGCTCACCGGGTAGAATCCCGAGGGGTTGCCAGGGTTTTTAAGGTCATTTAGTGGGCTGGCGCTGTGAACCGCTTGCCGAAAATGGTGCCATGTGTGCGGAAATGGCTTGCACTGTCGGGGAGATGGGCGACTTTCATGTGCAGATGGCAGGGTGTGGAGGTGTACGGATACCTATTGCCAGTGTGGTAATATGCGCTAACTTATTCATGACGATGATGTTGTGGTTTCCTGTTACAAGGGTGAGATGGCGGGTAGCTGTCTCACCCTTAATTTGTGGTTGAAAAGACAAAAAACATGATTTCAAAGGCACTTAAAAATATTTTCGGTAGTCGTAACGACCGCTTGCTCAAGCAATACCGTACGACTGTCAAAACCATCAATGGCTTGGGCGATACGATCGCTGCGCTCAACGATGTGCAATTGCGTGAGAAAACGGACGCATTCAGACAGCGTTTTGCGCAGGGTGAAACGCTGGATGCGCTGTTGCCCGAGGCGTTTGCCGTGGTGCGTGAAGCCAGTACCCGTGTGTTGGGGATGCGACATTACGATGTGCAGATGATAGGCGGTATCGTGCTGCATTCCGGCAAAATTGCCGAAATGCGTACCGGTGAAGGTAAAACCTTGATGGCAACTTTGCCCGTTTACCTGAATGCAATCAGCGGTCGCGGTGTGCATGTGGTCACGGTGAATGATTATCTGGCGGCTCGCGATGCCGAATGGATGGGCAGGTTGTACCGCTTTCTGGGGCTGAGTGTGGGCGTGATCGTTTCGCAGATGCCCTCGGATGAAAAGCAGACCGCCTACGCTGCCGATGTTACCTACGGTACCAACAATGAATTTGGTTTTGATTACCTGCGCGACAATATGGCAAGCCAGATGAATGAGCGCTTCCAGCGCAAGTTGAATTACGCCATTGTGGATGAAGTGGACTCAATTTTGATTGACGAAGCGCGTACCCCGCTGATTATTTCCGGACAGGCCGAAGGCGATGTCAACGTTTATGTCGCGATCAATGATCTGGCGAAGAAGCTGGTTCGCCAGGCCGGGGAAGAGAGTCCGGGAGATTACTATGTTGACGAGAAGAATCACCAGATTCTGTTGTCCGAGATCGGTCATGAAAATGCCGAGAATATTTTGACCGAGGCGGGGTTGCTGCCGCCGAATGGCAGTTTGTACGATGCCGCCAATATCAGCCTGATCCATCATCTGTACGCGGCTTTGCGCGCGCAATCCTTGTACCATCGCGACCAGAATTATGTGGTGCAAAACGGTGAAGTGGTCATCGTGGATGAGCATACGGGGCGTCTAATGTCAGGTCGTCGCTGGTCGGATGGGCTGCACCAGGCGGTTGAGGCTAAGGAAGGTGTCGAAATAAAGAAAGAGAATCAAACACTTGCCTCGATCACTTTCCAGAACTATTTTCGCATGTATGACAAGTTGGCGGGGATGACCGGAACGGCTGACACTGAAGCATTCGAGTTTCAGCAAATTTACAATCTGGAAACGGTCATCATTCCGCCTAACCGCCCAACCATCCGTGACGATCAGATGGATAAGGTGTTTCTCACCGCACAAGAAAAATATCAGGCAGTCATCGTGGATATTCAGGATTGCTATAAGCGCGGGCAGCCGGTGTTGGTGGGAACGACTTCCATCGAGAATTCGGAATTGCTGTCCGGCTTACTGGATAAACAAAAACTGCCACATCGGGTGTTAAATGCCAAACAGCATGAACATGAGGCAGAGATCGTCGCACAGGCGGGGCAGCCAAAAATGGTCACCATCGCGACGAATATGGCAGGTCGCGGTACCGACATCGTGTTGGGCGGCAATCTTGAGAAACGTGTTGACCAAGTTAAAGAGGACGAGAGTCTGGACGAGGCCAGCAAGGCGCAGCGCATCGCACAAATGAAGCAGGAGTGGAAGGAATTGCACGAGCAGGTGCTCAGTAGCGGTGGGCTGCACATCATCGGCACCGAGCGCCACGAGTCACGCCGGGTGGATAACCAGTTGCGCGGTCGTTCGGGGCGTCAGGGTGATCCGGGTTCAAGCCGTTTTTATCTGTCGCTGGAAGATCCGCTGCTGCGCATTTTTGCTTCCGATCGTGTCGCCGCGATCATGAACAAATTCAAATTGCCGGAAGGTGAAGCGATTGAACACAGCTGGGTGAATCGCGCTATCGAGAATGCGCAACGCAAGGTCGAAGCGCGCAACTTCGATATGCGTAAGCAGATACTCGAATATGACGATGTGGCCAATGATCAGCGCAAAGTGATTTACCAGCAACGTACTGAATTGCTCGAAACGGAAGATATTTCCGAGACTATTTCGGCGATGCGCAACAGTGTGATGGACGATGCCATCAGCCTGTATATCACCCCGGAAAGTATGGAGGAGCAATGGGATGTGGCGGGTCTGGAAAAAGCGTTAGCCGCTGATTTCAGGCTGGAATTGCCCTTGGCGAGTTGGCTGGAAGCGGATAAGCATCTCAATGAGGCGGGTTTGCGCCGGCGCGTTGCAGAAACGGCTGAACAGCTATATCAAGGGAAAGTTGATCTGGTCGGAGCGGATGCGATGCACCATTACGAGCGCGCCATCATGCTGCAAAGTATGGATGTGCATTGGCGCGAGCATCTGGCCGCGCTGGATCATTTGCGTCAGGGCATACATTTGCGCGGTTATGCGCAGAAAAATCCCAAGCAGGAATATAAGCGCGAAGCGTTTGAACTGTTTTCAATGATGCTGGACTTAATCAAGCGCGAAGTCACTCAGGTGTTAATGACCGTGCAGGTGCGTAGCCAGGAGGAGGTTGTTCCTGTTGAAGCCGCCCCGCAGGCCGAGAATATACAGTATCACCACGCCGATTACGAAGAAGCGCTGGAGCCATCCGGCGCATCAGGCAGCGAAGAGCAACAGCCGTTTGTGCGCGACGGCAGGAAGATTGGGCGCAACGATCCCTGCCCGTGCGGTTCGGGCAAGAAATATAAGCAATGTCATGGGCAATTAAGTTAACCAAAGAATAGGAGAAGGCAATGTCGTTAGTCATTGATACACTGCGCACCTCACCGGTGACAGAAGAATTAAGTGAAGCGGAAGTTGAAATTCTGGCTGAATTGTTTGAAGTGCAGGAATATAAGGCGGGCGATGTGATTGTAGAGCCCAAGGATGACCAGCCCGACAATCTGTACATTCTCGCATCGGGCGATATTGATGTGAAGATTGAAAGCAACGGTGAGCAGTCCACCATCCACATCCTCAAGCCTGGCGATCTGGCCGGCATGATTACCTTCGCGGGCGGTGCGGCCAGCCATGTCAGCGCAACGCTGTATGCTGTCGGCGATACCAAGGTGGTGAGCATGTCCCGCGCGCGCTTTGAAACCCTGATTAACTCCCATCCGATGATCGTCTATCGCGTCATGCGCGGCATCATCCGCAACATGCATGGCATCGTGCGGCGCGTTAACAGCGAATCCGCCGAATTGTCCAATTACATTTACAGAACTGGCGGACGTTACTAGAGGTATCCCTTATGTCGGTAAATCTGAATAAGCGCGTGGCGGCGCAGTTATTGCCCGTTGCGGGTGTCGTTCTGGGCATCGCACAAGCCAATATCAAACGCGAAAACCGTAAGGATTTGCTGGTGATGCAGCTATCAGAGGGCGCACAGGTGGCGGGGGTTTTCACGCAAAACCGTTTTTGTGCCGCGCCGGTTATCGTCGCACGCGAACATCTGGCCGCAGCGCAGGGCATTCGTGCCCTGGTGGTGAATACCGGTAACGCCAATGCCGGCACGGGCGAACAGGGGCTACAGGACGCTCGCACCACTTGTGCCGCGCTGGCGGGCTTGCTGGGGTGTGACGCGGCGCAGATTCTGCCGTTCTCCACGGGTGTCATCATGGAGGCCTTGCCAGTGGCGAAAATTGTCGCTGGCTTGCCTGCCGCTGTGAGCAATATGGTTGCTGACAATTGGGCGGATGCGGCACAGGCGATTATGACCACCGATCTCGTCGCCAAGGCAATTTCCCAACAGGTCGTGGTGGACGGGGTAACGGTTACGATTACCGGCATCGCCAAGGGGTCGGGCATGATTCATCCCAACATGGCGACCATGCTGGGCTATATCGCCACCGATGCGGCAATTGCGCCAGCGCCATTGCAGGCCATGGTCAGCTCCGTTGCGAACCGCTCATTCAATTGCATCACCGTGGATGGCGACACTTCCACCAATGATTCGCTGATGCTCATTGCCACCGGGAAAACGGCTCTGCCTGAAGTTAACGTGACGGGCAGCCCTGCCTACAACGCCTTGCTGGAAGCGGTTGCGGAAGTGGCGATTTATCTGGCGCAGGCAATCGTGCGCGACGGTGAGGGTGCGACCAAGTTCATCACCCTCCAGGTGGAGGGCGGCAAGGATGAAGCCGAATGCAAACGCATCGGCTATGCCATCGCCCACTCGCCGCTGGTCAAGACCGCTTTCTTCGCCTCCGACCCGAACCTGGGGCGTATCCTCGCCGCGATCGGCTATGCGGGCGTGGACGATCTGGATGTGGCGGCGCTGCAACTCTATCTGGACGAGGTGCTGGTCGCCGAAAACGGGGGGCGCGCGGCGAGTTACCGCGAGGAAGACGGCCAGCGCGTGATGGCGCAGACCGACATCACTATCCGCGTGGTGCTGAATCGCGGCGCGGTGAACGCCACGCTGTGGACGTGCGATTTTTCCTACGATTACGTCAAAATCAACGCCAGCTACCGCAGCTAGTGAACAAATCGGATCATTTTTTTGCTCGCGTCGAAGGGCTGCTTGACCGTCTGGAAAGCATCCTGCCCGGCGCGCGCGCCATCGCGCCGGACTGGCAGGCGGCAGCCGCGTTTCGTTGGGATCATCTGCAACGCAGTTTGCATCCCGTGGTTAATTTTCAGCGTATTTCACTTTCCGACCTGCTCGGCATAGACGACCAGAAACAGCGCATCGCGCAAAACACCCGGCAGTTCGTGCGAGGCGGTACGGCCAACAACGTGCTGCTATCCGGCGCGCGCGGCACGGGCAAGTCGTCGCTGGTGAAGGCGCTGCTGAATGAATATGCCGAATCCGGCTTGCGCGTGATCCAGATAGACAAGCAGGGCCTGGTGGATTTGCCGCTCATCGTCGGTCTGGTGCAGGGGCGGCCTGAACGCTTCATCCTGTATTGCGATGACCTCTCCTTTAATGCCGACGAAGCCGGTTATCAGACGCTCAAGGCGGCATTGGATGGCGATTTGGTGGCGTTTTCCGACAACCTGTTGATCTACGCCACTTCCAACCGCCGCCACCTGATGCCGGACTACATGGCCGACAACCTGAATACGAAATATGTCGGCGATGAAATACACCCGGCGGAAAGCGTCGAGGAAAAAGTCTCGTTGTCCGAGCGTTTTGGCTTATGGATTTCCTTCTATCCCTTCAGTCAGGACGAATACCTCGCCATCGCCGCACGCTGGCTGCAACATCACGGATGGACGGTCGGTATGACCGACGAAGTGCGCAGCGCTGCACTGCAATGGTCGCTGTCGCGCGGCTCGCGCAGCGGGCGCGTGGCCGGGCAGTTCGCCCGTGACTGGTGCGGTCGACAGAACGCAGTCAAATGACGATGGCATAAAATGCGCATCAGCTCGGTAGGGTGCGGTGACTGCGTAGGTGGGAACGAACGGTTTGAAAATTGATGAGAGCAAAGTGAATAATTCCATCGGTAAAACAGTTGAAGTCGCCGCTGCGGTGTTGCAGCGCGCCGATGGATCCTTCCTGCTGGCACAGCGCCCCGAAGGTAAGATATGGGCTGGCTACTGGGAGTTTCCCGGTGGCAAGCTGGAGGCGGGCGAAACGGCGCGCGAGGCATTGGTGCGTGAATTGCGCGAGGAATTGGGAATCGAAGTCACGACCGCCTACCCATGGATCACGCGGCTATTTACCTATCCTCATGCGACGGTGCGGCTGAGTTTTTTTCGGGTAACAGAATGGCGCGGTGAATTGTATCCTCATGAGGGGCAGCAGTTTTCTTGGCAAATCCCCCCCCAGCCCCCCCTTTTTCAAAGTGGGGGAGTGCCAGGAATCGGTGCGGATTTTTTGGTGGGTGATTCACAGCGCGCCGTTTTTCAAAGTGGGGGGGAGAAGCGCTCACGTTTGAAAAAGCCTGCCTTGATTCCTCAAACCCCCTTGCTGAAAAGTGGGATGCCGGATATCGAGGCGCGCTATTCCGTTGCTCCGATTCTTCCTGCCAATACGCCGATTTTGCGCGCGCTGGAGTTGCCTGCGCTGTATGCCATCAGTAATGCCGCCGAGTTGGGGTGTGAGGAATTCATGCGCCGCCTGGAAGTCCGCCTGGATGAAGGCTTGCGACTGGTGCAATTGCGCGAAAAGGGTCTTGCGAGGGAAGCGTTGCAGGAATTGGCGCAGCGCGTGGTGGAATTGGCGCATGTACACGGGGCGAGGGTGTTGCTCAATGGTAATGTCACGCTGGCGCAGGCGGTCGGTGCCGATGGGGTGCAGTTGACCTCGACGCAGTTGGCGCAATGGCATGAGCGTCCCGCCGTGGCGTGGTGTGCGGCTTCCTGTCATTCTTTGGAAGAGTTGCAGCGTGCCGAGGCGCTGGGCTGCGATTTTGCCTTGTTGAGTCCGGTGTTGCCGACGCTAAGTCATCCGGGGGCGGCTCATCTGGGCTGGCAGAATTTCGCCGCCATCGCCGCAAAATCCTCTATTCCGGTGTATGCGCTGGGGGGGTTGGAGTGGGGCGATATGACGACAGCCTGGCAGCATGGCGCGCACGGCATCGCGCTGTTGCGAAAGGCGTGGTGACTTAGTTCGGGTAATTGGGCGGGGTAAATTCCTGCTCGGTATCCGGCACGGCGACGCGGAACGCCTCGTCTGCCCACTGTCCCAAATCTATCATCTTGCAGCGTTCGCAGCAAAACGGGCGATAGGCATTCTGGCTATTCCAGGGGGAGGCTTTGCCGCAGTGAGGGCAGGCGACGAGGAGGGATGAGGGGGGCGTTGTCACGATTGCAGGGTGCAGAAAGTCAGGTCAAAGGGGACATCTTCTTCAAATAGGGAAGACTTGGCGGCATAGTTGGCAATGATGAAACGAATATTGATCACATACTTGTTCGCGCTGAATTCGGGTATGCAGGCCAGCTTTTTATTTAGACTGACGCGCAGCAATTGTGCGGAACGCCCGCCCTGCATTTGCTGAAAAGTGCCGCGCGGTGCGGTAAAGCCGATGGTTTTACCGTTTTCTCGCAACAGGTGCAGTAAAAAATTGATGGCGGCACTGATGGGTAATGACGGGGCTAGCCATTCCCGCAAATTTGCCCTTCGCAAACTGGCGGGTTGATTTTGCCAGTAATGGTAGGACGGTAGATCGAATTGACAAGTGCCACCCGGTATACCGACACGCTGTTTAATGCTCATGAGCCATTCATTTTTGCGTAAATTTACGCCCACTTTTCCGATCATGGATTGAAGATCCGCCGCTGCCTGCTCAATTTCGTTCAAAACCTGATCGAGCGCTTGTTCGGAAATGGCCGGGTTGTTGTGCAAGCCCGAAAGTGAACGTTTTTGGCGTTCAAGTTCTTGTAATAATTCAGATTTTAGTTCTGGTCGGCTGGCGACTTCGTGAATTTCAAACAGCGTGGTGAGCGCGAAATGGTGTTCCATGCCTAGCTCGCCGCTCATAAAATAATTCATGCGAGCGAACAAATCCTCAAGGCGCAACCAGGTGCGCACTTTTTCATTGAGGGGAAATTCGTAGCTGATCACGTAATAGCGGCCCGGAATCTGGTTGAAATAACTAAAGGGTGGAAGATATATTGAATCCCCACTTGCCGTCAAATGCTGATTGGTTTATTCAGGGTTATGTATTTCCCATGCAAGGCGAAAACATGATTTTCGAGGCTGCCGAATGAGCCATTGTTTATGAGGATGTCATCCGCTTGTGCAATGCGTTCAGCAGGAGAAATTTGTTGCGCAATAATCGCACGGATTTCTGATTCGTCAAGCTGGCTGCGCTGCATGACACGGATAATCTGCTGTTCTTCGCTGCACTCTACCAGCAGGACACGCTGCACCAGTTGCAGAAAGGGCGGACTTTCCAGTAGCAACGGAGCCATCAGGATGGCGTAAGGTGCGTGCGTGCAGTTTGCTAACGCTGCCTTGCTGGTTTCGAGAATGAGCGGGTGCAGGATAGCTTCCAGGCTGCGTTTGGCATTCGTATCTGAAAAAATAAGCTGGCGCATTTTGCTGCGATTGAGCATCCCGGCGGGGGTGATGAACTCGGCACCGAAGGCGACTTGTATGGTTGGAATGGCGACTCCGCCGGGTTGAGTCAGCTGGTGGGCAATGGCATCGGTGTCTATGATGCAAGCACCTTGTGCTGCGAATAACCTGGCGACGGTACTTTTACCGCAACCTATCCCGCCGGTTAATCCGATGCAAAACGGTACGGTTCGCAGTGGGTTTGGAATGGGTTGCTTAGTTTGTTTCATGGTGCAAGCAGTTGCAAATAGCTTTGGGTTAGCGTCTGCCCCCAAAACAGGGCGATCAATCCGCCGCCTGCCAGATAAGGGCCAAACGGGATGGGGATGTCGCGGCCATGTTTGACGGCCACAATCAGTGTGATGCCAACCACCGCCCCGACCAGCGAGGAGAGGATGATGATGAGTGGCAGCAGTTGCCAGCCCAGCCAGGCACCGAGTGCGGCGAGCAGCTTGAAATCGCCATAGCCCATCCCTTCCTTGCCGGTCAACAATTTGAACAGCCAGTACACCGTCCAGAGTACGAGATAGCCAAATATTGCACCCAGCAGCGCGTCATGCAACGAGGTGAAAGCGCCGTTCAGATTGAAAATTAGCCCGACCCAGACCAGCGGCAAGGTAATGTCGTCCGGCAGGAATTGTGTATCCAGATCAATTGCAGCGAGCGCCAGCAACGCCCAGATCAGCAGCATGGCTGCTGCGGCAGTCAGGCCAAAGCCGAAGTGATAGGCGGCAAATCCGCACAGCAATCCGCTGATGGCCTCAATGATGGGGTAGCGGGGTGAAATGCCGACATGGCAGGCTTTGCATTTGCCGCGCAACCACAAATAACTGATGACGGGGATGTTTTCCAGGGCGCTGATGGGGTGGTTGCAATGCGGGCAGGCGGAACGCGGTACGACCAGATTGAATGGCTCTGGCTGGGCGGCAGGTTTGCCGCTTAACTCGGCACATTGTTGTTGCCAGCCACGCTCCATCATTTTCGGTAAACGATAAATCACCACATTCAGGAAGCTGCCGACCAACAGACCCAAACCGGTGCAGATGACGATAAAGAGCGGCGGGGAAGATTGCAGCAAGTCGAGTAAAGTCATGGGTACAAGTGGTGAGTGGTGAGTGGTGAGTGGTGAGTGGTGAGTGGTGAGTGGTGAGTGGTGAGTGGGGAGTGGTGAGTGGTGAGTGGTGAGTGGTGAGTGGTGAGTGGTGAGTGGTGAGTGGTGAGTGGTGAGTGGTGAGTGGTGAGTGGTGAGTGGTGAGTGGTGAGTGGTGAGTGCGTTTTAAATATTTGTCCCTTGCATCTCACCACTACCTGTCATTATCCGACGACTTGGCCCATTTTGAAGATAGGCAGATACATGGCGACGACCATGCCGCCGATCAATGTGCCGAGTACCACCATGATGATAGGTTCCATCAGGCTGGACAGGGCTTCGACGGCATCATCCACTTCAGCCTCGTAATAGTCTGCCACCTTGCTGAGCATGGCATCCAGAGAACCGGCTTCTTCGCCGATGGACACCATCTGTATCACCATGCTGGGAAAAACTTCGGTATTTTGCATCGAGACCGTCAGGCTTTGCCCGGTGCTGACCTCGCGTTGAATGCTCTTGGTTGCGTCAAAATACACGGCATTACCCGCAGCTCCTGCCACAGAATTGAAGGCTTCAACCAGCGGTACACCCGCAGCAAACATGGTGGAAAGGGTGCGGCTCCAGCGTGCGATAGTGGCTTTGCGCACCAGTTCGCCAAACACGGGCACTCTAAGCAGCAGCCTGTCCATTATAACTTGCATCGGCCTGCTGCGTTTCCAGAAGTAGAAAAAGGCATAGATACCGCCGCCGATACCGCCAAAAATAGCCCACCACCAGGCGACAAAGAAATCGGAAATAGTCATAATCAGCAAAGTCGGTGCGGGTAAGTCAGCACCGAAGCTGGAGAACAATTCCTTGAACGCGGGAATGACGAAAATCATGATCACGGCGGTGATGATAAAAGCCACCACAATGATGGCAATAGGGTAGAACAATGCTGCTTTGATTTTGCCTTTGATCGCTATAATTTTTTCTTTATAGGTGGCCAGGCGATCCAGCAAGCTGTCCAATATGCCTGCCGCTTCACCTGCGCCTATCAGGTTGCAATATAGATCATCGAAATACAGAGGATGTTTCTTGAAGGCTTGTTGCAGGCTACTACCGGTTTCGATGTCTGTTTTGATGGTAAGCAGCAAGCGCGCTACGGAGGGGTTGTGATGCCCCTTGCCGACGATGTCGAAGGCTTGTAGTAATGGTACACCCGAACGCAACATAGTGGAAAGTTGCCGTGTAAACAGCGTGATGTCTTTCTCGGTAATCGCTTTGTTGCTGTAACTCGCGCGCTTGATTTTTGTGACTTGAATGCCTTGTCGGCGCAAGTTGGCAGATAGTAAGGCTTGTCCCGCTGCACGCATCTCACCCTTGACTATTTTGCCAGTCTTGTCTTTGCCTTCCCAGCTATAGGTATATTCTTTTGTCTTTGATGCTGCGACAGCCATGGCGAGTCCTTTGGGTTGCTATCTAACGGGCATGGCAAAAAACCATCCCTGAAAATGAAAGTTGACATGCCCGTTTTTATCACTTCAAGCTCCTCCCGCGTGCGGGAGAAGAGGAAAATGAATCGTTATGTGAGTTTCACGTTATCAATAGCGGGAATAATGCCGAGCTTTGCGTCTCTTGTAAAGCTGAAGTGGCAAGTGGTTCGTGGTCAGTCGTGAGTGGTGGCGAATAAGTGATGAACGGTAATAAATCAACGATGGACGGGCTTATACCCGTCCGGCCTATGCTACTGTTCATTGCTTGGTTTTTGGGGTTGTATCGGAAAAAGGCGCGCAACCTTGACGATGCGATCCTGCGTCTGAATGATTTCGATCGGATAACCGGCGATTTTCAGGCTGGTGCCAGTTTCAGGGATGTCCTCAAGATGTTCGAGTATCAGCCCGTTGAGTGTTTTTGCACTCTCCAGTGGCAGGTGCAAACCCAGTTTGCGGTTCAATTCGCGTAGGCTGCTGCTTCCTTCCAGCAATACGCTGCCATCATCCTGGCGCATAAACTTTCCGGTTTGCGCGGGGGATTGAGTGGTGAATTCGCCGACGATTTCTTCGAGTATGTTTTCCAGCGTAACCAGGCCCAGCAGTTCGCCATATTCATCCACCACCAGCCCCAGGCGCGAATGGCGTTCCTGGAATTGTTGCAGTTGTTGGAGCAGCGGCGTGCCGGAAGGGATGAAATAGGGCTCGATGAGTGCTTCACGCAGTTGCGTGATGTCCAGCACGGCCTCCTGCATCAGGGCAGGCACGCGTTTGATATGCAAAATGCCGATGATATTGCTGGGCGTGTCGGCATAAACCGGCAACAGCGTGTGGTGGCAGGTGATGAGCTGCTGGAGCAGCGCGTCCTGTTTGGCATGGATGTCCAGGGCTTCGATTTGACTGCGTGTCACCATCACGTCGTTGACGGTGATGCGCTCCAGATCAACCAGATTCAGCAGCATCTTTTGATGTTTGCGGGGCAGAAAATGTTCGGCATCCAGCACCAGTCCACGCAGCTCTTCCAGCGTCATTTTCTGCTTGCTCTGGTCGGTTTCAATCTTGATGCGCATCATCCATAACAGGATTTTAACCATGCCGCCCGCGACCGCAACCACCGGTTGGAACAGGGTAATGATGGGGGTGAGCAGATAACTGGCGGGTAAGGCAATCCGTTCCGGGTAACTGGCCGCGATGATCTTGGGCATGATTTCGCTGAACACGACCAGTGCAAAAGTGAGTATCAGCGTACCTAGCAATATGGCCAGGTCATCCTGGCCGAACAGGCGCAGGATGATGATGTTGGTCACGGCGGCGGCTCCGACGTTGATCAGGGTGTTGCCCAGCAGGATGGAGCCTAACAGCTTGTCCACTTTGCTGAGTAGTTTGTTGACCAGTTTGGCGCTACGATTGCCTTTGCGTATCAGGCTGTTCAGGCGATAGCGGTTGATTGCCATCATGCTGGTTTCCGAGCCGGAAAAGAACGCGCTGCATAGCAACAGGATCAACAGAATGCCGAACAGGGTACTTAAAGAGAGGTCGTCCAATTTGATCCTATGTCATTAGGTGAGGTGCGCGAGCAGTGTGCGAGAGGTAGGCCCCGGGTGTCAAGTTGACCGGGTGGGGGCTTTGCGCGTACTCCAGCGCATCATCACTACGCCGATTATCACCATCGGCAGGCTGAGCCATTGCCCCATGCTGATGCCGAAAGTCATCAAACCAAAGATGCCGTCGTCGGGGTTGCGCGCGAATTCGCCGATAAAACGAAAGCTGCCATAAGCTATCAGGAATAAACCGGAAACCGAACCCATGGGGCGCGGTTTTCTGGCATAGAACCACAGCAGAATAAACAGCAGCACGCCTTCCAGTGCGAATTCGTAGAGTTGGGAAGGGTGGCGCGGCAGATTGTCTACTTGGGGAAAGACCATGCCCCACGGCACGTCGGTAGGGCGACCCCACAATTCGCCGTTGATAAAGTTGCCCAGTCGGCCAAAGCCCAAGCCCGGCGGCACCAGGGGGGCGATGAAATCCATCAGTTCCAGCCAGCGCAATTTATGCTGGTAGGCAAACAAGGCCATCGCCACCAATACGCCCAAAAATCCGCCGTGGAACGACATACCGCCTTCCCATACGGCGAGAATTTTGAGCGGATGGGAAAAATAGTAGCTGGGGTTGTAGAACAGCACCTCCCCCAGCCGTCCGCCCAGAATGACCCCCAGAACGCCGTAGAACAGCAAATCGTCGAGCGACTTGTTGGTGAGCTGCCTGATATTCAGGGTGATGATGCGTTTGCGACCCAGCCAGATGAAGGTCATAAAGCCGGCCAGATACATCAGGCCATACCAGTGAATGGCGAGCGGGCCCAGTTGCAGGGCGACGGGATTGATATGTGGGTAAACGAGCATGGTTTAACCTAGAAACGGCAGTTGGACGGGCTGGAGTGTGCGATTTGTGGGGTGCAGTGCAAGGCGCAACGACGCGGAATGGTTGTTCCATTCCAAGGAGTTGCAACGCCGCAATGTGCCCCACAAATTGTGCAATCCGGCTCGTAGCGAACTCACCCAATAGGTGAACGTATTGTTTTCAAAAAACATCAATAAAATCATTGAATTATAAACAAGGTAAAGCGGTCAACCGCCGTTTTTAGGTTTAATCAGGTAGAATTAGCGACTTGATTATAGCTTACACCAGAAAGACATCATGCCAGTTTACCGTTCCCGTACTTCCACTCATGGTCGCAACATGGCCGGGGCGCGCTCCTTGTGGCGCGCCACGGGCATGAAAGATGCCGATTTCGGCAAACCCATCATCGCCATTGCCAACTCGTTCACCCAGTTCGTACCCGGTCACGTCCACCTCAAGGATATGGGGCAACTGGTTGCGCGCGAGATCGAGCGTGCAGGCGGAATAGCCAAGGAATTCAATACGATAGCGGTGGATGATGGCATTGCGATGGGGCATGGCGGGATGCTGTATTCGCTGCCTAGCCGCGACTTGATCGCCGATTCTGTCGAGTATATGTGCAATGCGCACTGTGCCGATGCGCTGGTGTGTATTTCCAATTGCGACAAGATTACGCCGGGCATGTTGATGGCGGCGATGCGGCTGAATATCCCGGTGGTGTTCGTGTCCGGCGGGCCGATGGAAGCGGGCAAGGTGGACTGGGGTGGCAAGACTAAAGGCCTGGATCTGGTAGATGCGATGGTGGCCGCAGCCGATAGCCGCTGTAGTGACGAAGAAGTCGAGGCGATCGAGCGTTCCGCGTGTCCGACTTGCGGGTCATGTTCCGGCATGTTTACCGCTAATTCGATGAATTGCCTGACCGAGGCGATGGGCTTGTCGTTGCCCGGCAACGGTACGCTGGTGGCGACCCATGCCGAGCGCAAGCAGCTGTTTTTGCGCGCCGGGCGCACCATCGTCGAATTGTGCCGTCGCTATTACGAGCAGGACGATGCCGCAGTCTTGCCGCGCAGCATCGCCACTTTCGAGGCTTTCGAGAACGCCATGACGCTGGACATTGCCATGGGCGGTTCGACCAATACCGTGCTGCATCTGTTGGCCATCGCGCGCGAAGCGGGCGTGGATTTCACCATGCAGGATATGGACAGGTTGTCGCGCCATGTGCCGACGTTATGCAAGGTTGCGCCATCAAGCGAATACCATATGGAAGACGTGCATCGTGCGGGCGGCATTCCGGCTATCCTGGGCGAGCTGGACAGGGCGGGGCTGTTGCACGGTGAGGTGGGCTCGGTACACAGCAACACACTGCGCGACGGCTTGGCTTGCTGGGACATTGTGCAAAATACCGATGGCACGGCGGATAAGTTTTTTCGCGCAGCCCCCGGCGGTATCGTCACCACCCTCGCGTTTTCGCAATCCATGCTGTATCCAGAGGTGGATGCCGACCGCGCCACCGGCTGCATCCGCGATAAGGAACATGCCTATTCGCAGGACGGGGGCTTGGCGGTGCTGCGCGGCAACATCGCGGTGGACGGCTGTATCGTCAAGACGGCGGGCGTGGATGCCAGCATTTTGAAATTTACCGGACGGGCGCGCGTGTTCGAGAGCCAGGACGATGCGGTCGCCGCGATTCTCGCCGACCAGGTGGTGGCGGGCGATGTGGTGGTGATCCGCTACGAAGGCCCCAAGGGCGGGCCGGGTATGCAGGAAATGCTCTATCCGACCGCCTACCTGAAATCCAAAGGCTTGGGCAAAGTCTGCGCCTTGCTGACAGACGGGCGCTTCTCGGGTGGGACATCGGGCTTGAGTATCGGTCACGTCTCGCCGGAAGCGGCGGCGGGCGGTGAAATCGGCCTGGTGCATGAAAACGACACCATCGCCATTGATATTCCCAATCGCAGCATAGCGCTGGCGATTAGCGAGGCAGAGATGACGCGCCGTCGTGCCGAAATGATAGCGCGCGACCGCCTGGCCTGGAAACCGGTCAGCCGCGACCGTCAGGTTTCGGCCGCCTTGCGCGCCTACGCTGCGATGACCACCTCCGCCGACAAGGGCGC
>Ga0210022_1001062_pt1 | contig 18837 bp, 17 predicted proteins | sample CryGeymeta201520_FD_183984 | JGI IMG/M metagenome (GOLD analysis project Ga0210022, IMG submission 183984) | Groundwater microbial communities from Crystal Geyser aquifers in Utah, USA - Crystal Geyser metaG 2015-20 (SPAdes) (version 2) | ecosystem: Environmental > Aquatic > Deep subsurface >... | reverse complement strand
GCGATCAACACCCTGGCGGCGGAAATCGACGATGCGCGGCAGGCGGACGCGGGGCTGGCTTCGGCGCTGCGGGTGTTCGTGCTGCGCCATTTTCGCGGCTGAGGGCGGCGGCAATAGCAGGATGAGGTTTGCGGCAAAACCTCACACGCCACCCGGCCCCGGTTAAGGGCACCGGGACCGAATAATCGACCTTGCGGGACAAGTTCGCCCGCTACCATGTCCGAAGGCCGCAGGGCAAGGGCGGTTGGGCCGGGCCGAGCCTTTGAAAATCAGGCCGCGCCTTCGTGGAGGGCGCAATTCGCGCCTGCCGAAGGCACAACTGATCCGATCTTCGTGCGAACGATTGTCACCTACATGGCTGAAACCCGCGAATCAGAGGGGTTCAGGGCGCATGGAATGGGCCTAGAGCCTGACCCGATCGGGTCGGTCGGAGCGCGCCAATCCCCCGCGTTTAGCCCTAAACGACACGGCTGGCGCGAAAAACCGTCATAAATGACGCTACAAGTGTAGCAGATGATTTACATTTTTGCGTCGATCTGCTATTTCTGACATATGATGAAAAAACTCGACTCAATCACACCTGACAGCTTGACCCCGCCGCAACCTGCGCCGGGCGAAAGCCGCATCTATGATCGGTATGGAGATGTCTCTTACGCGGGCTTCCAGCCCTTGCCGGATGTGCTGCTCTTCCATCAAGCCGAGCTGGACCTGAAGAGCGGAGACCTGAACGTTCTTCTCAACATCCTGGCCCATTGGTATTATCCTGACAGCATGCCCTACCTGCGGACGACCACCATTGCCAAACGCATGGGCGTCAGTGCCCGCAGTGTGCAGCGGTCAATCGCACGTCTGCGCGAGATTGGGTTGATCGGACGAGGGGAAGACACGCGGGATGGGGAGCGGTTCGATGTAGGACCGCTCCTGGAACGTCTGAAGCCCTATGCACAGAAACGCATCGCGCTCCGGTGGGCGCTAAGGGGACAGTTCGGAATGGCGTAGCTCAACGGATAGAGCATCCGCTTTCTACGCTATTCCGGGGTTCGTCGAACAACCTTACTATAGCGGGCGGAGAGGTGTGGGTTCAAGTCCCGCCGTCATTCCCAACTGTCCCTGCGCATTTTTTCAGGGGACAACTGGCAACCCAAGCCAATTTGTCTGAGGGCACCTCGATTTTTGCCCGTTTTCAGAGGCGCACGTCGGTGTGACCGGTTTAAAGTTGGCAATGGGCTGATGAGCGCCGCATCAGCTTGTGCTTGCGGTCCACGTTCACCGCGTCCAGAATCCGGCCGCCCCGGACAATATGGCCCTGCCGCGCCAGATGGCCGTCGAACAAAGCGAACACCACCTCAGCCTTGCCCGCCTTCGCCGCGCGATAGAGCCACACCGTCCTAGCGTCCGGCACCCAGTCCCCAAGGCCCAGACCCCAAAACCGTCCTGGCCGACAGCCGGTCGTGTTCCTGATATTCGATCTGGTCATCGGACAGGTTGTAGAGCGCGCGACCAGGGGAAAAGGGGGAAGGTGCAGGTTTCTGTTGCCAGGTACCTGCGGACCCCGCCTTGAGCTGCTAAGCCCAAGGACTTGGTTTCGGCGACTCGAACTGCTTACGCAGCCAGAGCCATTGCCGGAGCACGGTTGTCATTGGCAACTGTACATTTTGGACCGATAACGGTGGTACCTCACCGAGCAAAAGCTGGCCCCTTTAGACGTTCGTCGATCCTGTTTCGGCCCCCTCCGCCCCCAATGAGGGAGTATTGGTGGAGCCGCCGGGTACCGCCCCCGGGTCCGATCCGCGTATTACGGGTGCGTTTATCGCCATAGTCAGAGTTGCCCCTGACAGGGACAATATAGGGGGGCGATCAGCTTTGCACAAGCGCCGAACGGGGGGCCGTCTGCCCCCCGCGCCCCCCGAGAGTATTTCGGCAAAGAAGATGCGACGCCAAGGAGGAGCGCCCGCAGCTTGATGCGGGCGCTCCGGCCGGTTTCGCGTCGGGCTCAGAACCCGGCCTTGATATTCTCGAATTCCGTCAGCATGCGGTCGCGCATTTCCGAGCTGATCGGCACCTGGCTCAGCAGCGTGCCCTCGATCGGGTTCACATCGGCCGCCACCAGCGCTTCGGCCGGAATGTCGGCCATCGCCACCGGGTTGGTCGAGGCATAGCCGAAGTTATCCAGCAATGCCTTGGCCGAGCCGTGATCGAGCCAGGCATTGATGAAATCATAGGCCTTGTCCTCGGACCCCGGCGCGCCTTTCATGTTGACGTAGCCGCAGAACCAGGTCGATGCGCCTTCCTTGGCCTGGCGCTGAAAGCCGACCGGGAAGTTTTCGCTGCGCATCAGCGCGATCGAGTCGTTCCACGACCAGGCCACCTGCACCTCGCCCGAGGCCATCAGTTGCGACAGCTCTGACGGGTCGGCCCAATAGGCCCGCACATTGGGGTGAACCTTGCGCATCCAGGCGGCGGCGGCCTGAAACTGCTCTTCGGTGACCGTGGTCCAGTCGGTGACGCCGGTTGCCAGCAAGGCCAGTGACCACATGTCATCAACGTTGTCCGGCAGCGAGATCCGGCCTTTATATTTCGGGTCGGCAAACACCTGCAGCGTCGCCACGTCTTCGGCCGGCACGGTTTCGGTGTTGTAGGCGACGGCGGTGAAGGCCCCATCGGTCGGGATATACCAGACGCCGGCATCATCCTTGAAGATCGGCGAGTTGGTGAAGCGCGGGTCGATCTCGCCGTAGTTCGGGATGCGGCTGACATCCCAGGGTTCGATCAGCCCGGCGTCGCGGTATTTCGACACCATCTGCGAGCACGGGTGCACGACATCGGCCTTGAAGCCCGATGACACTTTCTGGAAGGCCTCGTCATCATCACCGAACAGCGCGTAGGTCGGCAGTTGGCCATGCTTGGCGACATAGCTTTCGATCAGGGCCTGAGTCTCGAACCCGGCCCAGTCGAACACCACCAGGTCGGCATCGGCGGCGAAGGCCGGTGCCGCCAGGGCCAGCGCGGCGCTGGCCAGAAGGAAATTGCGAATTGACATGATACTCCCTATTTTTTGACGGGCGGCCTGCTTCGATAGGGCAGCCGACTCCATGCCTTGACGCTAGAGCACCGATCTGGCTGGCTCAAGAAGTTTGTGGCAATTCGTTGGCTGCGGGTGCCGGTGCCGCCGCGGTTGACGTAACGGAAGTGGGGCGGGCGGCGGGCAGGGGGGGCTCTTGCGGCGGCTGGCGGGGCTGCTAGGCTGCGGCGGCAGATACCGGAGTAGCCATGATCCAGCTTGATGTCGATTTCGTGCGCGCCCAATTTCCCGCATTCGCCAGCCCAAGTCTGGCGGGGCAGGCGTTTTTCGAGAATGCGGGCGGTTCCTATCCCTGCCAGCCGGTAATCGACCGGCTGGTGCGGTTCTACCATGATCGCAAGGTCCAGCCCTATGCGCCGTATCTGGCGTCGCAACTGGCCGGGGCCGAAATGGACGAGGCGCGCACCCGGCTGGCGGCGCTGATGGGGATCAGGCACGACGAAGTGTCGTTCGGGCCATCGACCAGCGCCAACACCTATGTGCTGGCGCAAGCGGTGCGGCAGTGGCTGGCGGGCGGCGGCGCGATCGTGGTGACCAATCAGGATCACGAGGCCAACGCGGGCGTCTGGCGGCGGCTGGCCGCCGATGGGGTCGAGCTGCGTGAGTGGCGGATCGACCCCGACAGCGGGCATCTCGACCCGGCCGATCTGACTGCCCTGCTGGACGACGGCAAGGTGCGGCTGGTGTGTTTTCCGCACTGCTCGAACGTGGTGGGTGAAATCAACCCGGTGGCCGAGATTTGCGCCATGGTGCGGGCGGCGGGGGCCTTCAGTTGCGTCGATGGCGTCAGCTATGCGCCGCACGGCTTTCCCGACATCCCGACCCTGGGGCCGGACATCTATCTGTTTTCCGCCTACAAGACTTACGGTCCGCATCAGGGCATCATGGTGATCCGGCGCGGGATCGGGGCTGAACTGCCTGCGCAGGGACACTATTTCAATGGCGATGTGCTGTTTAAACGCTTCACCCCGGCCGGGCCGGACCATGCCCAGGTTGCCGCCTGCGCCGGGATGGCGGATTATGTCGATGCGCTTTATGGGCATCATTTCGGCGGCGATGCCGAGCCGCTGGCGCGCGGTCGGGCGGTGCACGGGCTGATGCGCAGCCACGAAGTGCGGCTGTTGCAGCCGCTGCTCGATTTTCTGGCGGGGCGCAATGATGTAAGGCTGCTCGGGCCAAGCCGGGCCGAGGCGCGCGCGCCGACGGTGGCGGTGGCGCTTGATCGCGCCGCCGAGCCGGTGGCGGCGGCGCTGGCCGGGCATGGCATCATGGCCGGGGGCGGCGATTTCTACGCAGTGCGGCCGCTGGAGGCGATGGGGATCGACCCGGCGCGCGGTGTGCTGCGGCTGAGCTTCGTGCATTACACCACGCAGGCCGAGGTGGCCAAGCTGATCATGGCGCTGGATCAGGTGCTGTGACGGGGCGCAGGGCGGGGGGCTTGCCGCCCCCCACACCCCCTGCGGATACTTAAACAAAGGTGAAGGGCCACGATGACGGAAGCCCCGCTGATCCTGTGGTTCCGGCGCGATCTGCGGCTGGACGATTCTCCGATGCTGGCGGCAGCGGTGGCCAGCGGGCGACCGCTGCTGGCGCTGTTCATTCTTGATCCCGAGACCGAGGCGATCGGGGCGGCGGCGCGGTGGCGGCTGGGGCTGGCGCTCGAGTCGTTCGCGCGCAGGCTGGAGGGCGCGGGCAGTCGGCTGATCCTGCGGCGGGGTGACGCGCTGGCGGTGCTTGCGGCGCTGATCAGTGAGACCGGGGCGGTGGGGGTGCACTGGTCGCGGCTTTACGACCCGGCGGCGCAGGCGCGCGACCGGGTGGTCAAGGCCGAATTGCGGGCGCGCGGGGTGGTGGCGGTCAGCCATGGCGGGCATCTGCTGCATGAGCCGTGGCAGGTGGCAACCGGGCAGGGCGGCGCTTACCGGGTCTATACGCCGTTCTGGCAGGCGGTGAAGGGGCGTGATCCGGGGGTGGCTTTGCCGGCACCAAAGGGCTTGCGCCCGCCCGCGCGGTGGCCCGATAGTGCGGCGGCTTCCGACTGGCGGCTGGAGCGCGGGATGGCGCGCGGCGCGGCGGTGGTGGCCCCATTTCAGGCGGTGGGCGAGGCTGCAGCGCAGGCCCGGCTGGGCCGGTTTCTGGACGGGCCGATCGACGACTACGCTGGCGCGCGCGATCGCCCCGACCTGCCCGGCACCTCGCGGCTGTCGGAAAACCTGACTTACGGCGAGATCGGGGTGCGCCGGGTCTGGCACGCCGGGATGCGGGCCTGGCACGAGGGGTGCGCCGGGGCCGAGGTCTTTCTCAAAGAGCTGGTCTGGCGCGAGTTTGCCTATCATCTGCTGCACCACACGCCGCATATCGCAGATCGCAACTGGCGCGCCGAATGGGAGGGCTTCCCGTGGCGGGCCGACAACGAGGATGCCGAGCGTTGGCGGCGTGGTGTCACCGGCGAGCCGTTCGTCGATGCCGCGATGCGCGAGTTGCAGGTCACCGGCACCATGCACAACCGCGCCCGGATGATCGCCGCCAGCTATCTGACCAAGCATCTGCTGACCGACTGGCGGGTGGGGCTGGCGTGGTTTGCCGACTGCCTGACCGACTGGGATCCGGCGGCCAATGCGATGGGGTGGCAGTGGGTGGCGGGCTGCGGGCCGGACGCGGCGCCGTGGTTTCGCATCTTCAACCCGGCCACGCAGGCCACGAAGTTCGACCCGGACGGCGCGTATCGTCGCCGGTTCGTGGCCGAGTTGTCGCCCGCTCCGGGGCCCGAGGCACTGGCCTTTTTCGACGCGGTGCCGCGCCGGTGGCAGCTAACCCCAACGCGGCCCTATCCGGTGCCGATGATTGATCTTGCCGCCGGTCGGGCGCGGGCGCTGGTGGCTTATGGCGCGCGCGCGCGTGGCTGAGGGCGCGAAATCCTGGCGGCGGCCCTTGCGCCGGGGCGGGCGCGGCGCGAGACTGGCGGCAGCGCTGCTGTTCCAGCCCAGCCAAAGGTTTGCCATGCCGACTGCCGCCAAACTGGTTGCCGCCCTGCTGTTCGCCGCCATGGGCTATCTGGTCGCCGAGGCATTCAAGCCGACCATGCCCGAGGGCACCCGGTTCGGCTACTTCAGTCTGATCTGCGCCGCTTTGGGGCTGGCCTGCGGCTGGCAGGTGATGGGCAAACTGGCCGGGCGCGGCTATGGTGCGGCGATCACCTCGGGGATTCAGACCGCCGCCACCTTTGCTGCCTTCGCGCTGCTGGGGTTCTGCATCTATCTGATGATCACGCGCGCGCTGGACCATCGCTATGGCCACGATGTGGTCAAGGCCTTGCTGGCGGTGTTTGCCCTGATGCTGGAAAACGGGGCCAGAATGCTGGCTCCGCCGGTCTTGGGCACGCTGCTGGCAGGGGCGGTGGTCGGCGGGGTGGCGACGGAATGGGTGGCAAAACGGTGGCGGTGATGTGATGGAACATCTGTTCTTTTATGGCACCTTGTGCCACCTGCCGCTGTTGCGCGCGGTGCTGGGGCGCGAGGCCCCGGTGGAACCGGCAGTGCTGCCCGATCACGCGGTGTTCTGGGCACAGGGTCAGGCGTTTCCGCTGATTCAGGTGGTGCCTGGCGGGCGCGCGGGGGGCGTGCTGCTGCGCGATCCCACGCCGCAGGATGTGGCGCGGCTGGATTTCTACGAGGGCGGCTTTGGTTACGTTCGCCGCGAGGTCATGGTGCTGGCCCCCGGTGGCGCGGTTGCGGCGCGGGTGTATTTCCCCGAGACCGGGCAGTGGCAACCCGGTGCCGAGTGGGGGCTTGCGGATTGGGCGGCGATCTGGGGCGAGACCGTGGTCGCCACGGCGGGCGATTTCATGGCGTTGATGGCCGAGAAACCCGCCGCCGGGACCCGGGCGCGCTACCCGCAGATGCTGGTGCGCGGGGCCAGCCGGGTGCGGGCGGCGACCGCCGCCCCGACGGTGCGGCGGCGTCACGCCCAAAGCGGCGACGTGGTGGTCGAGGGTTTTTGCCAGAGCTACGCCGAGTTCTTTGCCGTGGAAGATTATGCCCTGCGCTACCGCCGCTTCGACGGCAGCCTGAGCGCGCCGGTATCGCGCGCCGCGTTTGTGTCGTGCGATGCGGTCACGGTGCTGCCTTATGACCCAAGCCGCGACCGGGTGCTGCTGGTCGAGCAGTTCCGGGTTGGCGCGATGGCGCGCGGCGATCCGCAGCCGTGGCTGCTTGAGGCCATCGCGGGCCGCATCGACCCCGGCGAGAGCCCCGATCAGACCGCCCGGCGCGAGGCGCTGGAAGAGGCCGGCTTAAGCCTTGGCGATCTGCTGGTGGTGGCGGGCTATTACCCCTCGCCCGGGGTCAAGACCGAATTTCTGTATTCCTATGTCGCGCTCTGCGACCTGCCCGACGGGGTGGCGGGCACCTTCGGTCTGGCGTCCGAGGCCGAAGACATCCGCGGCCATGTGCTGGGTTTTGACGAATTCATGGCGCTGGTGGCCAGCGGCGAGATCAACAACGCACCCCTGCTGCTGACCGCGCTGTGGCTGTCGCGCGCGCGCGACCGGCTGCGCGCAGGCTAGGCGCCCTAGGCCCGGTGCGCCCCGGCGGCAAGGGCGGCCACCTTGGCCAGCACCTCGGCCACCGGCTTGCCTGCGCCGATGTCGTGAACAATCGCCGATCCCACCACGCAGCCGTCGGCAATCGCCGCGATGTCCTGCGCCGCGTCGGGGGTGGAGATGCCGAAGCCCACGATCACCGGCAGATCGGTGTGCGCCTTGATCCGCGCCACTTCAGGGGCCACATCGGCAGGCTTTGCCGCCGCCGCCCCGGTGATGCCGGTGATCGAGACATAATAGACAAAGCCCGAGGTGTTGGTCAGCACCTTGGGCAGGCGCTTGGCGTCGGTGGTGGGGGTGGCAAGGCGGATGAAGTTCAGCCCCGCCACCTGCGCCGGGATGCAAAGCTCGACGTCTTCCTCGGGCGGCAGATCGACCACGATCAGCCCGTCGATCCCGGCCGCCCTGGCATCGGCCAGAAAGCGCGTCACCCCGCGCGAATGGATCGGGTTGTAGTAGCCCATCAGCACGATCGGGGTGGTGGTGTCGAGCCTGCGAAACGCCGTCACCATATCAAGCGTCTTTTGCAGCGTCTGCCCGCCTTCCAGCGCGCGCTGACCGGCCAACTGGATGGTCTTGCCGTCGGCCATCGGATCGGTGAAGGGCATGCCCAGCTCGATGATGTCCACCCCCGCGCCGGGCAGTCCCGCCATGATCGCCGCCGAAGTGGCCAGATCGGGGTCGCCCGCCATGATATAGGCGACAAAAGCCTTGCGACCTTCGGCCTTGAGCGCGGCAAATCTGGCGTCGATCCGTGTCATGGCGTTCCCCCTGGCATACCGGCAGCGGTGTGCACGGGCGGGGTGGGAAAATCAAGGGCTGTTGACGCTCAGAAGCTCCAGCGGGTGCGTAGTTCCAGCATGTTGACGCCGGGGTTGCGGTCGGCGGTGCTGGCGTTCGACTTGTGGGTGACGGCCAGCGAGAGCGACACCCGGTCGTTGATCTGCCGCCCGATCCCGAGCAGGCTGCGAATCTCGAAGTGGCTGCCAAGATCGGCCTGCGCGCCCGCGCCGCCGAAATAGCCGGGCATCACACTGGCCTCGATGAACCAGCGGTGGTCCAGTGGCCACAGGGCGGCCAGCCCGCCACCCGCCCAGTATTCGCCATTGTCGTGCAGATCAATCGCCCCAGCCACCGCAAGATCGGCGCGCCCAAGATGCCAGATCGGGTCGGAATGCAGTTCCAACTGAACGATGGAACTTTCGCCGCTGCCGGGGCCCGAGTCGACGGTCGAGCCAAAGCCGAACACCAGATCGGTCGCCGCCGCCGGTGATGCAAGAAGAAGCAAAGTGAGTCCGGTGACTGTCCTGCGCATGGCGCACCTGTCTGATGACGTTCCGTAGCCATCGAACGCCCTGCGCATCGTGTTGACAATGCACGTTTTTTCACAAAAAAACTACCGTGTGCCGTGTAACGGATGCAGCTTTGCCTTGCGGCGGCGGTTATTGGGGCCAAGCTCTGCCTGCGCCGCCGGGGGGCGGCGATGATCCACTGGGTGAAAAGGCGCCTTTCCACTATGCCCCCGGTGGGCCGGGTTGGTTGCCCGAGCGGCCTTGACCCGCCCCGGGCTTGCCCCTATGCCCCAGCCGTTGCGGGCAGGAAGGGCAGGATCATGGGTTTCAAGATGGGTATCGTCGGGATGCCGAATGTCGGCAAATCGACGTTGTTCAACGCACTGACCCGCACCGCCGCGGCGCAGGCGGCCAATTTTCCGTTCTGCACCATCGAGCCCAATGTGGGCGAGGTGGCGGTGCCCGATGCGCGGCTGGAAACGCTGGCGGAAATTGCCGGGTCAAAGGCGATCATCCCGACCCGGATGACCTTTGTCGATATTGCCGGTCTGGTGCGCGGTGCCTCCAAGGGCGAGGGCCTGGGCAACCAGTTTCTGGCCAACATCCGCGAATGCGACGCCATCGCCCATGTCCTGCGCTGCTTTGAAGACGGCGACATCACCCATGTCGAAGGCCGGATCGACCCGGTCGCCGATGCCGAGACCATCGAGACCGAGCTGATGCTGGCCGATCTTGAATCGATCGAGCGGCGGCTGGCCAATCTTGCGCGCAAGATCCGTGGCGGCGACAAGGACAGTGCCGATCAGGACCGCCTGCTGCGCGCCGCATTGGTGGCGCTCGAGGCCGGGCGCCCCGCCCGCAGCGTCAAGGTGGCCGATGACGACCAGCGCGCCTGGCGGTTGCTGCAACTGCTGACCGCGAAACCCGTGCTTTACGTCTGCAACGTCGAAGAGGCCTGCGCCGCCAGCGGCAACGCGCAGTCGGCGCGGGTGGCGGCGATGGCGGCGCAGCAGGGGGCGGCGTCGGTGGTGATCTCGGCCCGGATCGAAGAGGAAATCAGCCAGCTTCCCGCCGACGAGGCGACGATGTTCCTCGAGGAAATGGGGCTGCACGAGGCGGGTCTGGATCGCCTGATCCGGGCGGGCTATCAACTGCTGGGGTTGCAGACCTACTTCACCATCGGCCCGAAAGAGGCCCGCGCCTGGACCATCCCCAAGGGCGCCCTGGCACCGCAGGCGGCGGGGGTGATCCATGGCGATTTCGAGAAGGGCTTCATCCGTTCGGAAACCATCGGTTACGACGATTACGTGGCCGGCCATGGCGAGGCCGGCGCCAAGGAAGCGGGCAAGTTCCGCATCGAGGGCAAGACCTATCAGGTGCAGGACGGCGACGTGCTGCACTTCCTGTTCAACGCCTGAGGTCAATCAAACCGGGTGACGCGACGCATCTGTCGGCCTACCATGCGCCACAGGCGACCTGGGGGGCACTGTGCCACAGAAAATCGGTGAGGTCTCGTTCTGGTATGCCGATATCGGCCTGCCAGGCCTGCGTCCGGCGCTGGCGGGCGATACCGCGGCGGATGTCTGCATCATCGGCGCGGGCTATACCGGGCTGTGGGCGGCCTATTACCTCAAGGAGGCGCAGCCTGATCTCGATGTGCTGGTGGTGGAACGCGAATTCGCCGGGTTCGGGGCCTCGGGGCGCAATGGCGGCTGGCTGACCGGCGGATTTGCCTGGAATCACGAGAAGTATCTGACCACCGGCAGCCCGCAGGGGGTGCGCGACATGGTCAAGGCCATGGGTGGCACGGTCGATGAGGTGATCCGGGTGGCGCGCGCCGAAGGCATCGACGCCGACATTCGCCGCACCTCCGAGCTGATGGTGGCCACCAATCCGGCGCAACTGGCGCGGGCCGCCGCCGAAGTGGCGCACCGCCGCGCCTGGGGCGAGGCGCGGGCGCATCTGATCTCGGCCGCTCAGGCAAGGGCGCGGGTCGCCATTCCCGGCGTGCTGGGGGCGATGGTGCTGGGCGGGGTGGCGCGGGTGCAGCCGGCCAAGCTGGTGCGCGGGCTGGCGCAGGCGGTCGAAGGCAAGGGCGTGCGGCTGGTCGAAGGCACCACCGTGACCCGGATCGACCCCGGCCTGGTCAGCACGGATCGGGGCAGGGTGCGCGCCCCCATCATCGTGCGCGCCACCGAAGGCTTCACCGCCACCCTGCCGGGGGGGGCGCGGCGCGCGTGGTTGCCGCTTAATTCGGCGCAGATCGTCACCGCCCCATTGCCGCCTGCGATGTGGGCTGAGATCGGCTGGGAGGGGCATGAAATCATAGGCGATTTCGCCAATTCCTATTGCTACTGCCAGCGCACCCGCGAGGGCCGCATTGCGGTCGGGGCGCGCGGCGTGCCCTACCGGATGGGATCAGCCATCGACCACCGCGGAGAGCCCGACCCGGAAACCATCCGCCGCCTGATCGCGATCCTGCACCGCCACTTTCCCGACACCCAGACGGTGAAGGTCGATCACGCCTGGTGCGGCGTGCTGGGAGTGCCGCGCGACTGGTGCGCCACCGTCGGGCTGGACCACGCCACCGGCATCGGCTGGGCCGGGGGCTATGTCGGGGTCGGGGTCTCGACCTCGAATCTGGCCGGGCGCACCCTGGCCGATCTGGTGCTGCGCCGCGATACCGATCTGGTCCGCCTGCCCTGGGTCAACCGCAAGGTGCGCCGGTGGGAGCCCGAGCCGCTGCGCTGGCTGGGGGTGCGGGGGATGTATGGCTTGCTCGGGCTGGCCGATCGCCGCGAGGCGCGGCTTGGCGGCCCGCCCTCGCGCCTTGCCGCCCTTGGTAACTGGCTGACCGGGCATTAGGCCCCGCGCTCTTTGCTTCCTTTCGGTCGCGCATCGCTTTCTTGCTGGACCAAATATCCCCGCCGGAGGCTTTCGCGGCGCACAAGGATGCTCCGCAGGGGGTATTTAGGCCAATGAGAACGGGGCCATAGCGATGCGCGACCGCACGGGAGCAAAGAGCGCGCGGGGGCAGGGGGCGCCGGATTTGTCAGGCGACAGGATTGGACAAGACCCGCGTAACCCGAAATAACTGCGGGCAGGGGCACTCGGGGCAGGAGGCAAGATGAAAATCGATGGCAGGCATTTTCGTTCGATCTGGCGTGACGCGGATGGCGGGGTCAGCGTGATCGACCAGCGCTGGCTGCCGCACGAGCTGCGCCTGGTGCGCCTGCCCGACCGGGCCGCCTTCGCCACCGCGATCCGTGAGATGTGGGTGCGCGGCGCGCCGTTGATTGGCGCTGCGGCGGCTTATGGTGTGGCGGTGCAGATGGCGACTGATGCCTCGGATCAGGCACTGAGCGAAACCTGCGCGGTGCTGCTTGCGACCCGCCCCACCGCAATCAACCTGGCTTGGGCGCTTGCGGACATGCGCGCGACACTGGCTGCCTTGCCGGTCGCCGCCCGCGCCGCTGCCGCCTTTGCCCGTGCCGAGGCGATTGCCGACGCGGATGTCGAGATCAACCGCCAGATCGGGCGGCACGGGCTGGTGCTGATCAAGGCCATAGCTGCGCGCAAGCGCGGCGGGCGGGTGAATATCCTGACCCATTGCAACGCGGGCTGGCTGGCCACGGTCGATTGGGGCACCGCCACGGCCCCGATCTACCACGCGATCGCGGCCGGGATCGACCTGCATGTGTTCGTCGATGAAACCCGGCCGCGCAATCAGGGCGCGCAACTGACCGCCTGGGAGATGAAAAGCCACGGCGTCAGCCACGATCTGATCGTTGACAACGCCGCCGGTCATCTGATGCAGCACGGCGAGATCGACATGGTGATCGTCGGCACTGACCGCACCACCGCGCAGGGCGACGTGTGCAACAAGATCGGCACCTACCTCAAGGCGCTGGCGGCGCGGGCCAATGGTGTGCCGTTCTACGTGGCGCTGCCCTCGCCCAGCATCGACTGGAGCCTGCGCGACGGGCTGCGCGAGATCCCGATCGAGGAACGCCCGAGTGCCGAAGTGACCCATGTTCAGGGCCGCGACGAGCAGGGCCGGGTGCTGATGGTGCAGATTGCGCCGGACGCAACACCCGCGCGCAACCCGGCGTTCGACGTCACACCCGCGCATCTGATCACCGGCCTGATCACCGAACGCGGGGTCTGTGCGGCCACCGCGCAAGCGCTGGCGGCGATGTGGCCGGATCGCGCCCGGCAGGTTTAGGCGCCCAGTCAGCCGACGCGGGAATTGCGCTTGCGTTCAAGCTGGTTGAGATAGCGCTTGCGCATCCGTATGTTCTTGGGCGTGACCTCGACCAGCTCGTCGGTGTCGATATAGGCAATCGCCTGTTCCAGCGACAGCTTGACCGGCGTGGTCAGGCGCACCGCTTCATCCGTGCCCGAGGCGCGCACGTTGGTCAGTTTCTTGCCCTTCAGCGGGTTCACGTCGAGATCGTTTTCGCGCGCGTGTTCGCCGATGATCATGCCCTCGTAAACCGCTTCCTGCGCGCCGATGAACAGATGACCGCGCTCTTCAAGGTTCCACAGCGCATAGGGCACCGAGACGCCGTTTTCCATCGACACCAGCACCCCGACCCGGCGGCCCTGGATCGGGCCCTTGTGCGGCGCCCATTCGTGGAACACCCGGTTCAGCACGCCGGTGCCGCGGGTATCGGTCAGGAATTCGCCGTGATAGCCGATCAGGCCGCGCGACGGCACATGGGCGATGATGCGGGTCTTGCCGACCCCGGCCGGTTTCATTTCCACCAGTTCGCCGCGCCGCGGGCCGGTGACCTTTTCGATCACCGCGCCGGTGTATTCGTCGTCAACGTCGATCGTGACTTCCTCGATCGGCTCCAGCCGCTGGCCGTTTTCCTCGCGAAACAGCACCCGCGGCCGCGAGATGCTGAGCTCGAACCCCTCGCGGCGCATGTTTTCGATCAGCACCCCCATCTGCAACTCGCCCCGCCCGGCCACGTCGAAAGCGTCGCCCGAGGCGGTGTCGGAGACCTTGATCGCCACGTTCAGTTCGGCCTCGCGCATCAGGCGCTCGCGGATCACCCGGCTTTGCACCTTGGCGCCGTCCTTGCCGGCCAGCGGACTGTCGTTGATCCCGAAGGTCACGGAAATCGTCGGCGGGTCGATCGGCTGGGCGGGCAGCGGCACATCGAGTTCCAGCGCGCACAGCGTATCAGCCACGGTCGCCTTCGACATGCCGGCAAGGGTCACGATATCGCCCGCTTCGGCCACGTCGATCGCGTTTTGCGACAGGCCGCGAAAGGCCAGCACCTTGGAGACCCGGAACTGTTCCAGCTTTTCGCCGGTGCGCGACAGCGCCTTGATGGTTTCGCCCGCGCGCAATCGGCCTGATTCGACCCGGCCGGTCAGGATGCGGCCGATGAACGGGTCGGCCGAGAGCGTGGTGGCCAGCATCTGGAACGGCTCGTCGCGCCGCGCAACCTGCGCGGGCTGCGGCACATGCGACAGGATCAGCTCGTAAAGCGCGGTCAGATCGTGGCGCGGGCCGTCGAGCGTGGTATCGGCCCAGCCCGCCCGGCCCGAGGCGTAAAGATGCGGGAAATCAAGCTGATGGTCGTCGGCGCCAAGGTTCGCAAACAGATCGAACACCTCGTTCAGGGCGCGATCGGGTTCGGCGTCGGGCTTGTCCACCTTGTTGAGGATCACGATCGGCCGGAGGCCAAGCGCCAGCGCCTTGGCGGTGACGAACTTGGTCTGCGGCATCGGGCCTTCGGCGGCATCGACCAGCAGCACCACACCATCGACCATGCTGAGGATGCGCTCGACCTCGCCGCCAAAATCGGCGTGCCCGGGGGTATCGACGATGTTGATGCGCTTGCCGTGCCATTCCAGCGAGGTGCATTTGGCCAGAATCGTGATGCCGCGTTCGCGCTCGATGTCGTTGCTGTCCATCGCGCGTTCGGCCACGGCCTGGTTGTCGCGAAATGCCCCGGACTGTTTCAAGAGCTCGTCCACCAGCGTGGTCTTGCCATGGTCAACGTGCGCGATGATGGCGATGTTGCGAAGCTCCATCGGAATTGTCTCTTTTCGGTTATGTCTGATGTTGGGGCGGCGTTACATCACGTAAGCCGGGAATGCCAGCGGAACCTTGCACGGCGTGGGTTATCCGGGCTCAGGTCGCGATGTAGCGGTCGCGGCGGTGGTTGATGGCGATCACCAGATTGACCACCAGCGCGCCAAGGAAGCTGTAAGCGACGGTTGTGGCATCGCGCAGCATGAGCGCCACCGCGAACAGCACGGCGTCGAACAGAAGTTGGGTCCAGCCGGCGCGAAAGCCGGTCTTGTCTTGCAGCACCAGCGCCACGATGCCGACCCCGCCAAGGCTGGCACCATGGCGAAACAGCGCCAGCAGCGCCGAGCCGGAGACCGCCCCGAACAGGATCGCGCCAAACGCCGGGTCGAGGTGGGCAAAGCTGATCCAGCCCGGCATCACCAGCGTCAGGCCCGACAGCAGGGCGACACTGATAAAGGTCTTGAGCGTGAACCCAAGCCCCATGCGGCGATAGCCGAGCCAGTAGAACGGCAGGTTGATGGTGAAGAACACCGCACCGAAGCTGATGCCGGTGGCGTAGGAGATCAGCACGGCGAGGCCCGCGGTCTGGCCGGTGACGAGGCCGAGATGGGTCAGAATCAGGATGCCGAACGCCGCCATGCCGGCACCGTAAGCGATGCCCTGCGCGTCTTCGATCATGGTGTGGTGAGCGGGATCGGTCATGGGGTGGGGTGGGGTGGAAGGGCCGGGGGGCTTTCCGCCCCCCGCACCCCCCGAGGATATTTTTCCCAATGAGAAGGGTGAGGACCGGCCAGCGAGCCGGTCCCTGGGGGGTCAGCCCTTGAGGGATTTGTTGAGGGTGTCGTTGACCTTTTCGAGGAAGCCGATGGTGGTGAGCCATTTCTGATCGGGGCCGACCAGCAGGGCCAGATCCTTGGTCATGAAGCCGGCTTCGACGGTATCGACGGTGGCCTTTTCCAGCGTGGTGGCAAAGCGCATGAGCGCCGCGTTGTCGTCGAGCTTGGCGCGGTGCTTGAGGCCGCCGGTCCAGGCGTAGATCGAGGCCACCGAGTTGGTCGAGGTTTCCTTGCCCTGCTGGTGCTGGCGGTAGTGGCGGGTCACGGTGCCGTGCGCCGCCTCGGCCTCGACCGTCTTGCCATCGGGGGTCATCAACACGCTCGTCATCAGGCCAAGCGAGCCGAAGCCCTGGGCCACGGTATCGGACTGCACGTCGCCGTCGTAGTTCTTGCAGGCCCAGACGTAGCCGCCCGACCATTTCATCGCCGAGGCCACCATGTCGTCGATCAGGCGGTGTTCGTAGGTGATGCCGGCTTTCTTGAATTCGGCTTCAAATTCTTCCGCATAGACTTGGGCGAACAGATCCTTGAAGCGGCCGTCATAGGCCTTGAGGATGGTGTTCTTGGTCGAAAGATACACCGGCCAGCCGAGGTTGAGGCCGTATTGCAGCGAGGCGCGGGCGAAGTCGATGATCGAGGCATCGAGGTTATACATGCCCATCACCACCCCGGCGGAAGGGGCGTCATAGACCTCGCGTTCGATCACGGTGCCGTCGTCGCCGACGAATTTCAGCGTCAGCTTGCCCTTGCCGGGAAAGCGGAAGTCGGTGGCCTTGTACTGGTCGCCGAAGGCGTGGCGGCCCATCACGATCGGTTTGGTCCAGCCCGGCACCAGCCGCGGCACGTTGCGGCAGATGATCGGCTGGCGGAAGATTACCCCGCCAAGGATGTTGCGCAGGGTGCCGTTCGGCGATTTCCACATCTGCTTGAGGCCGAATTCCGCGACCCGCGCCTCATCGGGGGTGATGGTCGCGCATTTGACGCCGACGCCATATTGCTTGATCGCATTGGCCGCATCGACGGTGACCTGATCGCTGGTGCGGTCGCGTTCCTCGATGCCAAGATCGTAGTATTTCAGATCAAGGTCGAGATAGGGCAGGATCAGTTTGTCCTTGATGAAATGCCAGATGATGCGGGTCATCTCGTCGCCGTCGAGTTCGACAACGGGGTTGGCTACCTTGATCTTGGTCATGTCGGTCCCTTCCAGATGGATTCGATTGCGGCGGCTATAGCGGATAAGCTTGCCGTCGAACAGATGGTATGCGGTAGTATACCAAAAATTCGCTCACGCACTGGAGCGGGGGCGGCTGGCGACGGGTGCTGTCACCGCGTGACCTCGGTCAACCGCCGTTTCACATAGTCCGAGACCGTGCTGATCATCGGGGCCATATGCGCCTCTTCGTCCTTGAAGAAGTGATCGGCCCCTTCGATCTGGGTGTGGGTGATGGTGATGCCGCGCTGCTCGTGCAGCTTGTTGACCAGGTTCACCGTGTCTTTCGGCGGCGCCACCCGGTCGGCGGTGCCGTTGATGATCAGGCCGGACGAGGGGCAGGGGGCAAGGAAGCTGAAATCATACATGTTGGCGGGCGGCGCGACCGAGATGAAGCCGGTGATCTCGGGGCGGCGCATCAGAAGCTGCATCCCGATCCAGGCCCCGAAGGAAAACCCCGCCACCCAGCAGTGCTTGGCGTTCTGGTTCATCGATTGCAGGTAATCGAGCGCCGACGCCGCATCCGACAGCTCGCCGATGCCCTGATCGTATTCGCCCTGGCTGCGCCCGACGCCGCGAAAGTTGAAGCGCAGCACGGTGAAGCCAAGCTTGTAAAAGGTGTAGTGCAGGTTGTAGACCACCTTGTTGTTCATCGTGCCGCCGAACTGCGGATGCGGATGCAGGACGATGGCAATCGGCGCGTCGCGTTCCTTCTGGGGATGATAACGGCCTTCCAGCCGCCCCTCGGGGCCGACAAAAATCACTTCGGGCATGGGTTCAGCCTGTCTCTTTCTACCTTGGAAATTGTTGATTAATTCCCTCGGACAACCTAGAAGAATTCAAAAGCACCAACACGGCCCCCGACCGGGTGCCGCGCGATGGTTGCCCCGTGAGTTAAGCGGCCTCAGGCATGACGTCAATGGATTTGGAGAAATTGCCATGAAACTCTCGACCAAGGGGCGCTATGCGGTGGTGGCGCTGGCCGATCTTGCGCTGGCGCAAAAGCCCGGCGGCGAGGTTGAAATGATGTCGCTGGCGGAAGTGTCGAAACGGCAGGACATCTCGCTGGCCTATCTCGAGCAGTTGTTCGTCAAGCTGCGCCGGGCCGGGCTGGTGGAAGCGGTGCGCGGGCCGGGGGGGGGCTACCGGCTGGCGCGCAGTGCCGATGCGATAAGGATCAGCGAGATCCTTGAGGCGGTCGAGGAAAGCGTGAGCGCGATGCACAGCAGCGCCGGGGCCAGCGGGGCGGTGTCGGGCACGAGGGCGCAGTCGCTGGCGAACCGGCTGTGGGAGGGGCTGTCGGCGCAGGTCTATGTCTATCTGCACCAGACCCGGCTGTCGGACGTGATCGGCTCGGAACTGCGGCCCTGTCCGGCGGTGCCGGCGCTGTTTCGGGTGGTGGACGAGGAATGAGGCGGCGGGAGGGCGGCAAGGCCGGGGGTTTTCCAACCCCCCAGCGTCGCCACAGGCGACGCGTTCCCCGCTGAAAACAGTCCACTGGACTGTTTTCCGGGCGCGTGTCACCCCCGAGGATATTTTTGCAAAGGTGAATGAGTTTGAAGTCGCGGGTCTATCTTGACTGGAATGCAACCACGCCGCTGCGGCCCGAAGCGCGGGCGGCGATGGTGGCGGCGATGGAGTGCCTGGGCAATCCGTCCTCGGTGCATGCCGAGGGGCGGGCGGCGCGCTCGCTGATCGAGCGGGCGCGCGCACAGGTGGCGCAGGCTATGGGCGCCGACGGCGCGGATGTCATCTTCACCTCGGG
>Ga0210022_1001053_pt1 | contig 18911 bp, 17 predicted proteins | sample CryGeymeta201520_FD_183984 | JGI IMG/M metagenome (GOLD analysis project Ga0210022, IMG submission 183984) | Groundwater microbial communities from Crystal Geyser aquifers in Utah, USA - Crystal Geyser metaG 2015-20 (SPAdes) (version 2) | ecosystem: Environmental > Aquatic > Deep subsurface >... | reverse complement strand
TACTGCAGACGCTTCTAAAATCGATTGGTATTGAATCCGGAACTATATTGAGCACTACAGCAAAATTTGATAGAGAAGATTCAATTAAAAAATTCAAAAATAATAAATTAAAGGTTTTAATAAATTATGGTGTGCTTACAACAGGTTTTGATGCGCCAAACCTAAATACATTAATAATTGCTCGACCTACTGCATCAATCGTATTGTATAGTCAAATGGTTGGTAGAGCTTTAAGAGGTGTTAAGAATGGAGGTCACGAAATAAATAAATTAATTGATCTAAGAGATAATTTTGATTTAGGCGATGAATCAGATATGTTTGGGTTCTATGATGAAATTTGGAATAACTAATACTAAAAAATAAATGGCAGTACATTACTTTGACCCCAATGGTGTTGACTCTTTAAGAGACAACGGTTACAGAGATACCGCAATGGCTCTATCTGAATTACTAGATAATTCAATACAAGCTAATGCAAATAAAATTGAAATTATTCTAATTGAAAAATTATCAGCAACAGGCAAAAGAGAATGGCTTGTAAATGAAATATTTGTTGTTGATAATGGTGAGGGAATGGAGAAAGACACTTTGGAAACAAGCTTGCGATTTGGTGGAGGGACAAGACACGGAGCCGCTAAAGGGCTTGGTAAGTTTGGTATGGGATTACCAAATTCATCTGCATCTCAATGCCCAAGATTTGAAGTTTATAGTTGGAAAAAAAATTCACCTATCCATTACAATTATTTTGATTTTAAAGAAATAAAAAGTAAAAAATCAGAATTCTTACCCGAAGTAAGCCAAACTAATTTGCCAAAACATATTGAACAAATAATTAATCCTAAATCTAATTCTGGTACAATTGTTCGATGGGTCGATTGTGATAGATTAATTTTAAGAAGAGCCAATAAATTGGTTCCACATATTGAGTGGCCACTAGGTAGAATTTTTAGATATTATATTAATGAGAAAAAAGTTCAAATTAAAATAAGAGTTTTTCAATCGAGTGGAAATTCAATTTCAGAATCATTTGCTTTAGCAACTCCAATAAAAGCAGTAGACCCTTTGTTTTTGATGACTAATAATCAATTGAAAATACCTTTTGACAATCAAGCTACAAATACACCTTGGCAAGATGGAGAATATTTATTTCCAGATCCGAATGGAGATAAAGAAAATAAAGCTTTATATGAATTAATACAAGATTCTATTAAGATAAAATTTTCTATTGCTAAATCTGAAACTAAAAGATTAGGTGGTGATTCAGAATTAGGAAAAATATATAGAGAATTTATTGGGATTAGTGTTTTAAGAGCTGGAAGAGAAATAAAATTAGATGATTTTGGCTTTATTGGCGAATTAGGAGACCCATTAAATAGGTGGTGGAAAGTTGAACTTTCTTTTGAGCCAAATTTTGACTCTTTCTTTGGATTAGATAATACTAAACAGAATGTACACGCATTCAGAAAGATAATTGATAAAGATCAATTGGAAAGAACTGAAGATGACATACAGCTTGAATTCATCTGTAAATTATCGGAGTTTTTAGAAAATCAAATTCGATTAATGAAAAAAGATATTGTTTTGATTGATGCTGGTAGTAGAGGAGGAATTAGAAGCGGTGGTGTAGCAGAAGGTGGAACAACATATCCTGATAACCCAAGTGGAGGAGATATTGGTCCTTTCCCTTCTGGAGCTGTTTTGGTTCCACTTCCTGATGATGACCTAGAAAATATTGAAGAAGAAAAAGACGAAGATAAGGAGGAATTGAAAAAATGGCTTTTATTGAGATATCCTGAATATGATTCAGATGCTACGAAACTTAATTTAGCTATTGATTGGTTTTTTACAACTGAATATAATCAATTGATAGTTTTCCTTCAATTAGGTGCTGCGGAATTTTATAATTTCAAACCGATTGGACATAGAACTATTATTGAAATTAACACTGAACACGATTTCTACTTAGAGTTTATAAGACCTTTGTTAGATGAAAAAGATTTGAATAAAATAGATCCTTTATTGCTATTATTTGGGGCAATGGTGGAAGCTGAAAAAGAACTTGTGTCTTATCAACAATATATTTCAAGATTTAGAAGTTTATTTGCCGTAAAATTAAACCAGTTTATTCTTGATTGGAAAGAAAAACAATAATTATGCTTTTCAAAAACGGAATAAATCTACAACCCAAGCTTAGCGAATACATAAGTAATTCGCGAAGGCTTTTTATTTTCTCCCCATACATAAAGTTGGAGACACTGAAAGCATTGATTGACAGACAAGAAAATGTAAAAGCAGTTTTTGTAAGATGGGAAACCAAAGATTTAATTCTTGGTTCATCTGACTTGGAAATTTATACTTATCTGAAAGCAAAAGGAATTACACTTTATAGAAATTCCCGTTTGCATTTGAAAGCATATATAGATGAATACAAAAATTGTTTTCTCACAAGTGCAAACATTTCTTCTCGGGCTTTAAATCTTCCACCTTACTCAAACTACAATTATGAAATTGGAACTATTGTAGAAGATTTGGGTATTGAAGACAGACTGTTTTTCAACATCATTGAAAGTGATTCCATTTTAATCACAGACAATATTTACAAGCAACTAAGCGAGCAACTTCCCGAAAGGAAAAAGGAATTTCCTGACGAAAAAGAATTTCATTTCAAGATTGAAGCACCTGACAAAGATTTTTTGATATCCGCTTTGCCAATGACTTACAGCATTGAAACACTATACAGAATTTACGAGAACAAAGAATTTGTCAACGAATTAGAATTGAATTGTGTTTTGCACGACTTAGCGATTTATAAATTACCTTTAGATTTGTCTTCAACAGAGTTTCGAGAAAAATTGAAAGAGGCATTTTTCTCTCACCCTTTCATTAAAAGATTTTTAGAAGATTTGGAATTAACCGGAGAGGTGTATTTTGGTACAGCCAAAGAATGGATTCACAAAAATTGTGCAGATGTCCCAACTCCTCGAAAGTTTGAGATAACAGAAAACATTCAAATTCTTTATAGATGGATTGTAAAACTTGGAAACGGTAAATATGTCGTAGATCGTCCAAATTATTCTGAAAGACTTATTGTTGTAAAGTAATTCATCATATTCAACTAAATCTTACACCAACGGAGGACTGATTTTAATAAAGGAAAAACTGGAAGAAAACCCCAACTATTTCCTGCAACCGACATCATTTTTGAATATGATTTTAGAAACTGAAAAAATATGGGAATGACCAAGTTACCACAACCCCAAAAAACCAAATCCCACCAATAACCATATCATCCCCAACCCAGAGTTCTTTCATTATCTAGAATTTTTTATCTATTTATGTAACACACTTCTACATTTTTAGACTAAACTCCATTGTGCATCCCATTAATTCCGAATTTAATACCTCAGAAATACCGGATTACAATTTTTATAAAAACCCTAAAGTCTTAATACTTTATATCAAAAACATACAATATATGAATACAAAATTATTAATGATTGCAAGTGCTATTTTTTGTGGTGTTATCGGTATTGGAATGACGTTCCTTTCAGCAGAAATAGCAGAATATCTCGGCACAGAAATAAATGAAATTTCCTCTTTAATTTTTCAAATTTTAGGAGCAGTGTATTTAGGATTTGGAATGTTAAATTGGATGACCAAAAACAATTTGATTGGTGGCATTTATAGCAGACCTTTAGTTATTGGAAATTTGGTTCATTTTTTAGTCAGTTCCTTTGCTTTACTGAAAATGGTAGGAGTTACCGAAAATAATTTCAGAATTATTCTTGTACTTACCGTAATGTATTCTCTTTTCACACTATTTTTTGGCTATTTATTTATGGTGAATCCAAGCAAAATATCAAAATAAAACACCCCCATTCCAATGTAAACTCAAAAAAAAGCCTTCATAAAAAATATAAAGGCTTTTCCATTTTAATGTGCAGACCTTAAAACCTACTCTTTACTATACAAATGTGCCATTAATCCACCAAAGTCGCCATAAACTTGTTGTAAGCGTATTTTTCCTTCTGCATCAAAATCGAATGATTCATATAAATGAATGACCCCCGATTTGGCTGCGGTGGTGTCTGTTGCAGGTAGCGTAACTTCCCAACTGCTATAATGGCGTACAGAACCATCTGCCATTTTAGTGTCGGCATTAACGCCAGGTAATAATGCAGGAGGGGAAGTGAGCATTTTAAAATCAAATGTTGCCCACATGTTTTTGTCGCTCTCCATCATCTCATCTAAACTTAAAGAATCCTTAGGTGCTCCAAAAGCGGTTTCTAACATAACAAAATCTTTGGAATACATGGAATAATCTAAATTTTCATTTTGCCATTGTTCTAAATTGGTTAGAACTGTTTTTGAGTTTTGTTCAAAAGCCTCGCTTGCCGAAGTATCGGGTTTTGGCTGACATCCCACAAAGAGGAAAGATAAAAATAAAAGTGCATAGATACTTTTCATATTATTGGTTTTTAGTTAATTTGATATTAAAATTAAGTAATTTTAAGATACAAAAAACAAAATTCCTATTTTTTTATATTTTTTACTACGAGCTATAAAAAATAGTGTGCCAAAATAGAAAACAACAAACACTACAGAAAGAAGCGCACCAATGGCAAAATCCACCTACCAAAAAAAACAAGTAAGTGGTGTACATATCTCTCAAAAAAATAAATTATTGGCAGTATTTTCCATTTGTTGCCGTAATATAGTTTTTGTAGATTTACATGATTAACTAGGAATCCACAAAAAATGAAAACCAAATCTGTACCACTATGAAAAACAAAAGATTAACCATGATATTGGCATCTGTGGCAATTATATTGCTCATCCCACTCATCGCCATGCAATTCACCAACGAAGTGAACTGGAATGTATTTGACTTTGTAATTATGGGTGTTCTATTAGTTACAACAGGTTTATTATGCGAACTCGTACTGCGAAAAGTGAAAAGCACCAAAAACAGAATTATTCTTTGTGGAGTTCTTTTAGTTGCGTTGTTTTTAATTTGGGCAGAACTTGCGGTTGGAATTTTTGGATCACCGTTTGCCGGCTCTTAAATTTAAAAAACGTTTTAGCTACTCTTTTAAATCCATGTTTTATTATTGCATTTAACTGCATCACTACGCTTTACTGTCCTTTTAAAATTTTATCTTTTGAATATGCGTTTTTTACCAACAGAAAAACCATGTTTTTTGCATTTGTTTTTTTTCTATTTTTGGTTAGAAACTCACCTTTAAATATGAATTGTCCATTAACGATTTTTTCAAACCAGCCGATATATTCAAATGGCAATCCCCCTGGCTTTAAAAAAACAATACTATTAAACAGATGAAATATCACGCCTTTATTTCCTATAGTCACCGGCAAGACGATACCCTTGGAGCTAACCTGGAAAAAGCTCTTGAAAAATTTGCAAAACCAACTTTTAAACGCCGTGCACTTCAAATATTTAGAGATGCAAACGACCTTTCAGCAGCTGCCGATTTAGGTGAAAAAATAAAAACAGGACTTCTAGAATCGGAATATTTTATTTTTATGGCATCACAAGCCTCTGCGCAATCCAAATGGTGTCAAAGAGAAGTCGCTTTATGGCGGGAGCATAAGTCGATGGATAATTTTTTAATCGCTCTAACCGACGGCGATATTTTTTATGACGAAACAACTTCAGATTTCGACTGGACAAGAACCACAGCCTTACCCAAAAATCTATCCGGTGCCTTTGCCGGAGAACCCCTTTATACCGATTTTAGAACGCTTAGTGCAAAAGAAGAACAAACGCTAAAGAATATAAATTTTGAAGGCAAGATTGTTCATATAGCAGCCACACTTCACAAAAAATCGATAGGCGATATGGTGGGCGAAGCGGTAAAACAACACAAACGCACCATACGGTTGCGCAATGCTGCCATATCGGTTTTAAGTGTATTACTAGTGATTGCAATTATCGCATCCTTCATTGCAGTGCGGCAGAAAGACAAAGCATTACTTTCTACCTATATTGCCCATTCGCAAGCACAATTTAATCAAGACCCCACGAAATCCTTACGCCTTGCGGAATATGCGTATGAGTTTGCAAAACGAAAAAACCTACCTGTAAAAGATGCTTCGGAACAGCTTATCAAAGTGTTTTACAGCGGTTTCGGCTTTTATCAAAAAAATCTGGAAACTGACTTCCAATTCCAAGAAAACCCATCAGATTTTTTAACAGATAACGAACTTTACAAGTACTTCAAGGAAATTGCAGAGAACATAAAAAAAGGGATTCCGGACGGTTTTTATCTCGGCAAAGCAGAAGATTTTCACTTTAACCCTACCACCAACCAAGCCATATATCTTTTATCTGGCACGGAAATGCCTTTTCCGAAAATTTATTTTATGCAATATGACACAAATAACGGTACAACTCAAATAGATTCGGTGGATATTAAACTGGATGGATTTAGTGGATACACCGCCTATGTACAAGATATAGAAATATCGCCCGATGGCAAATATTCCCTTTTAGGTTTTGCCAATTCAAAAACGGCACTTATTGAAAATGAAGCCTATCACGATATTCATATCGAAAAAAATATTTTTAAAGATCGTTCTATCCTAAAAACTAAAACCAATTATCCTGTCAGCAATGTTGCTTTTTCCGAAGATGCTACCTTTATGGTAACCCTAAGCTATGATACCGAAATAGAAAATGAATTCAGAAAAAATGTAGATTCTACCTATTATTATTGGAAAAAAGAGCCCTTTTCCTACATGGAAATTCGAAATTCGGAAACCGAGCATCAAAACATTTCTTTAGATGGCAACTACTATATGCAGCTGACCGGGGAAGAAAAGGATCCCTATTTTTGGTTTCATTATGCCCAAAAAATATATTTTATAGACCACAATGAAATCATGGAGTTTCCCGATGCTATTGCTGCTGATATCACTAAAATTAATTCTTCTGACGGTCAATTTTCAGCAAATTACAAAGGGGTCTTTAATGCTGAAAAAGAATTACTGATTCGTTTAGATGTTGATATTATAGACAACCCGGGCATCGCTTTATGTTTCTCAACAGATAATCAGTTTTTAAAAGTGAGCTACTTAGGAGGTGTGCAACGCATTTTTGCTTTGAATCCTGAATTTATTATAGATAGAATCAATTCTACGGAGATTATGGGAACTATTTCTAATTTAGACCAAAAGGACAAAACCAGATTTCTAATTAAAGAGTGAAAAAGAAGGAACATTAGTAAAATAATACAAGCTTAGAATGCGGCATTACGCTGCACTAATTTAACTACTTCTATAGCTTCTTTTACGTCATGAACTCTCAAAATGGAAGCGCCTTTTAAAAGTGCCATAGTATGCAATGCCGTGGTACCATTTAATGCTTCTTGTGGTGTGATGCCCAATGTTTTATAGACCATCGATTTTCTGGAAAGTCCAACTAAAACAGGAATATCTAAATTTTTAAACAATTCTAATTTACTGAGCAACTCAAAATTTTGGTCAGTTGTTTTTGCAAATCCAAATCCGGGATCCGCTAGTATATCATTAATTCCAGCCTTACGAGCTGCTGCAATTCGTCCCGAAAAATAATATAGCACTTCCTGAGTTACATTTTTATATGTTGTCAAGGCTTGCATGGTTTGCGGAGTACCGCGCATATGCATCATCACATAAGGCACATGCAAATGGGCAACCGTAGCCAGCATATTTTCGTCAAGCAAACCTGCGGAAATATCGTTTACCAATGCAGCACCTGCTTCTACACCATGTTTTGCCACTTCGCTGCGGAAAGTATCTATAGATAGAACTGCTTCGGGAAACTGTTTGATAAGATTTTCTATTACAGGAACAACTCGCTGCAATTCTTTGGTCAAGGAAACCTCTTCAGCATTTGGGCGAGAACTATAACCACCCACATCCAGAAATGTGGCGCCATCATGCAACATTTTTTCGGCTTGCTTTAAAATAGCACCTTCAGATTGGAGTTTACCACCATCATAAAACGAATCGGGCGTTAGGTTTAAAATTCCCATTACTTTGGGCATGGAAAAATTAATTAAGAAACCTTTGCAAGTAATGGTTTGCATCTTTTAAAATTATAAAAACAAAGATACGTCTTTCTTCGTTTTTTATTTAGAACTTCCCAATTGAAAGTGTATTTTTGTAAAACAACCAAAAATAAGCCACCTTAATTCCTTATGCCAACAACCGAAAAACAATATGATGAAGTTATAGCTACCTGCAGAGCTTTGTTTATCAATAAAATGAAAGACTATGGCAGTGCTTGGCGCATATTAAGATTGCCATCGCTGACTGATCAAATATTTATCAAAGCACAACGCATTCGAAGTTTACAACAAAACAAAGTGCGAAAAGTAGAGGAAGATGAACGATCTGAATTTATTGGAATCATCAATTATAGCGTTATGGCGCTTATTCAATTAGAAAAAGGAATCGTAGAGCAACCCGATTTGGATCTGGAAAAAGCAATCCTACTTTATGATGAAAAAATAGCGGTTACCAAACAATTAATGTTGGACAAAAACCACGACTATGGCGAGGCTTGGCGTGACATGCGCGTAACCTCACTAACCGATTTGATTCTTCAAAAACTTTTACGCGTAAAGCAAATTGAAGATAACCAAGGAAAAACAAGGGTAAGTGAAGGTATTGATGCCAATTATCAGGATATGATTAATTACTCGGTTTTTGCTTTAATTCATTTAAAAAAAGATACCTAATTTAAAGCATAACATACGCAAATAGTTTTAATGGAATCCCTTGTAATCTTTTTACAGCTATTACAGTAATTGCTTTATAATAACCAAAAAGAATACCATGAAAATACTTGTTTTAATTTCCCGAATACTTGTAGGAGGATTGTTTATTTTCTCCGGTTTGATAAAGCTTAATGACCCCATGGGTTTTTCGTTTAAACTGGAAGATTATTTTGCGCCAGATGTTCTTCACCTGGAGTTTTTAGTTCCTTATGCCTTAATTATTGCCGTTTTTGTAGTGATTTTTGAAGTGCTTCTTGGCGTTATGATTTTAATTGGATATGCTCGTAAATTTACGGTATGGAGTTTATTACTCATGATTGTTTTCTTTACTTTCCTCACCTTTTACTCGGCATATTTTAATAAAGTAACCGATTGTGGATGTTTTGGTGATGCCATAAAACTCACCCCTTGGGAATCTTTCACAAAAGACATTATCTTATTAGTATTTATTTTAATTCTATTTTTTGGAAAAAAACACATTACCCCATTTTTTACTAAAAATAGCCGAAAATTTTTCCTTTTTGCCGCGCTATTATTTTGTGTGTTCATCACTTACCAAGTGCTGAACCACCTTCCTTATATCGATTTTAGAGCATATAAAGTAGGAAGTAACATACCACAATCTATGGCATTACCCGAAAATGCCCCGAAAGCTATCTATGAATACAGTTGGAAATTTGACATTCAAGGTACTGAAAAAATTGTGGTTACAAACGGCTCCTACCCTACTGTTGATGGCGAATTTATTTCTGTGGATACCAAACTTATTAAAAAAGGCTATTTACCCCCTATTTTAGATTTTTCTATAGAAAATGAGCAAGAAAATGTTACAGATGAAATTCTTGAAACCGACAAACTTATTTTAGTAATTGTATATAATATTGAACGTTCAGAATCCTACGGCTTTGCAAACATTAAAAAAATTACCGATGAAGCTATTCAAAAAGGATATACCGTTGTAGGACTTTCGGCTTCTATAGGCGACCCTATAGAACAACTAAAAACAACCCACAAACTTAATTTTGATTTCTATTTCTGCGACCAAACTGTTTTAAAAACCATTGTAAGAAGCAATCCTGGAATTTTACAACTCAACAAAGGAACCATCAAACAAAAACTGCATTGGATTGATGCATTGGATTTACACCTATAAAAATTGATAGGCTATTTAGTAAATAAAATTTTTTATGCACTCCTCACTTTATTTGGAGTCGTTACTGTTATCTTTTTTCTTTTCACCATACTTCCAGGCGATCCGGCAAGTATGATGCTGGGCCAAAATGAAAATCCCGAGCAGTTGGCTATTATAAAAAAAAAATATGGTTTTGACCAACCTGTTTCTACACAATATTTCTATTATTTGAATGATTTATCACCCATTTCCTTTCACAGCAAAAACGCACAAGATTATACCTTTTTATCTGAGGGAAAATACCAAGCTACTTCATTATTTTCATTAAAAAACACTATTGTTGTCCTTAAAATTCCCTATTTTAGAGAATCTTTTCAAAAAAACGGAAAAAAAGTAAGCCAAGTAATTGCCGAAACACTACCTAACACATTTGTGCTAGCAGTTTCTGCTATTTTTATAGCATTAGTTATCGGTATTTTTTTTGGTATTATCTCTGCCCTAGTAAAAGACAGTTGGTTAGATAAAGGAATTCAAATTTTTAGCACATTAGGAATGAGTGTGCCTTCCTTTTTTAGTGCCATTTTATTTGCTTGGTTTTTTGGATATGTGCTACATGCCTATACCAATTTAAACATGACTGGAAGTCTGTATGAAGTAGATGATTATGGGGAAGGAACCTACATACAATGGAAAAATTTAATCCTTCCGGCAGTGGTATTAGGCATTCGTCCGTTAGCCGTTGTTATCCAATTAATGCGAAATTCGTTGCTTGAAGTTCTTAACCAGGATTATATAAGAACTGCAAAGGCAAAAGGCTTGAACACCTTTCAAATCATACAAAAACACGCCTTAAAAAATGCATTAAATCCTGTAGTTACTGCCATTTCAGGTTGGTTTGCATCTATGCTTGCCGGAGCGGTTTTCGTAGAATATATTTTTGGCTGGAACGGATTAGGAAAAGAAATTGTCGATGCGCTGAACACCTTAGATTTACCAATAATTATGGGTGCTGTGATTGTTATAGCCACTATGTTTATTCTTATTAATATCTTTGTCGATATTATTTACGGGATTTTAGATCCCAAAATAAATTCTTAAACAACTTAAAATTCATCATAAAAATTATGAGAATACCTATATTAATTTTGTTTTTGTCTTCCTTTTTAAACATAAATGCCCAAGACAAAGTATTTAGCTCAGAGGCGTTAAACGATAATTTTATTTCTGAAAACGGAAATGAAATTGCCTTTTCTAAAATTTTAAAAGAACATAAAGGAAAAACCGTTTTTATTGATATTTGGGCTACTTGGTGTCGAGACTGCATTGAAGGAATGCCTGGCGTTAAAGCACTTCAAAAAAATAACAAAGAGGTCGTTTTTATTTATTTATCACTTGATAAAAATACCAAAATATGGAAAAAAGGAATCCAAAAATATAAGCTCAAAGGAAACCATTATTTTATACAATCTGGATGGAAAGGTCCCTTTTGTAGTAACATTGAATTAAACTGGATTCCCAGATACTTAATCATAAACCCTGAAGGCAAAATTTCTTTGTATAAAGCGATAACTACAGATGAACAAAAATTAAAAAAAATACTTCAATGAGAAAAAAAATAATAGCAGGAAACTGGAAAATGTTTAAAGACCTGGTAGAAGCAAACGATTTTTTTAAACAATTAATTGAAAAATTACCGGATACAGAGGCAGAAGTAATGATAGCACCATCTTTTACCAATTTATGGCATAGCTTCCAAATCACAAGAGATTACCCCATTGAAATCATTGCCCAAAACATGCACGAAGAAAATTTGGGGGCATACACCGGTGAGGTTTCTGCTGAAATGCTTAAAAGTGTGGGTGTGCAACGCGTAATTCTAGGGCATAGCGAACGCCGAATGTTTTTTGGTGAATGCGATGAACAACTTAACTTAAAGGTAGAATGTGCTGTTAATAATGAAATGAACTTTATTTTTTGCGTAGGAGAAGAAATGGAGGACAGAAATTCAAACAATCATTTTAAAGTAATTAAAAGACAGCTAGATATCGGACTTTTTGAAATGTATCCTGAAGACTGGAAACACGCAGTAATAGCCTACGAACCCGTTTGGGCAATAGGCACAGGGGAAACTGCCCGTCCAGAACAAGCACAAGAAATGCACCATTTTATAAGAAAAACCATAGCAGACGTGTATGGAAATGAAATAGCAGAAAACGTCTCCATTCTTTATGGCGGAAGCGTAAAACCCGATAATGCAAAGCAACTTTTTCAACAACCAGACATTGATGGAGCATTAGTAGGAGGCGCATCCTTAAAAGTGTCTAGTTTTATAAAAATAATACAAGCCATATAATGGAATTTATATATTTAGAATTTGATGTCAAAGTAAATCCGTTAGAACCTTGGAGAGATATTCTCATAGCGGAATTAGGCGACGTGGGTTTTGAAAGTTTTATAGAAACAGAAGAAGGCTTTTTGGGCTACATACAAAAAAAGGACTGGAAGGATACGCTTTTGGAAGAAATTGAACTACTTAACAATAAAAAAATTACAGTATCCTTTAGCAAAAAGGAAATCGAGCAAGTAAATTGGAATGAGGAATGGGAGAAAAATTTTGAACCCATTTTAGTGGATGATATCTGCTCGGTAAGAGCTCCTTTTCACGAAAAACCCGATGTCGAGTACGATATTATCATAGAGCCTAAAATGTCCTTCGGCACAGGACATCACGAAACTACCCATATGATGATACAGCACATTTTAAAAAACAACTGGGAAAGCAAAAAAGTCTTAGACATGGGTTGCGGCACCGCAGTTTTAGCAATTTTAGCAGAAATGAAAGGCGCAAAAGCCATTGATGCCATCGATATTGACAACTGGTGTTACGAAAACTCTTTAGAAAATGTGGAGAGAAACCATTGTAAACATATAACTGTTTATGAAGGCGATGCAGCATTGCTAAAGGGAAAAAAATACGACACCATCATTGCAAACATCAACAGAAATATCCTTCTTCAAGACATGGCTAGCTATGCCGATTCTTTACATGCAAATGGAGAGCTTTATTTAAGTGGTTTTTATGTGGAAGATCTACCGTTAATAACTGCTGAATGCAATAAACATGGATTAACCTACGTTGAAAACTTAGAAAGAAACCGATGGGTTGGAGTAAAATTTGTAAATTAGCAAAGTGAGCACAAAAGAAAAAATACAAGAACAAAGAGAAGTCCTTATTGAAGAGCAACAAAACAATGAAATTGTGCTTTTTAATGACGAAGTAAACACCTTTGATCACGTGATAGAAATGCTTATTTATGCTTGTGAACACTCGCCAATACAAGCAGAGCAATGTGCTCTTATTGTGCACTACAAAGGAAAATGCACGGTTAAAACCGGTATTTATGAAGAGCTAGAACCACGATGCACCCTGCTCTTAGAGGCCGGTTTAAGTGCTGAAATTATCTGAAGTAAAATGCCCTAAACATTTGTAAGCAATAAAATAAAAAAGTATATTTGCACCCTCAAAATGGCCTCGTGGCGCAACTGAATAGCGCACTTGATTACGGCTCAAGAGGTTACTGGTTTGAATCCAGTCGAGGTCACGGATAAATAGTACAATAAGAAAAAACGCCAAGCTCGCTTGAGCGTTTTTTTGTTTGTACTATTTTCAAAGCGGAGCTTTCTATGGAAAAACTTGTTACTCCAGTCGAGGTCACTAATCATAACTTTTTTGCTCTTATAAGTGCAGTTTTTGTTTCACCCAAAGGCTTCCATTTCTTCAACCTGTTTTTCATCACATCACATTGCGTATATTTTATTTATCTTCGTACATATTTATTACTCCATAAACAATGAACTTAGAAAACTATATCAGAGATATTAATGACTTTCCAAAGCCGGGAATTCTATTCAAGGACATCACTCCCTTGCTAAACAACCCTATAGCAACCGCTTTTTGTTTAGAAAAATTATTGGAGCTTGTTGGAGAACAAAAAATAGATAAAGTTGTGGGCATTGAGTCTCGAGGTTTCTTTTTTGCCACCTTACTCGCACAAAAACTACAGGCTGGTTTTGTACCAATTCGGAAACCGGGAAAACTGCCTTACCAAACCATAAAAAAAAGCTATGCCTTAGAATACGGCTCAGACCATATAGAAATGCACTTAGATGCCATTAAAAAAGGCGATAAAATTTTACTTCACGATGATGTTCTAGCTACCGGAGGCACAGCAAAAGCGGCTTGCGAATTAATAGAAGATCTAGGTGGTATAATTGTGCAATGCAACTTTTTGATGCAACTTAATTTTTTAAATGGAAAAGAAAAGATAGCGGGATATGATGTTAAATCGGTTTTAAACTATTAACTACCAAGTATTTATACATCACTAGCGTATTCTAAATTTTGAAAAATAGACTTTTCAAAGTTGTTTTTTTGCCTTAAAAAAAAGATACCTATACTTTTCTATATATTGGATTTTCGATAAAGAAGAAATTGAAATGCGCTGATTAAATATGTAGAAATAAAAAATGGCAAGCTACCTACATCACACCGCTACGACCATTTACCTTTGCTGCGTTCCCGCCCTGGAGGAGTCAACAGGAGCTGGTTGTGTAGGACTTGCCAGTGCAAAGATACTACCTTTTATATGTTTTGCAAGTCTATGTTTCCATTTTTCTTAAAAATTTTGGTTCGTTAAATTGACTTTTTAAAAAAATAGAACCTTAAATTTGCCCTATATAAATATCTTGCCAAAAATTTTTTAACACAATGAAACTAATAAACACTACGCTATTTGCTCTAACACTTTCTCTTTTATTTTCATGCGGTGATAGTAAAAATCAAAAAGCACCTTCATTTTCTATAGCATTTAATGGAGACAAACAAACCTATACCACAAACGATGTCCTTCGGGGCTCGCTTAAAAAAGTAAGAGAAAATGAAATAGATTCTGTTGTTTATCATTTAAATGAAAAAAGAATTGGTAAAGGAAATGGAGTAGATTTCTCCTTTCGTCTAACCGATGAACAATTAGGTAGCAAATTTGTTAAAGCTACTATTTATAAGGGTTCTAATTCTGAAGTTGCCTTAAAAGAAATTGTCCTGCTTGCCGCTGCAAAACCAATAGTATATACCTATAAAATCACCAACAGCTACCCACACGATATCGATGCCTATACCCAAGGACTGGAATTTCATGGAGACACTTTATATGAAAGCACCGGACAATATGGAAAATCCTCATTGCGAAAAACCGATTACAAAACTGGAAAGGTGCTTCAACAAGTCGATTTAGAGAAAAATTTTTTCGGTGAGGGTCTTACTATTCTAAACAATAAAGTGTACCAACTCACTTGGAAAGAAAAAGTAGGATTTATTTACAACCTGCAAACATTAGAAAAAACAGGTAATTTTGTTTTTGGAAAAAGCATAGAAGGCTGGGGTCTTTGTAACGATGGCAAAGTAATTTATAAAAGTGATGGTACCGAAAAAATTTGGACGTTAAACCCCGATAATCTTACCGAAGAAAGCTACATTGAAATTTACACAAACACCAGCCGAATAAAAAGCGTTAATGAGCTAGAATGGGTGGACGGTAAAATTTACGCAAACGTTTACCAGCAAAATGCCATTGCCATTATTAACCCAAAAAATGGCGCTGTAGAGGGGGTTATTGACCTAAGTGACTTACAATCTAAAGTTAAACAACATCCTACACTTGATGTTTTAAACGGCATTGCATATCACGGCGAAAAAGACAAACTTTTTGTTACCGGCAAAAATTGGGATACACTTTTTGAAATTGAAATTCTTAAAAAACAATAAATCGAGTGAATTAAGGTTACTAGTTAAAAGCAAAATAGATTGATAGTAAGGATTATTTTTAATGGCTAAGTTCTATTTAAAACAGCATTTGCGTTAGGGATTGCAGTGAAAATCCTTCTCTCCAAGCGAACTTGGGGAGAAGATTGCAACGAAAAGCCCGCCCCCCCAAGCAAACTTGGGGGGAACGCCCAAAACAATTAGATATAAATTGTTGTACTAATTAGAATTAAACATTTTTACATAAAAATCTGAAATCGTTAATCACAAATCGTTAATCCTACCTCCTATTTTGTATTTTTGATACCTAAATAAAAATTTATACATGAAAAACTTATATGCATTGGTTTTATTGGCTACTGTAATTTTGTGGAGTTCTTGCCGAAATGATTTTGAAACCCTTCCAAGTACCGGCAATTTAGAGTTTTCAAAAGACACCGTTTATTTAGACACCGTTTTTACTAACATCGGCTCCAGTACGTATACCCTTAAAGTGTACAACCGAAGTAATGAAGACATAAATATTCCCAATGTGCAACTTAGCCAAGGCAACTCCTCACTGTATCGGTTGAATGTGGACGGTATCGCAGGGAAAACCTTCAATAACGTAACCATTTTAGCAAAAGATAGTATTTTTATTTTTATTGAAACTACAATTGATATCAACACCTTTCCAAATAACAACCAATTTCTTTATACCGATGCCATAGAGTTTGATGCCGGAAGCAACCAACAAAAAGTAGAACTTGTAACCCTTGTTCAGGATGCTGTTTTCCTATTTCCGGAACGTTTTGAAGACGGTACAACAGAAACCTTAAATCTGGGTATGGATGACGATGGAGAACCTATTTTAATTAGTGGTTTTTTTCTTGAAGATACCGAACTCCTTTTTACCAACGAAAAACCCTATGTTATATACGGCTATGCTGCGGTGCCTTCTAATAAAACACTTACAGTAAATGCCGGTGCAAGAATACATTTTCATAAAGACAGCGGTCTTATCGTTTCTAATCAGGCTACCATGAAAGTAAATGGTGCGCTAAGCTCAAATACGGAATTACTTGAAAATGAAGTGATTTTTCAAGGGGATAGACTAGAACCTAGTTTTGCCGATACTCCCGGTCAATGGGGTTTTATCTGGCTTACTGATGGCAGTACTGCCCACGAATTTAATTATACTACCATTAAAAATGCAACCGTTGGTATTTTAATGGACAACAACGATGGCACTGCAAATCCTACGCTAACTATTAAAAACACACAAATTTACAATAGCGGAAACGTAGGACTATTAGCGCGAACAGGACATATTGACGGAGAAAATCTGGTGATTACCAATAGCGGTCAGGCATCCCTTTTCTGTTCTTTCGGCGGAAGATATAACTTTAGGCACTCTACTTTTGGTAATTATTGGAACCGAAGTTTTAGAAATTTTCCTGCGGTTGTAATTGATAATGTCCTTCAAATAAGCGAAACCGAAATTTTAGTAGCAGACCTTATCGAAGCCAACTTCAGCAACTGCATTATTTATGGTAGCGAAGCAAGAGAAATATCTCTTTTTGCTGCGGAAGAAGGACTTTTTAATTTCAACTTCAAAAACAGTTTAATTCGTTTTGAAGACCCACAAGGGCAATTTGCAAATAATCCTTTATATGATTTTACAAATACCGGTTTTTACACAAATACTATCTTTAATCAAGATCCACTATTTTTTGATTTTTCTAAAAATATGCTTTTTATAAGCAATGAATCCGGTGCAAATGGTATTGGAGATGCTGCTACCTCGCAACAAGTACCTTTTGATTTACTAGGCACCCCTAGAGGAATACCCTCAGATGCGGGTGCTTATGAAAGTGTGACTTTTCCTGAAAACTAAAAAATTCGAGTATTTGTGGTTGGTATAAACACACAAATACCCGAATCTTAATTCTTAAATTTTTTAAAATACTATTTAAAAAACAAATAAGGGCCTTTTTGCCATCATGGTATTTACTTTTTCAGCTACGCTTTCTAAAATCGCATCATTTTCAAAATTGACAATTGCTTCATCTATCAAATTCACAATGTTCTGCATATCTTCTTCTTTCAATCCTCTTGTAGTAACTGCAGCGGTTCCAACCCGAATTCCGGAAGTCACAAAGGGCGATTTATCATCAAAAGGCACCATGTTTTTATTCACGGTAATTTCGGCTTTGCCTAATGCTTCTTCGGCTTGTTTGCCTGAAATATTTTTATTTCGCAAATCAATTAACATCATGTGGTTATCGGTACCACCCGAAATAACATCGTAGTCTTTATCCATAAAAGCTTTTGCCATTACTTTGGCATTTTTTTTCACCTGTACCATATAATGTAAAAACTCATCGGTTAAAGCTTCACCAAAAGCAACTGCTTTAGCGGCAATAATATGCTCTAAAGGCCCACCTTGGTTTCCTGGAAAAATACCACTATCTAATAAAGAAGACATTTTGCGTAAGCTTCCATCTTTTAATTTTATGCCAAAAGGATTGTCAAAATCTTTACCCATAATAATAATACCTCCTCTTGGTCCGCGTAAGGTTTTATGGGTAGTGCTAGTGCACACATGGCAATGAGGAACAGGGTCACTTAAAATTCCTTTTGCAATTAATCCTGCAGGATGGGCAATATCGGCAAAAAGAATGGCACCTACTTTATCGGCAATCTCCCGAAAACGTTTGTAATCAATTTCTCTGGAATAGGCTGAGGCACCTGCAATAATCATCTTTGGTTTTTCCCGAATAGCTATTTCTTCTATCTTATCATAGTCTAACATGCCGGTTTCTTTATCTACTCCATAAAATACAGGATGGTATAATTTTCCTGAAAAATTTACAGGCGATCCGTGGGTTAAATGCCCACCGTGGGATAAATCAAATCCTAAAAAGGTATCTCCCGGTTTTAAACATACCGAAAAAACTGCCGTATTTGCTTGTGATCCGGAGTGAGGTTGTACGTTTACATATTCCGCTCCAAACAATTCCTTTGCTCGGTCTATAGCAAGTTGCTCCACTTGATCTACAATCTGACATCCACCATAATACCGTTTACCCGGATATCCTTCGGCATATTTATTGGTCAAAATAGATCCTGCTGCTTCTAAAACTTGTTCGCTTACATAATTTTCAGAAGCAATTAACTCTAATCCGTTGGTTTG
>Ga0210022_1001017_pt1 | contig 19186 bp, 20 predicted proteins | sample CryGeymeta201520_FD_183984 | JGI IMG/M metagenome (GOLD analysis project Ga0210022, IMG submission 183984) | Groundwater microbial communities from Crystal Geyser aquifers in Utah, USA - Crystal Geyser metaG 2015-20 (SPAdes) (version 2) | ecosystem: Environmental > Aquatic > Deep subsurface >... | reverse complement strand
CATCCTCAAAGAATATAGGTTTTGTAATGCGCAGATACGACCTTCTCTTCCCCTGTTTCGCAATTCCGCCTCTCAGGATTATGTCAATCAGTCCGGTAGAACTTCCATCAAGTATAGGTATCTCAGTGCCGTCAAGTTCAATGATAAGGTTATCTATCCCTAATCCTGATGCCGCAGCGAGGAAATGTTCAACGGTTTTTATCCTGGCGCCGTTATGGCCCAGGCTTGTTGCAAAGGCAGTGTCTGAAACTTCGCCTACATGCGCCCTTATCATTACATTTTTATCTATTCTATGGAAAATAATGCCGCTATCTCTGGACGCCGGTTTTAGTTTTACACTTACATGTGCTCCTGTATGAAGCCCAATGCCTGCAAAACTTACTTCCTGTTTTATAGTTCTTTGTAAACGCATAACAGATGGAGGGAATGCAAATAATATGCCAAGATAAAAGTCTTTTAAATCAATAGGTTTTTGCAGGGCGGATGTTGTTTATATTCATCAGATGTATGGTTATTAACACACATGAGATAATGATTTTTATCCGCCTCAGGCGGATTACGCCTCGCCGCCAACTACAATCTCAGGTATTCTTATTGTGGGCATTGCATCTGACACAGGAGCTCCCTGATTGTCCTTTCCGCAGGTCCCTATTGAAAAGCCGAGGTCAGAAGCAACCATGTCAATAGATTTCAAGATTGCAGGCCCGTTTCCTGTAAGTGTTGCGCCTCTTACAGGTTCTCCGATAACGCCATTCTTAATTATATAGCCTTCCTGAACCTCAAATACAAAGTCGCCGTTTACTGTGTTTACCTGTCCGCCGCCCATCTTTCTGATGAAGATGCCTTTCGCAACGGATTTCAGGACGTCTTCGGGCCTGGATTTCCCGGGGGCAATAAAGGTGTTTGTCATTCGCGGAATCGGCCTGCTGCGATATGACTCTCTGCGTCCGTTTCCGGTTGAGCCTGTGTTGTCCTGCATGGCTGTCAACCTGTCGTACATATACCCTGTAAGCACCCCATTTTTTACAAGCGCTGTTCTCTGCGCCGGCGTGCCTTCGTCGTCAAAGCGGAAGGAGCCTCTTTTGTTTGGAAGTGTTGCATCGTCAATTACCGTGACTAAAGGAGATGCAACTATCTCACCTATTTTTTTAGAATATACTGAGAGTCCCTGCTGTGCCAGGTCAGCCTCAAGCCCGTGTCCTATTGCTTCATGTATCATGGTGCCGCCTGCCTCTGATGATATGACGACAGGCATTCTTCCGCCCGGCGCCCTTCCGGCATTAAGCATCATGAGAGAACGCCTTACAGCCTTTAATGCTATATCTTCCGGCTTTACACTCTCAAAAAGCTCAAAGCCGATAGAGCCTCCTGCATGTTCATATCCTGTCTGGGTTATGCCGTTGTCAGAGGCTACTATGTGGATAACCATAAGCGTATGAATACGCTCATCTTCTGCCGTAAAACCGTCAGACGCCGCTATCTGGACTTTCTGCACAAAGTCGCGGTATCCGACTAATGCCTGTTTTACCCTTTTATCAAAATCCCTTGCAGTCTTGTTTGCAGCCCTCACGAGCTCTATTTTTTTGTCTATGGGTATCTTTTCAGGAAGAAGTTTTATAGTGTAATCAACATTAGGTTTCTGTTTTCTAAGGTCCAGCGTAAAGTCTTTGTCCTCTGACTTCCCGCTTGCAAGATGTAATGCCTTTAAACTTCCGGCCAGCTCTAACAATGCCTTTTCGGATATGTCGTTGCTGAAGGCGTAATAAGTTTTTCCATTTGCTATCAGCCTTATCCCAACCCCTGAATCTACGCCTGTGAATATCTTTTCTATCTTATTGTCTTCAAGCTGTATGGATGTAGGCCTTCTGTGTTCAACGAACACGTCTGCATACTCGCCTCCAGAAGAGAGAGTCTTTTTGAGAATCTTAAGAAGAAGCTCGTTATCTAACATAGATTTTTGTCCTTTTCTGTCATTGCGTGGCAATCTTGTTTATTATAGCATTAAGAAAAAAAGTTTAAGAGACTGCCATTATGCTGGCGCCCTTTCATCACCCTTTTCTTTCTTGAAATTCCCGCGCTTGAAGGGGTATGATTGAGGGGAAATTGGGGAGGGAAACACGATGAAAGAATTAATTCCAGAAGATGTGGTTGAGAAGAAAATCTATCTGATACGCGGGCAGAAGATTATATTAAGCATACATTTAGCAGAATTATATGGGGTAGAAACAAGAGCATTAAACCAAGCTGTAAAAAGGAATATCGACAGATTCCCTGAAGATTTCATGTTCCAACTGAAAGATTCCGAGGCCGAATGGCTGGTATCACAAAATGTGATACCACATAAGAAGTATTTTGGCGGCTCTTTTCCTTATGCCTTCACTGAGCAGGGCGTGGCAATGCTTTCAAGCGTTCTCAACAGTGAGCGAGCAGTTCAGGTCAACATTGCCATAATGCGGGCATTCGTAAAACTGCGAGAAATGATAGCCGCAAATAAAGACCTTGCCCGAAGGCTTGATGATATTGAAAAGAAATATGACACTCAGTTCAAGGTCGTGTTTGATGCAATCCGCCAACTCATGACACCGCCGGAACCGAAGAAAAGGAAAATAGGATTTGAGGTCAGGGAAAGCACGGCGAGATACGGGGCATCCGGGCGCAAGAGAGCGCGTTAGATTTGCGGTTTTCACGCCAGCGGACTATGGGACTTTTACCCTTCTACTATATTGCTCTTTGATACTCTGAAACTTTATTGCTTCCCCGCTTACTCGCATCCGAGCTATGGCTCTGCGGAACTATGGCGCTATTGAATTTCTTTGCTATAAAGATTAATATTGAGGGGGAAAATTAGAGAGAGAATAAATTATGAAAACTTGGGAACATCCCGGCGGAAAGCTTAGAGAACTCGGCGCTGAATCTTTGACAGACGCCGAACTGTTGTCAATTCTCGTTTCCACAGGCACAAAAGGAAAATCGGCAGAGGAAGTTGCAGAAGAGATTCTCAATAAGTTCGGCTCATTCAAAGGCATGGCAAACCAGCCTCTTGAAAAATTTCTCCAATTCAAAGGGCTTGGTGATGTAAAGATTATCAGGATTGCAGCAGCCTTTGAGATTGCAAGAAGAATTGTTAATCAGGTATTGAAAGATAAAGAAGATGTCTAAGATTAGAGGAAAGCCTATAAAATTATCTTCGCCTTATGATACTTCAAGCAATAAGACCGAGCGCACCGCCAATCAAAAAGCTGTTGAATGGATAAATCAGATAATCAAAGAGCAATCCTTACCAATCGGTTTTTCAGAACAGGAAACCGTAGGCGCAGACAGAAAACAGCCTGATATCATCATTTATAAATCACCTCAAAGTACCGATGCCCTATGCGTTATTGAGCTTAAGCCGCCTTATTTTGACCCATTTGATTTTAAGGAACTCAAAAAGCCAGCATGGGAAAAGGCAGTGCAAAGAAAAGCCAAATATTTTGGATGCTCAAACTTCCAGAAGCTTATTTTGTATAAAACGGAAGAAGTTAACAAACAGTCCGATGAGTCAATCCAGATTGCAGGGATATATGACCTTTCTACAATAGAGGACTTGAACAATATTGAAGAACCAAGATTCAAGAGTGCGATAATCAAGGGTCTTGAGAAATTCCTGTTTGAGCTCATTGATATCCATACCGGCAAAAAACCGGAACATCTTTTACCTATTGACGAGCTTTTAATATTAAAGCTTCATGTGAAGAATCTGCGCTTATCTCGTTTTTATAGAAATATTATAAGAGATAGTTTTCATAAAGATTCTGACTTTGCCAAGAAACTCAAAATCTGGTTTATTGAACAACAGTGGAGCTTTGCAGCTCAGGAAGAAGATTTCGACAAGGTAGCACGGCAGACAGCGTATTTGCTCATAAATAAGCTGCTTTTTTATCAGGCTCTAAAAACAAAGTATACAAACCTTGCCTCACTGCTCATCCCTGATGATTTAACTGCAGGGGGACAGCTTCAGAAAATCTTGCAACAAACGTATTTCAATTATATAACGGATAACATTGACTACGAAACTATTTACAGCACTGATTTTATTGACCAGATAGCATTCCCCGATAGCAGAGAAGTTGTTGAAGAGATTAAAGGACTTGTAGCTATCATAAAGGAATATGATTTTTCAAAAATCGGCTTTGACATTATCGGAAGAATATTTGAAAAGCTGATCCCTCAGGAAGAGCGCCATATTTTGGGGCAATATTTCACAAGCCCAGATGTTGTTGACCTGATCTTAAAGTTCTGCCTGAAACATGAAGACGACAAGGTTATAGATCCCTCATGCGGTGCAGGCACATTTCTCGTCAGGGCATATCAGCACAAGAAACTTATGAATAACAGGCTTGCACATCAGGAAATTCTTGAAAGCCTGTGGGGTGTGGATATAGCAAAATTCCCTGCTCACCTTGCAACCATTAACCTTGCAATCAATGACTTGGGTGTTATTAAAAATTATCCGAACATTGCACGGGAAGACTTTTTCAATCTATTGGTGAAACCTGATGGTGGTGTTGAGCTGACTGAAAGATGGAGAAAACTAAAGGCTAAAACATTAGGCACGGAGCAAAAAGAGATAACTCATCCGCGGTGGTTTGACTGCATCGTAGGCAATCCGCCTTACACAAGGCAGGAAGAAATAGCCGAAATTACTGAAAAAGCCGGTTACAAGAAAAATCTTATCGAGAAAGCTCTTATTTATGGCGGGCGGAAGCTTGCAGATATCTCAAAGAGGGCTGGCATTCATGCCTATTTCTTTGTGCATGGGACAAAGTTTCTGAAAGATGGCGGCCGTTTCGGCTTTATTGTCTCAAATTCGTGGATGGATGTGGATTACGGGAAAGGGCTTCAAGAACTATTTCTCAAGAACTATAAAATCATTGCAATCATTGAATCCAAAGTTGAACGCTGGTTTGAAGATGCTGACATCAATACCTGCATAATAATCCTTGAGAAGTGCAAATATCAGAAAGAAAGAGATGAAAATCTGGTCAGATTTGCATATCTCTTAAAACCCTTAAGACATTTTATCCCGCCTGCCCACGACATGTGGGAAAAACAGAAACAAAGGCTTGACGCCATTGGAAACCTTATTAAAACAATTCTCTATCACAATGACTTTTACCAGAACGATGAATTAAGAATTTATCCCAAAAAACAGAGCGAGCTGTGGGAAGAAGGTTTTGACACAGAAGAAAGAAAATATACAGGCTCAAAATGGGGCAAGTATCTGAGGGCTCCGGAGATATTTTTTAAGATTCTTGAAAAGGGTAAGGATAAACTTGCGCCATTAAAAAAGATAGCGGATATCAGGAGAGGATTTACAACAGGTGTAAATGAGTTTTTCTATCTGACAGAAGAAGAAATAAAAGAGAGAGGAATTGAAAAAGAATTCTGGATGCATAAAAATGACAAAGATGAATGGGCGCCGAATAGAGTGCTTGTAAGCCCGAGGGAAGCAAAAAAGGTTGTTGTATCTCCTGAAGATTTATCAAAGATTGTTCTTTTCATAAACAAAGACAAAGAGAAACTAAAAAGCAAAAAGGTTCTCTCTTATATCAAACAAGGGGAGAGGAAGGGTTTTCATAACAGGTCAACATGTTCATCTCGTAATAGATGGTATGAACTTGAATATAGAGAAACGTGGCCGATCTTTTATCCAAGAGTTCACACAGATAGACAATTAGTGATTTCAAATAAGTATATGTTTCAGGCTGATTGCAGTTTTATGGAGATAAAACCAAAAAGAAAGCGTGATGTTCTGCCATTGCTTTGTTTTTTACTTTCTACAGTGAGCATGTTATTTAAAGAATTTTACAGCAGAACCTATGGCGGTGGGACAGGGCCTATTGATATAAAAGGCACAGATTTTGAAAAAACTCCAGTTATAAAAAATTTCTCTAAGGATGGGCGGTTAAAACTCAAAAAACTAGCTATAAAATATCCCTCTCCTGAAATAAAATCCATATTTGAAGATTTAAAGGCTTATTCATCTGATGAAGTTTCTCTCGATAAAGTCAAGCCTGACCGCCGTGAACTGGACAAAATAATCATGGGCGATATTCTTGGTTTAACCGATGACGAACAGCTTGAGGTCTATCGTGCAGTTGTTGACCTTGTGAAATCAAGGATAGAAAAGGCAAGAAGCGTTGATAAAAAAGGAAAGACAACGGAGGGTGTTGATGTTGAACTTTTAACAAAGACAATTAAAGATAAGCTTGGAGATAAACTTCTTGGACATTTCTACAGAGAAAAAATCCTTAATCAGAAAAACCTTAAAACCGTTAAGCTCTTTCATCTGGCCCCCCTTACATCCCCCCTTAGCAAGGGGGGAAAGAGGGGGGTAGAAATCAAAAACGAACTCTTTGGCTGGCGTATTTTTTCTGGTAAAGACCACATAGACTGCTCAAGTGAAGCAGAAGCAGAGTTTTTAAAGGTTTGGCTTGAGTCAGGGCTTGAGGAAATAAAGATACCAAAAGACGAATTATACATCTCAAAAATCCTTCCAGAACTCAAAGCCCTTAAAGAAAAAATAGACAGAATAATCTCCGACCACATCTCCTCCATCACCAGCCAGAAATTGCAGAACAAAATTTTGCAGAAATTACAGGGGGAGTTGTTTGCGTGAGATAAAAGAGATAAATGGGATTGTGAGGGGGCTTTTAAGAATGGGATAGTAGAGGGACACTTCCCATATTTAATAATTAATCAGGGACACATCCCTATAGTAATTAATCAGGGACACATCCCTATTATCTCAGCTATGAAGATGGATAGCCGAAAGGATTATAACTAGAGAACGGAAATATGGCTTTTCGCCTCGGCTCCGCACTCAGGCGGATTCGCCGAGGAGAACAAGTCTGCGCTACGCTTTGACTATCGGGGAAGTAGGCGGAGTAGATTGAGATTGTCTATGACTCATAGAGTGGAGGGGAAAAGAAGTAAGATTTTTCTGTTATACTATTAACAAGTATCCGACAGAGAGGAGGGAATGAATGTCAGTTAAAGAAATAATTAGAAATGAAATAGATAGGCTTCCTGAAAATCTTCTTGCAGAGGTTCTTGACTTTATACAATTTTTAGAAAATAAAAAGGAAAAAACTCTGCTTGTAAGTGCCTCTCAAGAACTGTCCACCGCATCATTCCAGAAGATTTGGGACAACAAAGAGGATGCTGTCTATGACAGCTTATAAAAGAGGGGATATTATTCTCGTCCCACAGCCCTCCGTGTGCCTCGTTGACCAAAACCTCACAAAAAGCGGAACAGGCAGATTATCTGAAGTGCAGAGGGCGGAGATTGGGTTGGAAGATTAGAAAAAGCATAGACTGTGATATTATAGAATATAGAAATAAAAGTGAGGGGGTGGTTTAAATGGGCACTGCTACAGCAAAAAAAATAAATCCTGAAGATTTTATCCTCTCTGCGCTTTCTCCTCAGGACAGGCTTAACGCTGCCTTCAAAGTTGCAGGCGAGGCATTTAAAAAGACCACATTGACAATGAAAGACATTGATAAAGCAGCTAAAACTGTGAGGAGAAGAATCTACGGAAAAAAGAAGTAAGATAGTTATTGATACAGGCGTGCTTGTTTCTGCCTTTGCCTTTGGCGGTGTGCCTGAGAAAACTGTCAGAAAAGCATTTAAAGAGGCAGACATATATGTATCCCCAGCCCTTCTTGAAGAGTATCGTGATACCCCGTTGGAACTTGAAACCGAGGGGAAGATAAGCCATATCCAGTTAAAGGCGTTAATTTCCGGAATAGCCTCTTTTGTTGCAAACACAAGAATTGTCTATCCATCTGTAAAATTATCACTCTGTAGAGATACCGACGATAATATGCTTCTTGAATGTTGCCATACAGCAAGAGCAAAGATTCTTATAACCGGCGATAAAGATATTCTGGATATAAAGAATTTGCCTTTTGACCTTAAGATACTGACGCCACAAAAATATTTAGAAGAATAATACTTTCATGTGTTCTTCAAAAAAAGGAGAGCCTGTACATCATCCCTCATTCAGAGGGCAGGGAGATTGAGATTGTGGAGGGGAAAAGATGAAATCTGAAATATATTTCTCTGTAAAGACGCCTCTAAGTATTGAAGTCAGAACCACCGTTCAGTATTGGGAATACCTTACTACATTAAAACATCCAATAATGAAAAACAAGGAAGACATTGTAAAATTTGTTTTGCAGATGCCTGATGAAATAAGACAAAGCAAAATGGATAAAGAAGTCTTTCTTTATTATAAGCAGTCTGATAAACTATATTGCGTGGTTGTCAAGCATACAGGAAAGGAAGGTTTTTTAATAACTGCATATCCTGTTGATAAGGTAAAGGAAGGAGAAATTGTATGGACAAAGTAAAAGTTTATTACAACAATGAGTCAGATACAATGGATATTTGGTTCGGCAATCCCGAGGATGAAGTCGTATGTGAAGAGGCGGGAGAAGGCATTATCCTTAAAAAAGATAAAAATGGGAAGACTATAGGGATTGAAAAGCTATATGTAAGCAAAACTGTCGGTATTGACAGGCCTTTGCCTGTCGAATTAGTAGTTGCTTAGAATACCGGCAGCCCTTCGGGAAAATATAATGGAAGATTTTAAGGTCTTTTATGATGAAGAAGAGGATATTCTTTACCTTACAAAGGAAGGTGAGGAAGCCGAAGTTGTAGAAATATCTCCGGGCGTGAATATGGAACTTGACAGCAAAGGCAAACTCATAGGCGTTGAACTGTTTAAAGCCTCGTATATGTTTAAAAATGTTCTTAAACCAATGGAGAAGAAACTCCAGTTTGCATAACTGTCGGAACGAAATCAGGCTTCATTTCCCTTTGAGGTAGAAGATGATTTTTATGCCCTTCGCAAAGTCGGTACCCACGACATAATCAAAAAGCCTTAATTCTCTCGAATCCTATATGCCGTTTACTTATCGATAGATATTGTCCTTATATGTTAAAATTTCATTAGCATTTCAAAGCTGTCTCAGGAGAAGATATGCTTGGCGTTATAGGCGGAAGCGGGGTTTATGAGATTGATGGAGTAGTCATCAAGGAGGAGAAAAGAATCTCAACTCCTTTTGGCGCTCCTTCCGATTCTTACAGGATTGGCGAGATAGCAGGAGTAGAGGTTGCATTTCTTCCAAGGCACGGTTCTCCTCACCATATTGCTCCGCATAAGGTTAACTACAGGGCGAATATCCGGGGTTTCAGAGAACTCGGAGCAGAAAGGATTATCTCCGTGAATGCGGTTGGGGGAATAAATCCTAAGCTTAAACCGGGTTCAATCGTCATTCTTAATCAGATTATTGATATGACAGAGGGCCGGGCGTCAACATTTTATGATGAAGAAGAAATCGTGCATGTGGACTTTACCGAGCCGTATTGCCCTGAGCTGCGGACAGCATTACTCACGGCAGGTAAAAAGGCGGGAGTTGCGCTTAAAGAGGATGCAACCTATGTATGCGTAAACGGCCCGAGGCTCGAGACTGCTGCGGAAATAAAGGCGTTTTCTTTGCTGGGCGCTGATGTGGTTGGAATGACAGGCATGCCGGAGGCGTCTCTGGCAAGAGAGCTTGCGATATGTTTTGCAGGAATAGGTGTTGTCACAAATTATGCTGCCGGTATCTCAGGCAGCAGGCTTACCACAACCGAGGTTGTAAGGACCATGGCAGAATCCTCAGAAGTGGTGAAGGCTCTTTTAGAAAAGACCTTTGCCGGCATCCCTCATACAAGAAACTGCGGATGCAAGGACGCCCTTGCGAATGCAAAGATGTGATAACATATTACTAATTTGTCATTCCGAGCGAAGCGAGGAATCTCGTCGTGAGATTGCTTCGTCCCGAGCCGCTCGGGGCTCGCAATGACAGCGTAGAGAACTGTTAGGAGCAATAACTTTTCACATGGATACCATTCTTATAGTTGAAGACAGAGAATCAATGTCAGATATGCTTAAGGAGACCCTCAGGACTGAGGGCTACAGGACTATTACGGCAAAAGACGGGCCGGAAGGTATAAAAAAAATAAAAGAAAACAGGATTGACCTGGTCCTTACTGATTTGAAACTTCCCAGAAAAAACGGCATAGATGTATTAATGGCCGCGAAGGAAGAGAATCCTTTAATGCCGGTAATTGTAATGACTGCCTTTGGTTCTGTTGAGACTGCCGTGCTTGCAATTAAAGAAGGCGCATTTGATTTTATTACAAAGCCTTTTGATACCGACCATCTTCTGGTGCTTATGAAGAGGGCGCTTGAGACTCAAAGGCTGATGACAGAGAATATGCTTATGAAAGAGGAGTTTTCATCACAGCTCGGACTGCCGATGATAATAGGCAAAAGCGAAAAAATATCAGAAGTGGCCCAGCAGATACAGAAGGTTGCGCCGAGCAAGACAACTGTGCTGATTCTCGGTGAAAGCGGCACAGGCAAGGAATTGTTCGCAAGGGCCATTCATTACCTCAGCCCGAGAAAGGAATATCCGTTTGTCCCTATAAACTGCGCTGCCATACCGGGGGAACTATTGGAGTCAGAGCTTTTCGGGCATGAAAAGGGAGCTTTTACAGGCGCTGATTATAAGAAACTCGGCAAATTTGAACTGGCTGATAAAGGCACTATATTTCTTGATGAAATAGGCGAGATGGATACTGCGCTTCAGTCCAAGCTGCTAAGGGCGCTTCAGGAAGGGGAGATAGAAAGGCTCGGAGGCCTGAAAACGATAAAGATAGACGTAAGGGTTATCGCTGCAAGTAACCGGGACATTGAAAAGGCTGTTTCAGAAAAGACATTCAGGGAAGACCTTTACTACAGGTTGAGCGTATTCCCTGTCAGGATTCCTCTGCTCAGAGAAAGGGTTGAGGATATTCCTATGCTTGCAGGGTTTTTCCTTAACAAATACTGCGCCGAACTCAAGACGCCTTTAAAGACTATCTCTGCCGAAGCCCTTGAAATGATGGTTGAGTATCCGTGGAAGGGGAATGTCAGAGAGCTTGAAAATACAATAGAACGGGCCATAATATTATGTGACGGGAAGGTGATAATGCCCGAGGATATATCACTGAGCCCTTTATCCTTTGAATCGTACATAAAGAATCTCCCGATGGACGGAGCGCTCCGAGCAGCTCGGAGAGAGGCATTAAGGATTGCTGAGACTCAGCGGATAATAAAGGCGCTGAAAGAGACAAAGGGAAATAAAAGCAGGGCGGCAGAAGTCCTGCAGGTAAGTTATAAAACGCTTTTAACTAAGATAAAAGAATATCATATAGAAGAATAGAATCTTTTAAAAAATAAATCGGAGGGTTGCAATGTCAGGACATTCAAAATGGTCTCAGATAAAATATAAAAAGGCTAACACGGACGCAAAAAGGGGCAGGGCATTTACTAAACTCGTCAAGGAGATAGCGGTTGCGGCCAGGTTCGGAGGCGGCGACCCTGACGGCAATCCGAGATTGCGCACTGCAATGGAAAAGGCAAAAGAGGTCAATATGCCCCACGACAATATTAAAAGGGCGATTATGAAGGGCACAGGCGAACTTCCCGGAGTTACATATGAGGAAATCATGTATGAAGGGTACGGCCCTTCAGGTGTTGCAATGATGATAGAGACGCTGACTGACAACAAGAACAGGACTGTCCCGGAGATAAGACATGCAATGGCAAAACACGGCGGGAGCCTCGGAGAAACAGGCTGTGTTTCGTGGCTCTTTGATAAAAAAGGATATATCCTGGTTAATAAATCTAAGGTATCTGAAGACTCTGTAATGTCTGCTGCCCTTGATGCAGGGGCTGAGGATATGAAAAATGACCCTGAAGAAGAAAACTTTGAGATAATAACTGCTCCTGAAGATTTCAATAATGTTAAAGCTGCGCTTGAGAAGGCAAATATTCCTGTTGAGTCCGCTGAGATAACCATGCTCCCCAAAAACTATGTAGTCTTGGACGGAAAGGCGGCAGAGCAGATGATAAGGCTTATGGATGCGCTTGAAGACCATGACGACGTCCAGAATGTTTATGCAAATTTTGATATTCCTGACGAAGCGGCTGAGAAGGCAGTAAAATAATGAAAGGATGCACGATGCACGATACCCCCCTTTAATTCCCCCCTTACTAAGGGGGGATAGAGGGGGGTTGAATCCTGTGTTATGCACCATGTAGGCTCTTGCAATATCAATGCCTGCGGCGTTATTATAAATAACAATATGTCAACTTCTATGCGCGCTGTCCTTAAAAGAAAATTTCTTGCTGGACTGATTGTCTCAATTCCTGCGGTAATTACTGTTTTAGTTATCGTATGGTTTTTTGAGTTTATTGACGGCATACTGGGTCCCCTTTACAACAAGATGCTGGGCTACCAGGTCCCCGGCCTCGGATTCATATCTGCGGTAATTCTGATATTTCTTATAGGCATAATATCAACGAATGTCTTCGGTAAAAAGTTAATAGAGTTTTTTGAAAAGGCTGTTGTCAGAATACCTGTGTTCAAGGGCATTTATGCGGCAATAAAGCAGCTTGTTGACGCATTCTCGCCTGAAAACAAAAGTTCATTCAAGAAATTTGTGATAGTTGAATACCCCAGACAGGGAGTCTATGCATTCGGCTTCCTGACCAAAGAGTGTACGGTAAAGGCGTCTAAAAACGGCCAAGAATCATACCTCAGGGCGGTATATGTACCTACGAATAATCTGTATCTCGGCGAGATAGTCCTGCTGGGCGAAGGCGACGTCTTCTATACGGACATTCCGATAGAGGAGGGCATAAAGATAATACTTTCAGGCGGCATTGCAGCGCCGTCACGCATATCGGAGTCAAAAGAATGAAACTTGCAGTGGTTATCCTGGCGGCAGGACGGGGCGAGAGGATGAATTCTCCCTTGCCGAAGGTTCTGCATGGAATTTTTGATAAACCTATGCTGCAGTGTGTAATTGATTCCGCATCAGGGCTTAAGCCGTCAAAAATCGTAATTGTAGTTGGAAAGAATTACGGGGAAATAAAAGATGCTATTAATAAATCTCCCCATCCCCCCTTTATTAAAGGGGGGCGAGAGGGGATTACTAAAGGGAAACAGAGCAGCCTTTCGTTTGTTATACAGAAAAAACCCAATGGGACAGGCGATGCGCTTGTAAGGGCAAAATCCGCCTTAGGCGGACTGAAAGATTTCAGAGGCACGATACTCGTATTAAACGGAGACGTCCCGCTCATTACATCAGAGACATTGAAGAAATTTCTCAGTTTGCACCTCAGAGGGAAGAATGATATTTCTCTTATCTCATTTGCTGCGGCAAATCCTGCTTCATACGGAAGAATATTAAGGGACAGAAACAGCCGTATTAACTCAATTGTAGAGGATAAGGATGCAACAGAGGCTCAGAGAAAAATCAATGAGGTTAACAGCGGAGTATATGCTATAAAATCCGGAGCCTTAGCGCTGCTTAAAGAAATTCCCCTGAATGCTGCAAAGGGTGAGTATTACCTTACAGATATTATCGGCATCGCCGGAAACAAGGGCTATAAAATAAATGCCTACTGCATAGGTTCTGAGGATGAGATGATGGGAGTTAATACAATACCTGAACTGATGAAGGCGCGGAAAATATTCAGGGAGAGACTGGCTGACGCCTGGATTAAAAAGGGTGTTATATTTTTTGACCACGATTCAGTCTTTATCTCAGACAGCGTTGTTATAGGAAATAATACAACTATTTATCCTGACGTCTGTCTTGAAGGCAGGACCGAAATAGGCAGAGGATGCACTATATATCCGAATGTGCGCATTGTTGACAGCGTTATCAAGGATGGGGTTGTAGTGAAGGACTCTACTGTGATAGAGGGTTCTGTTATTCGGGCTAAAGCAGTGGTTGGGCCTTTTGCCCATATCAGGCCCGGATGCGATATCGGCTCCGAGGCAAAGATAGGGAATTTTGTTGAAGTCAAAAAATCTGTGCTCGGCGGCGGGACCAAGGCGTCTCATCTCAGTTACCTCGGTAACGCCTCTATAGGAAAGGGCGTCAATATCGGGGCAGGCACAATAACATGCAATTATGACGGCAAAAAGAAGAGCAGGACAACAATAGAAGACGGCGCTTTTATAGGCAGCGACACTCAGCTAATTGCGCCTGTAAGAGTTGGCAGAGGCGCATACATAGGCGCAGGCTCTACCATTACCAAGTGCGTTCCTGCCATGTCGCTTTCAGTGAGCAGGGTAGAGCAAAAGAACATAGAGGGATGGGCACGAAAAAAATTCAAAATTCAAAGTTCAAAATTCAAAGTTAAAAAGAAAGGAAACAAATAGTGTTTTATTTAAACTATTCACTATTCACTCACTGCCGGACAACCCCCTCAATCCCCCTTAACAAAGGGGGAATAAAAGGGGTTGTTTCGCTTCACTGTTCACTGTTTTAATATGTGCGGAATAATAGGTTATACAGGCAAAAATAATGCGGTTTCAATAATACTTGAAGGGCTCAAGCGCCTTGAATACAGGGGGTATGATTCTGCGGGAATCGCATTTTTTAATGAAAAAGGCATAGAGATAAGGAAGTGCACAGGAAAGATTAAAAACCTGTCTGCGATTATAGACTCTGACAAACCCTTCAGCTCTACCGCCATAGGGCACACAAGATGGGCGACTCACGGAAGGCCGTCAGAAGAAAATGCCCATCCTCACAGGTCAAACGGGATAGTAATTGTGCACAACGGGATAATAGAAAATTATCTCCCGCTTAAAAAGAAACTGATTGATGAGGGATATAAGTTTACATCAGAGACCGACACAGAGGTCCTATGCCATCTGACAGAAAAATATGCCGCGGATTATCCTCTGGAAGATGCTGTCAGACAAGCGCTTAAGGAGGTCAAGGGGGCATACGCCCTTGCAGTAATGAATGAAAAAGAACGCGGCAAGATTGTTGGCGTGAAAAAAGACAGTCCTCTGGTTGTCGGCCTGGGCGGCGGAGAATTTTTCCTGGCGTCTGATGTGCCTGCCTTCCTCAGCTATTCAAGAGATGTGATATTTCTTGATGATGGAGAGATGGTTGTTATGACAGGCGACGGCGTGGTTGTGACAACCCTTGACGGCGCGCCTGTTCAGAAAGAAGTTGTGTCAGTTTCATGGAGCCCGGCCATGGCTGAAAAAGGCGGCTACAAGCATTTTATGCTTAAAGAGATATATGAACAGCCCAGGGCAATAGCAGATACTCTGAGGGGAAGGTTTTATCCGGAAAGCGGTCAAGTGAATATGGATGAGTTTGGCATAAAAGAGGAAGACCTGAAAAAGGCGCAAAGAATTTTTATTGTGGCCTGCGGCACGTCATGGCATGCCGCCCTGGTCGGGAAATATATGATAGAAGAGTTGGCAAGGGTTCCGGTGGATGTGGATATAGCATCAGAATTCAGATACAGAAACCCGGTGCTGGGGCAGGACAGCCTTCTGATAGCTATAACGCAGTCGGGGGAAACGGCAGATACGCTTGCTGCCCAGAGGGAGGCAAAGCGGCTCGGCGCAAAGACCTTGAGCATATGCAATGTTGTGGGCAGCACTGCATCAAGAGAGGCGGATGCCGTGTTCTATACGCATTCAGGCCCTGAGATAGGCGTTGCATCAACAAAGGCCTTCACTACCCAGATAGTAGGGCTTTATCTCTTTGCAATAGGACTCGGCAGGCTTAAGGGGACTGTCCGCGGCGATTCAGCTATGGAATTGCTCAGGGCTCTCCTTTTTCTGCCAACGCTGGTTGAGAAGGTTCTTGCGGCAGACAATGCAATTGAACGTATAGCAAGGGAATTGTTTAAGGCTGATGATTTTCTGTATATGGGGAGGGGTATAAATTATCCTATTGCGCTTGAAGGCGCGCTTAAGCTCAAGGAAATATCTTACATTCATGCGGAGGGTTATCCTGCCGGAGAGATGAAACATGGCCCGATAGCGCTTGTTGACGAGGCTCTTCCGTCTGTATTTTTAGCGCCGAGGGGTAGACTTTATGCGAAGGTTCTATCTAATATAGAAGAAGTAAGAAGCAGGGGGGGCAGGATTATAGCAGTAACTGACGAGGGCAACAAAGAGGTATGCAGCCGTTCTGATTATTGCATCTTTGTGCCTGAGACTAATTCTTTTCTGTCGGCAATTTTGATGGCAATACCACTGCAGCTTCTTGCGTATCATATAGGAGTGCTGAGAGGATGCGATGTTGACCAGCCCAGGAATCTGGCTAAAAGTGTAACCGTAGAGTGAGAGCCGTTCTTGTGATGCAAGATGGACACGCATAAAATGTATTTGTTAATTTAAAAAAGGAGTTGTAATGTCAAGAGAGCTTTTATTGAAGGGCCTGAATCCCATGCAAAAAGAGGCGGTGCTCCATGAAGGAAGTCCGCTTCTTGTGCTTGCAGGCGCAGGCAGCGGCAAGACCAGGGTTATTACTCATAAGTTTGCATATTTTGCAAAGTCAAACAAGGTTTCTCCGCATTCAATCTTTGCTGTCACCTTTACAAACAAGGCCTCCGATGAGATGAAGCGCAGAATAGCCCTGCTCATTGGAAAGGATATGGACGGTTCATGGATAGGCACCTTCCATTCGCAGTGCAACAGGATACTCAGGAAAGAGATAAAGGCGCTCGGCTACAATAATAATTTTTTAATATACGATACTGACGACCATTGTAATCTTATAAGGCACATACTGAAGGAGTTCAGGATATACGAGGCGATGTATAAGGGGGTTGCTTCCAGGATAAGTTCCTTGAAGTCTTCACTTGTAACCCCGAGCAAGTTTCTTTCAAAAACAGACGGTTTTGGATTTGATGAAAAACTTGCAAAGGTCTATGTGAGGTATCAAGATGAATTAAAGAGGTCCAATGCGTTGGACTTTGACGACCTCATAATGCTTGCGGTTAAGCTTTTTGAGGAGAACCCGTTACTGCTTGAAAAATACAGGACTATATTCAATTATGTTCTGGTTGACGAATTTCAGGATACAAACTATGCTCAGTACCGTCTGTTAAAATTACTGGCCGCAAGGGATAATATCTGTGTTGTCGGCGACGACGACCAGAGCATATACAAATTCAGGGGCGCCGACGTCAGGAATATTCTTAACTTTGAAAAGGATTTTCCACGGGCCAAGGTCATAAAACTTGAGCAGAACTATCGCTCAACACAGAACATACTTGATGTTGCCGGCGCTGTAATAGCCGGCAACTCTGACAGGAAGCCGAAGAAGTTATGGACAGAGAGGGGCTGCGGCGAGAAGGTCTATTACTGCTGGTTCAATACAGAGGAAGACGAGGCGAAACATATAGCAGCCATGATAAAGGAACTTTATCTGAAGGGAGAATGCCGCTATAAGGATTTTGCTGTGCTTTACCGGGTAAATTTTCAGGCCAGGGCGATAGAGGATGCGCTGAGAGACGAGAGGATTCCGTATCGGGTTATGGGCGGAATAAGTTTCTATCATCGGAAGGAAATAAAAGATATTATCGCATATATGCGCCTTGCCGTAAATCATGATGACAATGTGAGCCTCAGACGGATAATAAACTGTCCTGTGAGAGGGATAGGCGCTGCAACGCTCTCAAAAATAGAGCATGAAGCAAAGAATAAATCGTTAAGTCTCTTTGCTGCGATTAAGGCGATATTAAAGGCAAACAGCGTTGCTCTGTCTGTCAGGGGAAAACTCGGCGGCTTTGTCAAGCTCATAGAACACATCGCCTCTGACGAATACAGGTCAGCCGCGGATATGCTGAAGGCGATAATTGAAAAAACAGGATATATGGATTCTGTGGAGGAAGATAAAACTCATAATATATATGAACTTATTGCATCTGCAGAGGGAAAAGATATAGGTGATTTCAGCGACAGGGCGGCGCTCTTGACCGCTATGGATGATATTAATGCAGAGAATTCCGTATCGCTTATGACACTGCACAGCACAAAAGGCCTTGAATTTCCCGTTGTTTTTGTTGCCGGGCTTGAAGACGGGCTCATGCCGTATTTTAAGGCGCTTCAGAATGAAGATGAGATATCAGAGGAGCGGAGGTTATTCTATGTGGGCATGACGCGGGCAAAAAATGTGTTATGGCTTACCGGCACGAAAAAGAGAAGGTTATATAATACAAAGGTACAAGAGCAGGAGCCGTCAAGATTTCTTGCCGATATACCTCAGCAGTGCTGCCAGCGCATAGAGAAATCGGCAAGTCCTCAGCCGAACACAGTTTCTGTGAAGAGAGCTGTTCAATTTAAAAAGCCGCTGCTCTATATTATCGGCTGCAGGGTAAAGCATCCCAAATGGGGAGTAGGCGTTATAAGGGAATGTTATGGAGATGGAGACGAACAGAAAGTGATGGTAAATTTTCCGGATGTGGGAGTAAAGAGGCTCGCTCTCAGATGCGCAAATCTTGAGAAGATATGAAGATATCCGTTGAACATATCGCAAAACTTGCAAGGTTGTCGGTTTCCGAAAAGGAAGCAGAGGCTTTCAGAGCGCAGCTTCAAGGCATCCTGAGTTATATGGAAAAACTAAATGAACTTGACACAAAAGACGTTGAACCTACCTCCCATGCAGTCTCATTAAGCAATGTCCTGCGCGAGGATATTCAGAGGGATTCACTATCAAAGGAAGACGCCCTTGCGAATGCCCCTGACCATACGGATAAATTTTACAGGGTGCCGAGGATAATAGAATGAAGGAGACAATATGTTAAGGTGTATGCTTATGTCAAAGATACACCTGGCAAAGGTGACAGAGGCGAATCTTGAGTATGAGGGCAGCATCACCATAGATGAGGTTATACTCAAGAAGGCCGGAATCCTTCCCTATGAGCAGGTCATGATAAGCAACCTGAATAACGGCGAGAGGTTTGAAACTTACGTGATACCCGGCAGAAAAAATTCAGGCATGATATGCCTGAACGGGCCTACGGCAAGAAAGGGCGCTGTCGGCGACAGGGTTATCATATTCTGCTACGGATACTTTGAAGACAAGGACATAAGAAAGTTCAAGCCCAGGATAGTCATTCTGGATTCAGAGAACAGAGCTGTTAGGGGGGTGAGGTGGCCTAGTTTGTTTAGACAGCCTAAAGCAGTTTTTAAGTGATAAGCTGCTCCGCCTCATACCGCTACCTGTGCCCTCTCAAGTAACTGTCTCTTCCATTCCGTGATCTGATTGGGA
>Ga0210022_1001016_pt1 | contig 19186 bp, 18 predicted proteins | sample CryGeymeta201520_FD_183984 | JGI IMG/M metagenome (GOLD analysis project Ga0210022, IMG submission 183984) | Groundwater microbial communities from Crystal Geyser aquifers in Utah, USA - Crystal Geyser metaG 2015-20 (SPAdes) (version 2) | ecosystem: Environmental > Aquatic > Deep subsurface >... | reverse complement strand
GTCAAAAACGCAACATTGAACCTCTCAACCTTTGAAACCGTGAACGGTTACCAATATCTATGCGAGCGGATTTTTGAAACATCTCAAAGGAGTGAATATACTGAAGCGCCCAGGTATTCATTTCCATTTCAACGTTTTCGAGCCTTAGAACAGGATCGAAAAATTTGTCAGCCTCCGTGTAGGCGTAACCCCCGCCAAAGAAGTTAGCCCCGGTCGGAAGGTGACTCCATCGCCGGGGTTCCAGTTCCTGCGCAAAGCACAGGTACGGAAGCCCCAGAACCAATAAGAAAATGAGGCCCAATCCGCAATGATTCTTCCATAGCATCAAAAGCTGAATCAGTTTCGCAAGAACAGTCTTGAACGGCATCGACTTTCCTTGAGGCATATCCTCCAACCTTGCCCGTATCATATTTTTCCTCATGGTCTATTGAATTCAGGCCAAGTTACCGCTACGTCTCTTCATACACCAGGGGAAACTTGGCTGTTAGCTGCATCCTGCCCAGAGTCACAATACGGGCATCAGGTCCTTATTCTTTGGTAACAATGTTGACCTTTGATGCGAAAGACGATCCGCTGATTTCCTTCCTCTCTTAGCCTGAAGTCAGCCCTGCCGTCAACCAGGCCTTCTTTGTAGCCGGGAGGATGTCATGCCGACATCAACCGCCCATGTATTTCAAGAGATAGTCCTTATAGGCGTAAAGGGCAGGTGAGCCGCCTGTATGCACAAACAGGACCTTTTGGTCTTTCTTGAAAAATCTCTTGCGGATGAGATCAATAAGACCTGCCATAGCCTTACCAGTATAAACGGGATCAAGAAGTATCCCCTCTTTCTGTGAGACCATGGTCACGGCTTCGGCCATCTGAGGCGTGGGAATAGAATAACCGTGGCCTACATAGTCTCCGAGACACTTTACAGAGGAGCGAGGTATGTCACATTTCAGACCCAGGTGGGCGGCGGTTTCATTACAGAGGGCGTAAACCAGTTCTTCCTGTGGCTTACTCTCACGGCTGACGTTTATCCCTATGAGGGGTATGTTCATGTTGCAGCCGATAAGGCCGGCAAGGAGCCCTGCCTGTGTGCCGCAGCTCCCGCTTGCACATACAATGCAGTCAAATGTTACTCCCATATCAAATGTCTGCATTTGGATCTCCTGAGCGCATGCGGCGTATCCTGTTGCGCCTATGGGAGTTGATCCCCCGACGGGTATGAGGTATGCCTTTCGGCCCTGGGTCTTAAGTTCTTCGGCGATCTTTTCCATCTCGGCCATCAATGGTGCTCCCTTTGAGACCACCTTTACCTCTTCTATCCCAAGTAGACGGTAGAGCAGATTGTTTCCGGTCGCTTCCGGGTCATAGGTGCCAGGAACCCTTTCCTCCAGTACGAATCTGCATTTTAACCCCTCCTTAGCCGCGGCCGCCAGGGTCAGTCTGCAGTGGTTCGACTGTATTGCGCCGCAGGTAATGAGGGTGTCTGCTCCCTTTGCCATCGCGTCAGCGACCAGGAACTCGAGCTTTCTAGTCTTATTTCCCCCCGCAGCAAGCCCCAGGAGATCGTCTCTCTTAAAGAATATATCCGGCCCTTCAAGTGCTTCTGAAAGCCTTGGAAGATATTCGATGGGGGTCTGCCCCTGGGTGTATCTTCTTCTTGGAAATCTGGCGAGATTCATTATGTGGCCTCCTTAGGGTTTTCTATGTGTCAGAGCGATCCTCTAAGACCTATGGCCTCAGCGACATCCCTCATTGCCATGATGGTCTCTGTTATAAGTTCGGTCATATCCATTCCGAGCATGGCCGCACCCTTTTCTATTATTCCCCTGTCAACTCCTGCTGCGAAGCGTTTGTCCTTCCACTTCTTTTTTACGGAGGAAGCTGTCAGATCCAGGACGCTTCTTGAAGGACGGACAAGGGCTGATGTGGCAACAAGACCTGTGAGTTCATCAATGGTGTAAAGAACCTTTTCAAGATATTCCCTTGGCTCTAAATCGGAGCAGATGCCCCATCCGTGGCTGGCCGCAGCCCGTATGTAGTCCTGGGGCCATCCCCTGTCGCTCAATATCTCTACGGTCTTCCTGCAATGCTCCTGAGGGAACTTTTCATAGTCCAGATCATGGATCAGCCCTATTATACCCCATTTATCCTCGGGCTCGCCCTTAAGGCGTGCGAATCTGCGCATGACCGCCTCAACGGCCAGTGCATGACGGATCAACCCTTCGTTTGATGTGTATTCCTTTAAGAGTGCCATTGCATCATTGCGATTAGGAATCCATTGTTTCATCATAAATTCTCCCTTCATGGGACTTTGGAGCGCTTCATGTAAAAGCTTCTTTTTTCCCGCCTAAAAGGTCTTCGTGAGCTTTTCTTGAGCCTTTCATGAGAAGGTCCACAGATAAGCGCACCCCACTAACAGGACCAGGACTGTAGAAACGGCTCCGAACCTCAGGTATTCAAAGAATCCCAGGTTGTAAACGTCCCTGGAGCACTCAGCCACTATGATATTTGCAACAGAACCCAATATCGTTAGATTACCTGCCACAGTCGTTGTAAAGGCAAGTAAAACCCATGGGAGGTTTCCTGTCCCCAGCTCGTTGATATGCGGCCCTGCCAGGAGAACCATGGGCACATTGGATACAAGGTTTGAGCCTATGGTCATGAGCACTGAAAAGATCGCCAGGCCCTCGGCCTCTGATATGATCAGATAAGGGACGCTTGCCTTCCAGGCCCTTTCAACAACCCCTGTGGAAGCAAGGCCCGCTACCACGATAAACAGGCAGCAGAAAAAGACAAGCAGAGGCCAGTCAACCACGGAGAAAATAGCGCGTGGGTCCTTCCTGTCAATGATTACAAGGACCATAACGCCGGCAAGGGTAGTGTAGCCCATGTGGAAGCCGGCGAAAAAACCTGTGATAACCCCCAAGGCGACGAAAAGCACAAGATAAAGCCTTGGTCCGTTGACCGCCGCTCCCTCTGTTTCTTCATCCAACGGAAAATGCTCTGGCATCTTTTTGCGGTAATAGACCCAGAGCAGCAGCAGATTTATCAGAAGGCCCAAGCCAGCGGCGGGGCCTGCCTCCATGAGGAAGGATGAAAAGCCTATGCCGCTCATACTGCCGATGATCATGTTTTGGGGATTACCCACCAGGGTGGCTGAGCTTCCTATGTTGGCCGAAGTAGCAAGAGCAATAAGGAAGGGGCCGAAAGGGAGGTTTGCCCTTCTGCATGTGGCGATCAGGGCCGGGGTGAGAAAAAGGCAGACAGTGTCGTTTACCAGGAGGGCCGAAAGAACTCCTGAAATAATGGCTGTTCCGAAAAGGAGGGAAACGGGAGTCCTGCAGATCTTTATGATACGCAGTGAAATCCAGTCAAAAAACCTTGCTTCCTTGAGATAGACGGTAAGTATCATCATACAGAAGAGCAGAAGGATGGTGTCGTGGTCAATCGCCCTGTAGGTCTCTTCAGGTGTAATTGCCCCGAATACCACCATGAGCACCGCACCCAGCAGGGCGCCTGCCGGCCTTCCGATCGGAAGGAGGGCGAGCCTTCTTGAAGCGATAAGGGCGTAGGTGAGAATGAATATGGCGTAAGTGATTATGTCCATCAGGCGCGTCTTGCCTTCAGATACTCCCTTGAAATAGATCTTTCCAGTGGAGGAAGTTCGTTAACGGCAGGGGGCTCATATTGGAAGACGATCCGCACAAACTCCATCACCATCCTGTATGTAGCGCCCCAAAGTATCTCTTCCCCTTCGGCCCCTTTATAAAGAAAGCAGGGAAAATCGGCGGCAGAACCACCTATGACCAGGCTGCATCGTCTGTAAAAATCCGGGGAAAGAAGGTCCATAAGCGGCACGTAGATAACCTTTTCAACTTCCCAGTTGTGGTGAAACCGCCTCTGATCCGTGATCCATGTTGCCATCGGATAGATGGTCCTCCTGTACATCACTAAGTCTTGTGATGGAAGGGGTCCGAGAAAATCCATCCTGAGAGGATTAAGGCCCATCTCCTCCAGCCCTTCTCTTATCCCTGTAGCAAGGAGGACGGAGAGTCTCCTGGCCTGATTCTTTCTTTCCCTCAGAAGCGCCCCCCAGTGCGGCCATTTTCCAAGGGGCATCATGGGCAGAGTGATAATTCTTGATATAATCTGATCAATCCTTGGCGCAATTCCGCCCCCGGGAAAGCACAGGTCCCCGGCTTGTTTTACCCTTGCCGAGCGTTTGTTGAGTATAAGGCATATCTCACTAGAGCCAGGCCCTCGGACCGCACAGATCCCCAAAGTGAAGAGCACCGCTGAACTCTCGGGCCCCCTATCCGCCCCGGCCGGAAATATCTTCCTGTCAAGGATGTTGCTCTGCAAGGCTGAAATTATATGGGTCCTTAGTCTCGAGGGGTCCTCAAGAATGCCTTGATGCTTTCCGGAGATAATAATTGGTTCGGTGCTCAGGGGTTCCATGGCATGGTATGCTAATCGAAAAAGACTTATGAGGCAAGAATCGGTATTTTCAAGGGCTGAGGGTGGTTCTGTGTTGACATGTGCATGTCAGTCCAATAGCCTTCACCCGGATGGACACCATCTGTCACGACCCCTAAAAGGATGGAAGAATGGACAGAGAAAAACTGCTTAAAGAGGGCGTTAAAGAGAAATTTCTTCGTTATGTCTCTTACGATACGCAGGCCGATGAGAAGTCAGAAGATGTTCCCAGCTCTCCGGGTCAGATGAGACTGGCATTGAGGCTCAGGGATGAGCTTGTCGCAATGGGGCTTACTGATGCGGCTGTTAAGGACGGTTGCATAGTGACCGCAACGTATGAGGGGCCTCGGAGGGAAGCTCCGGTAATAGGGTTCATCGCCCACATGGATACAGCTCCGGGAGTGCCTGGAAATGGCGTTAAACCGATAATCCACCGGGATTACAGCGGAGGGGACTTAATCCTTCCTGCAGGTATTGTTTTATCCCCCGACACATCAAAAGATCTTACCGGGGCCAAGGGCCATACGATCATCACATCGGACGGCACTACCCTGCTGGGTGCGGACGACAAGGCAGGCGTTGCGGAGATAATGGAGGCATTGTGCCGCCTTGTCTTTTCTTCTCCGGCTGATTGCGGAAGAGTCAAGGTGGCCTTTACAAGCGATGAAGAGATTGGAAGAGGGATTACACGATTTGATGTCGCCTCATTCGGTGCTGAGGCTGCCTATACGCTTGACGGGGGCATCGCGGGGGAGTTGGAGGATGAGAACTTCAACGCCTCAAATCTAACAGCGGTAATAAGGGGGGTAAGCGCCCATCCGGGTAAAGCCAGGGGCAGGATGATAAACGCCATCCATCTGGCATCCGAATTGACGGCAGCGATCCCTGCGGTCATGAGGCCTGAGACCACGGACGGCAGGCTCGGATTTGTCCATCCGACATCTCTTTGCGGAGACATCGAGAGGGTGGAACTGGAGATTATTGTCAGGGATTTTGAGGAAGAAGGACTGGCCCGCTCCCTGGCGATGGTACGCGGGGTCGCTGAGGATATAATGCGCCGCCATCCGGGCTCCTTTATCGAGCTATCAGACCGCGGCGGCTACAAGAACATGAAGCAGTTTATTTCCGCTGCGCCGAAGGTATCATCCCTGGCCGTAGAAGCTATAAGAAGGGCCGGAATGAATCCGGTTACAAGAAGCATCCGGGGAGGAACCGACGGCGCTCATCTTGCCGTGCGCGGTCTTCCCACCCCGAATCTTTTTACGGGTGGCTCGGATTTTCACTCAAGGACTGAATGGGTCTCAGTCCAGTGGATGGAGAAGGCCGTGGATGTTATATGCGGCCTTTGCGCGCTCTGGTCAAAGGAACTATCCGTCAGCCTTGATTGATTTTGTCCCTCAGGACTGTAGAGGTCTTAAAGACCACTATCCTGCGGCCTCTAAGCATAAGATCCGCGCCTGTAGCGGGATTCCTTCCCCTTCTTTCATTTTTTCCTTTTACTGAAAACTTTCCGAAGCCGCTTACCAGAACGCTCTCTCCCTTTTGAAGAGAGTACTTGACGATCTCAAGCAGGCTTTCAACCACATGCGCCGCCTTTGATCTTCCCATGTCGTCATCTGCCACGTGACTGATTATGGATGCCTTTGTGAGGGTCATGCTGTCACTCCTGTCATGAATTCTTGTGATTAAAATTCCTTGTGCGGGTATTACTAGCACGAAGTCCCGGAAAAGAAAAGCCTCCATTATGTCCCTCACCCTCGACGGGGGAGGGAGGGGGTGAGGGGCGATTTTTATGTTTTGTTGTGCCCCATTCGGGCATGCCGGTTAGTGATACTAATAAATTGGCAAATATTTTAATGTAGATTAATAAAACAAAATTTAACTTGAAATAGGAAAGGATGGTTGCTAATATCACAAGGCTAGACTTTGAGCGCCGGTTTGATTTTGGGAGAGGAGAGTTTTTGTCATGAGTCTTGATTGGGTGCCGGTTGTGGCTGTCTTTTATTGTAAGAATGTGCCGGGCGGCGGGGAGGAAGAAAGGCACGCGATAGAGAAAAGGTATAAGGGCTCGGCACGGCTCTATCCTATCCCATGCAGCGGACGTCTGGACGCGATTCATCTTTTAAAGGCCCTGGAGGAGTTCGCTGATGGGGCATACGTTGTCACGTGTCCTCACGGGTCATGCCGCTATTTTGAAGGCAATAGCTGGGCGGCAAAGAGGCTTGAGACGGTTAGAAGGCTCATAGAAAGCATAGGACTTGAAGGAGCCCGGGTGGGGATGGTTGCCGAATCGTCGGAAGAGCCGATAGATCTATCCATACTGACCGGGGAATTTATAAATTCCATCTCTAAGATAGGACCATCGCCGGTTCTAAAAAGTTAAAGCCCCTTTTAAGTAAAACGCTCATGACCAATAGTTGCTCATCCCAAAAATATAAATGCTGCCTTCTCCACCCCTCATGGGGACAGGGGAAGGACAAGGGAGGATAAGGCTTATAATGATTACGGCAGAACAAAAGCCCATTAAAGAGATCAGAGAAACGATAGCGCCTTACAGGAAAATACTTGTCCTGGGCTGCGGCTCCTGTGTTGCGGAGTGCGCGGCAGGAGGAGAAAAAGAGACGGCCATGCTTGCCTCAGCCCTGAGGATGGCGGCCAGGATGAACAAAGAAGACGTCTTGATAGAGGATAAGACCATTGATCGTCAGTGCGTTAGGGATTTTATCGTTCAACTTGAAGGCGTTATCGAAGCTTATGATGCGGTTTTATCCCTTGGATGTGGTGCGGGAGTCCAGGCGGTTGCGGAGATATTTTCCGATACTACCATAATTCCGGCCTTAAACACGGAATTTCTGGGCCAGACAAAGGATCAGGGTCTATGGACCGAGAACTGCGTCGGATGCGGGGACTGCATGCTGTATTATTTCGGCGGGGTTTGTCCCCTTGCCAGATGCTCAAAACAGCTTATGAACGGCCCCTGCGGTGGTTCCAGGGAGGGAAGATGCGAGGTTGATCCCGAGATTCCCTGCGCATGGCAGTTGATAATAGACAGGCTGGGCAGGATAGGAGGCCTTGAGAGGCTTGGAAAGGTCTATCCGGCAAAAGACTGGTCCAAAAAGCAGGGCAGAGGGCCGAGAAAGATAGTCAGGGAGGATCAGCAAAGGTGAAAGATGAAAGCAGATTAAAGCAGTTGTTGGACGGTGGCCATTTTGCCGTGACCGCTGAGTGCGGACCTCCCAAGGGAGCCGATCCCGGGGCGGTCCTCAGGAAGGCTGGTTTACTCAAGGAAAAGGTGGACGCGGTAAATGTAACTGACAATCAGACGGCCATAGTGAGGATGTCGAGCATTGCCGCCTGCACCGTCCTCCTGAGTGCTGGCTTGGAGCCGGTCCTTCAGATGGTAGTGCGCGACAGAAACCGTATAGCGCTTCAATCTGATGTTCTTGGCGCATCCGCCCTGGGGATCAGAAATATCCTTTGCCTTTCAGGAGATCATCAGAGTTTTGGTAACCAGCCCAGTGCCCTGGGTGTCTTTGATCTTGACTCCATGCAGTTCATAGAGGCGGTAAGGGGCATGAGGGATGCCGGCACCATCATGGGAGGAGAGCAGCTCACCAGTGCGCCTGCGGTATTTATCGGAGCCGCCGCGAATCCATTTGCCGATCCCCTTGAATTCAGGGTGGTAAGGCTCGCCAAGAAGATATCCGCCGGGGCCGAATTCATCCAGACCCAGTGCATCTATAATATGGAAAGATTCAAGAAATGGATTTCCCTTGCCGAGGATAGGGGGCTTTTAGAAAAGGCTTATATACTTGGAGGAGTGACGCCTCTTAAGTCTGCGGGCATGGCAAAATATATGAAAAACAAGGTTGCAGGCATGGATATCCCGGATGACGTCATTAAGAGGATGGATGCAGTCCCCAAGGAGAGGCAAAGGCAAGAAGGGATAGGTATCTGCGTTGAGACCATCCTGGCCCTCAAGGAAATAAAAGGGGTTAAGGGTATTCATATCATGGCTATAGAATGGGAAGATGCGGTCGGCGAGATAGTTGAAAGGGCCGGATTGCTTCCAAGGCCGAAGGTTGACTAGGAGGATCTATGCCTGCCAAGTATCTTGTCCATACCAGCCCTGCCGCTAACCGTTTTGAGCCCATTACTAAGTCGGGGATCATAGCGTGGGAGGAAGGGTGTCTCAAGTGCGCAGTATGCGTGAAGAAAAGGTGCGTCTATAAGGTCTATGAAAAACGCGGTCTCAATCCGAGGCAGATGATTGACTCGATTGACAACCTGTGTATGAACTGCCTCAGATGCGTTCAGGGATGCCCCAGGGAGCTTATCCACAAGTCCATAAGCCCGGAGTACGCGGCCATGGGGGATGATTATTGGAGTCCGGATATCATCTCTAAGATATGGTACCAGGCGCAGACAGGCAAGATTCCGGTATCGGGCGCAGGCTATCCGGGTCCCTTCAGCGGACCTGGATTTGATTCCATGTGGACGGACATGTCCGAGATTGTGCGCCCCACAAGGGATGGAATCCATGGCAGAGAATACATAAGCACGGCCGTTGATTTGGGAGGTACGGAAGGCGCCTTGTGCTTTGGAGAAGACGGTTTGGTTTCGGGCCCTGAGATCCGCTTGCTTGATATTCCATTACCTATCCTGCTAAGGATGCCTGTCTCCCGAAAGATTAGCCCCAATATCATAAGCGGATGGGCGGTTGCCGCTAAAAGGCTCGGGACATTCCTTGCTGTGGGGGCGGAAGAGATGGTGGCCGCTCCAGAGAGCTGCAGGCCCTTCCTGATGCCCATCCTTGACGGGGAAGTTGCCTGCCCCGAAGGGGTAAGAGTGGTTGAGTCGACCTTCTCAGCCGAAAAGGACGCAAATTCCTTTAAGTCAGGAAACGATGCACGTTTTGTCTGCCTAAGGCTCCCGATGAATACCGGCATTGAAGAGAGGGTACTGGCTGCTGCAAGGGCCGGTTTTTCTATAATCCACATAGAGGCAAGTCCAAACGGCTCTTTCCTGGACGACCCTGGTAAGACTATGAAGGACGGCATAAGGGCTGTGCATCTCGGGCTTGTTGAGGCCGGCATAAGGGACAGTGTTACCATTATTGTGAGCGGCGGCATAGCAATGGCCGAACATGTGCCCAAGTCCCTTATCTGCGGGGCGGACGCTGTATTTGTTGATCTGGCCCTTCTTGTAGCACTCGAGTGCCGCCTCTGCGGGAGATGCGATATGGATCTGCCCTGTCCGGTTGAAATGGATAAGGCACCCCCCCCATGGGTGGCAAAGAGGGTGGTCAACCTCATAGGAGCATGGCATAACCAGCTTCTTGAAATCATGGGAGCCATGGGTATCAGGGATGCCAGACGGATGAGAGGAGAGGCCGGAAGGGCCATGTTTTTTGAAGAGCTTGATAAGAGCACTTTCCAAGACCTTGGAAGGCGCGAGGAGGGTTGTGAAATTGAATAGGGATGGGGGCTTTGAATTTCCTCTGGTTAAACGCACGCCTTCGCGGTTCAGAAATCCCATAGGGAAATATAGGCTTAATAGAAGCACGGCCTGTATCGCCTGCGGGAAATGCGTCGAGATATGCCCTTATGGGGTTCACTCTATGGTCAAGGGAAAGGTGGTAGTCCGCAATCATTATCTGTGCGTAGGAGAGGATTGCCCAAATCCCTGCCATGAGGCCTGCCCGGTAAAGGCACTTGCCCTTAGAAGAAATCCCGATTTTGCGGTGATGGGGGACTTCAGATGGCCTCCTGATCTCATTGTCTCGACCTGGCGCATGGCCGAATTCGGTCAGGCCCCTGACAAAGGCCTCGAATACAGGATCGGGGAGTCTGGAGGCGGCTTTGACAAATTGCGCATTGTCTTTGGACCCGGAAAGGCTGAAGACGACTCAGGTGATAAACATGAGGGCGCCAAAGCCGATCTGGGAGTAAAGCTTAACAGAAGAGGGGATAATGCCCACAGGATAAGGATAGAGGTGCCTTTTTACGGCGGAGGAATGAGTTACGGCTCCGTCAGCATCAACACGATGCTCAGCAGGGTTAAGGCGGCGACTGCTCTGGGAACCTTTTGCTGCACGGGCGAAGGAGGATATCCCGATGAACTCAAGCCCTATGACGAACACGTTATAACTCAAGTTGCAACAGGGCTTTTCGGAGTGCGTGAGGAAACCATTCAGAGGGTCAAGATTGTTGAGTTCAAGTATGCCCAGGGCGCAAAACCCGGGCTTGGAGGTCACCTGCTCGGAGACAAAGTAACCCCCGGTGTCGCGCGGATGCGAGAGGCGGTTGTCGGTTATCCTCTCTTTTCGCCCTTTCCCTTCCACAGTGTCTATTCGGTTGAAGACCACAAAAAGCATGTTGACTGGATAAAGGCCATCAATCCGAAGGCACTGGTCTCAGTCAAGGTTTCAACTCCTACGGATGTGGATATGGTAGCCGTAGGGAGCTACTACGCAGGTGCGCATATAATCCACCTTGACGGAAGCTACGGAGGAACAGGGGCTGCTCCGGACATTGCAAAGAAAAATATTGCGATGCCGATAGAATATGCGGTTCCCAAGGTCCACAGGTTTCTTACCGAGGAGGGCGTCAGGGATAAGATAACGGTGGTTGCCAGCGGCGGTATAAGGACACCCCACGACGTTGCAAAGATCATAGCCCTGGGGGCTGACGCGGTCTGTATCGGAACAGCCGACCTTGTAGCCCTCGAATGCATTCGCTGTCACAATTGTGAAAGCGGCCGCGGCTGCGCCAGGGGAATAGCCACAACAGATCCCGAACTTATGGACCTGGTTTCCCTGGATTGGGGGGCCCAGCGCATAGTCAATATGTATAGCGCATGGTGCAAAGAACTCAGGAGGATACTTGGCCGGCTGGGGATGAAGAGCATCAGGGAACTTGTAGGCAAGAGGGAGTGCCTCATTCATCTCGACTATAACTAGTGTCCATCCGTAAATGGCTATTTTCACCGATTTCGGCGTTGGGCTCAAATTTTAATCCTCGAAATACGTCAATGTATTCCTGTGGTTAAAATTATCGCCCGCCTTGAACTCGACGAAACTATAGAGACGTCTTGATGCGGCGGCATTATTCCCTCCCCCTCGACGGGGGAGGGAGGGGTGGGGGTGATTTTCATCCTTCGTTGTGCCCCAAAAGGGCATGAGCGTTAGTTTAAATATCACTAGGAGAAGTTAAAGTAGTTGCTATAACTTGACAGGCTTGGAGAAATTTTTGGGGATGCGATCACTAAACAATGCAGATGCCATACTTGCATCGAGAAAAGGGCTGCTTGAAGATCAACCATCGGATTCACGTTACGAGACCGAAGCTGAAGGAGGCTGCGGCGTTACCGGCTTTGCCTGCAGCATACCGGTGAGAGGAAGACATATATTCGAGCCCTCTAGCCAGATGCACAACAGAGGAAACGGTCGTGGAGGGGGCATAGCGGCCATGGGCTTTGACCACCGGATGCTCGGAATAAGCAGAGAGGCCCTTAATGAAGATTACATCCTCCAGATAGCGGTCCTTGAGGAAGGTGTGATAGACGCTCTGGAGGAGCAGTTTATCAAGCCGTTCCTGAGGGTTGATCTTAGAGAGCGCCTTCCCCATGTGGATGATTACAGGGATATAAAGGGCCTTGAGACGGCGCCGCCAGAGGTATTCAGATACCTGGTGAGGGTCAGGCCGGAGGCGCTTAATGCCTTTGTCGAGAAGAAGGGGCTTCATGGGCTCAAATCCCGCGAGGCCGAAGATGAGTTCATCTACCAGAACAGTTTTTTGATAAACAAGAAATACTACGAGCCTTACGGGAAAAAGCTTGCCTTTGTCCTGTCTCACGGGAGAAATTTTTTCATCCTCAAGATAGTCGGATATGCCGAGCAGGTGGTTCAATACTATAAACTTGACGATTTCAAGGCGCATATCTGGATCGCTCACCAGAGATATCCCACGAAGGGAAGGGTTTGGCATCCGGCAGGGGCACATCCCTTCATAGGTCTCAATGAGGCCTTGGTGCATAACGGCGATTTTGCCAACTACCACTCGGTGACCGAATATCTCAGGCAAAAAAACATACACCCGCTCTTCCTTACGGATACAGAGGTTTCCGTGCTCCTCTTTGATCTTTACAGCAGGGTTTACCGCTATCCTCTCGAGTATGTGATCGAGGCCCTGGCCCCCACGATGGAGAGGGACTTTGACCAGCTTGATTCGGAAAAGCAATCCATCTACAGGGCCATACAGGCAACGCACATCCACGGCTCTCCTGACGGCCCATGGTTTTTTATTGTGGCGAGAAACGATACCGGAGCAGGCAGGCTTCAACTTATAGGGATCACGGATACCTCTATGCTGAGGCCTCAGGTGTTCGCTCTTCATGACGGCCAGGTTCAGGTGGGGCTTATCTGCTCTGAAAAACAGGCCATAGACGCGACCCTGAAGAGCCTTTCAGAGGAAGACCCAAGGGTCGGAACTGTTGCCGACCGTTACTGGAACGCGAGGGGGGGAAGCCATACAGACGGAGGATCATTCATATTCAATCTTGATGAAACACCCGGTGATCCTCTCGAGAGGCAACTGACCTGTGTTGACAAATTCGGAAGACCCATATCCGTTCCGGCAGGAAAAGTTCCTTATCTTCCGGGGACGGTCTATTATCTTATGCCGGTAGAGGACGGCGGGAGATCTGAAGCGTCGAGATTCTTTGAGCTTCAGCAGCCGGACGAACTTTACGATTATATCCTCGAAGGCTTAAAAAGTTGGGATTATTCCGGGTTCATGGAGTGTCTCAAGGATATCAGAAACTGGGCGCTAAAGGGGGAAGCTCACTTCGATGTCGCATTGAATACCCTCACCAGGCTGCTTGATATGCGCTATCCCACTTACGACAAAAAGCGGCGGAGCGTCTTACAGATGCTAAACCAGACACTCGAAAACATGTTGCGCAATCTCCCCACCCTTGAAGATACAGAGGCACAAGGATCATACCGTTTCATAGACTGGGAGACCAGGCACCTTTTCAGAGGACCGTCATACAATGAAAAGGCCCTGGTGATTGACGCATCCCTTTTTCCTCCGGAGGGAGATAACTGCGACAGCCGCCTCTTGGCGGAGGCATATCTGAGGGGATGGAGGCGTTTTATCGTCTTAGGGCTGAGAGGACAGAGATTCCATGGATGCGGCTTAGGGGCCGATTCAGGAGGAGTAAGGATTGATATCTTCGGTAGCTCTGGAGATTATCTGGCTTCGGGCATAGACGGTCTTTCCATCTACGTGCATGGTAACGCCCAGGACCAGTTAGGCCAGATAATGAAGGCCGGCAAGCTGGTCATATATGGCGATGTGGGACAGACCTTCATGTACGGGGCAAAGGGTGGTGAGGTCTATGTCATGGGAAACGCGGCTGGCCGGCCCCTCATAAACGCTGTGGGAAAGCCGCGTGTAGTCATAAACGGGACCTGCCTTGACTATCTTGCGGAATCCTTCATGGCAGGAGACCCACATAATGGTGGAGGCTTTGTGATCCTTAATGCCATGACATTTGATGATGAAGGAAATGCCGTTCCACTGGCTAATCCATATCCGGGATCAAATCTGTTCTCCCTTGCATCTGGAGGCGCCATATACCTTAGAGACCCATATCGCCTGGTTGACGACCAGCAGCTCAACGGCGGAGAGATAGTCCCCATATCTGAAGACGATTGGAGGCTGGTGCTTCCATATCTCAATGAGAACGAGATGCTCTTTGGTATCTCTATTGACAGGGACCTCTTGGTGGTTGACGGAGAGAAGAAAAGCCCTCTTGAGGTCTATCGAAAGGTCAGGCCCAGGAAGGGGCTTGAAAAAACGGACGACGGTCTGGACGAATGGACATAGAGCGAGAGGTGTTGATTCCTTCCCCGCTTTCTGTAAGAATGCGCTGCGTATTGCGGAAAGATTCTCTTATGGAAAAAAGCGGAGGAAAAATATGAAGAAGATCGAAGCCATTATCAAACCCTTCAAACTGGATGACGTGAAAAGCGCTATTCTGCAGTTGGGCATTAGCGGTATCACCATCACAGAGGTCAAGGGGTTTGGGAGGCAGAGGGGCCACAAGGAGATTTACAGGGGCGCCGAGTACATTGTTGACTTCCTGCCGAAGATAAAGGTAGAGGTTGTGGTCTCCGATGATATGGTGGAAGCAGTTGCCGAGGCTGTTCAGAAACAGGCCTATACCGGCCAGATAGGCGACGGAAAGATATTCGTGCTGCCTGTCGAAAAGGCCGTTCGCATAAGGACCGGCGAGACGGATACGGATGCAGTATGAGCGAACCTCCGCTTATTCAAACGGGATTGAGGCCCAGACGCCTTGCTATGATAAGCTTCATGATCTCAGTGGTCCCGGCAAAGATCGAAAGGCTTCGCGCGTCCCTGAAGAGGCGGCTGATCCGGTACTCTTCCATGTAGCCATAGCCTCCGTGGAGCTGGAGAGCGTTGTAGGCCACCCGGTTGACCATCTCCCCGAGCCAGGCCTTGGCCATGGAGACCTTGAGGGTAATAGCATCTCCCTTGACGAATTCGGCCACAAGGGTGTTCAGGTAGGTGCGGCCTATGTCCACCTCGGTTGCCATTTCCGCAAGTTTGAAGGCGTTATGCTGAAATGTGGCTATGGGCCGGTTGAAGGCGTGTCTCATCTTGGAATAGGAAAGCGCCTCCTTGAGGCATTCCTCGGCCATGGCCTGGCACTTGACACAGACCTCGAGACGCTCTCTTGCGAGCTTTTCCATCATATACTTGAACCCGCGACCTTCCTCTCCAAGCAGATTTTCCACTGGAACCCTGCAATCCTCGAAGAACAGTTCGGCTGTATCCTGCATGTGATACCCCAGTTTTTCGAGCTTTCGGCCCCTTGAAAAACCGGGTGTTCCCGCCTCCACGAGGATAAGGCTGATTCCCTTTGATTCGCCTGGCTCTGCCATCTTCACGGCCAGGACCACTGCATCCGCAAATATGCCGTTGGTTATAAAGGTCTTTTGTCCGTCAATCACATAATGGTCACCGTCTCTTACGGCGCGCGTACGGATAGCGGCCAGATCCGATCCCGCGTTTGGTTCCGTAAGCCCGATGCAGGTAATGACCTCTCCAGTGACGCATTTTGGCAGGATACGTTCCTTCACAGCCTCGGAGCCGTATGAAAAGATATAAGGCACGGCGACATCGCTATGAAGGGGTGCCCCGACACCGAATCCATCCGCGCGGATGAGTTCTTCTCCTATGATAACCGAAAAGTGGAAATCCAGCCCAAGCCCTCCGAAGGTCTCCGGAAGCCAGGCGCACAGGTAGCCCTGTTCCCCCATCTTCCGCCATAGTTCCCTTGGAACCGCCCTCTGCCGCTCCCAAAGCTCCACATTGGGGGTGATTTCCCTTGCGCAGAATTTCCTGAATTCCTGCCTGAAAATCCGTTGTTCTTCGGTTTCTTCAAAGATGGACATATTCACAACCTCTCAAAGCTTAAGCTCTCGGCACGGGAATTTCTCTTGGTGGCACTCCGTTAGCCGCTTCGATATTATCCTTTTAACATCTATCTTATGTGTCCTGCGCCCTTAAAGCCCTTAGACTTGTTTCTCCCGCTGGTGAAATCGCCTCTATCATGACCCCATAATCATATCCGGTAGAAAGGTGGCAATTCCCGGAAAAAGGAACAGGAGCAGCGCGCAGGCAAACAGGCTCAGGAGAAAAGGCAATACGCCCCGGTAGATCGTTCCAAACGGGACTCCTGTTATGTTTTTAACAACGAAGACACAGATGGCCACGGGAGGGATGATGACACCTATCATGATGGTGATTCCGATCATGATGCCAAACCAGATGGGATCATAACCGAGCTTTATCACAGCCGGGTAAAAGATAGGCGTGGCAAGGATCATGAAGGCGAGATCATCAATGAATGACCCGCCTATGAGATAGACCAGAATGATACACACCATGACCATGGAGCGCGGAATCGGCAGTGCGGTAATCCAGTCGGCCGCCTTGAATGGGATCTCGGTGATCGCGAGGAAGTGCCCAAGAACCACCGAGCCGTAAATCAGTATAAGGGTCATGCAGGCGGTCTTGAGAGAGCCGTCAAATGCCTGGATTACCTTTTTAAAGGTGAGTCCCTTGTGCGTTAAGGCAAGGAGAAATACGCCGATCGTACCCATGGTTCCTGCCTCGGTCGGGCTGAAGAAGCCGAACATGAGTCCGCCCATAATGACTAGAAAGATGACGCCGACCCATACAAACTCCGGTAAGGCCCGGAGCCGGTCGTGCATCGCGACCTTCTGCGCCATGGGGGCGATCTGAGGATTGATTCGAACCCAGCCATAAATAATAAAAATAAAGAAAAGGGCTATTATCAAACCAGGGATTATGCCGGCAAGAAAGAGCCTGCCTATGGACTGCTCCACTACTATTCCGAAAATAATCAGGACGATGCTTGGGGGAATAAGCATCCCGAGAGTCCCAACCGATGCCACCACGCCGGTTGATAGACGCTTGTCATAATGGAACCGATCCATCTCCGGGATGGCTATCCCCGCGAAGGTGGCAGCAGTGGCAAGGGTTGAACCGCACATGGCCTTGAAAAGTGTAGCGCCCACAACCGTGGTCATGGCCAGGCCTCCCGGAATATGCCCAACAAACTTGTGGGCTGCCATGTAGAGGCGTTTGGCGACATCTGAATTGGAGGCCACCTGACCCATCAGCACAAAAAGCGGAATCACGGTGAATCCATAAGAGGTAAAGGTGTCAAAAAAATCCTTGACGAGGAGATTGCTTGCCGCGCTGAAAGTCACCAGGTAGCCAAACCCAAGAAACCCTACGACCAGCATGGCGAAGGCAAGTTCAATGCCCGTCATGAACAGGATGATCAGAAGACCGAGGCCCAGGAGTCCCACTGCCATCTCACTCATGGGGAACCTCCTTAACCCGTTTGATCAGGTCGCACAGCAGGGTCAGTGATTCCAGAAAACAGCTCAGGGCAAGGCCGTAGGTGATAGGGTAATAGGGTAGTTTCAGGCCCGGAGTGACCTCCCCCGTCTGCTGCAGGCCGATGCCGTAAAGGATGAAATTGTAGCCGATAAAGACAAAGAGGATCAGCCCGAGGATTCGTGTGAATATAGACATCGCCTTCTGCGCCGGAGGCTCGAGTCTTTTTTCGATCAAATCCACCAACACGTGGGCCTTTGTCCAGGATGCGTAAGGAATGGCAAATCCTATGACAATGGCCCCTGAAAAGCAGATAAGTTCAATCGCCCCGATAATCGGTCTTCCCACGGCCCTCATGATGACGTCAACAATGGTGACACCCATCATGAAGGCCAATCCTAACCCGGCAAGGGCCTGGAAGGACACATCCAGCCGATAAATGATACTCAGAAAACGTGCCATCTTTCTCTCCTCTGAAAGGCTGATGCCGGGATTACCCGCCTAAATCCCCTATGGATGAGTCCGAATATATTCAAGACAGAACTCCAGCGCCTTGTCGCCCGGAAGGCCTTTGGCCTTCATGTCTTTGACGTAGGCTGGAAGTATTTCCTTCATGATCTCAGCTATTCTTGCTTCCTCTTCCTTGGAGGCCTTGATGATCTTTACGCCCTTTTCCGCAGAAAAGGCCTCTGCTTCCTTGTCCAGTTGACTCCAGAGTTTCGCCTGTTTTTCAACCCACTCCTTGTTGATCTGCATGATGGTCGCCTGATCTTCCTTGGAAATGGCATTCCATTTGTCCTTGTTCATCACCACGAAGATGGGTGCTGTATAGGAGATGCTGTGGTTGACGATGGACGTTTTGACAACTTCAGCGAACTTCCAGCCCTTCAGTGCTTCAAATGGAAGCAGAAAACCGTCGAGGATGCCCTTTTTTGTGGCATCGTAGGTCTCGGTGATGACCATGCTTACCGGCGCTCCCCCGAGGGCCTTGATGATGTCGGCGTTTTCAGCGTTTACCTTTATCCTCATTCCCTTGACGTCGTCAATGGAAGAGACAAGGTTCCGGGTGGATATGATGCCCGGCCCATGCCCGTGAAAATACATAACCTGGGTATCGTTATATTCCGCGGGCTTAAATTTTTCGTAGAATGCGTTCAGGGTCATGGTGGCCTGGTACCCGCTTGTGAAGCCCAAAGGCAGCCCGAATACGCCCGTAAGAGGGAACCTTCCTGCCGAGTATGCCATGAGGCTCTGCCCTATATCTGCGATTCCCTTGACAACGCTGTCATAGGTCTGAGGGGGCGGGGTCAGGGTATTTCCCGGAAAGTAGGAAATGATGACCCTTCCCTTCGTTCTCTTTTCAACCTCCTGACACCAGGCCTGGGAGAGCTTGGCGTTGGGATGGGCAGGTGGGAAAAAGTTCGAATACCTGAGCTTCATAGCCTTATCGCCGGCCTCTGCTGATAAAGAGCCAAGGATGGTGATTGCCCCAAAAATGACTGCCAAACCTGTTACACAAATACGTCTTAACATGAATACATTCCTCCTTTGATGCTTGAAAATAGTTGAAGTAAAAATACTTCCTTTTTTTTGGGTCGGTATCGGCAGCGCAATAGCAACCGGAAAAAGCGGTCCGGGCGCATCATTTACCGACTCATCCAAGTTCCCGTTCAATCCTTAATCGCGGCATTCATATTCTTTTTTAAGTTCCCGTTTCAGGGGTTTTCCGGCGCTGTTTTTCGGTATTTCTATGATGG
>Ga0210022_1001014_pt1 | contig 19205 bp, 20 predicted proteins | sample CryGeymeta201520_FD_183984 | JGI IMG/M metagenome (GOLD analysis project Ga0210022, IMG submission 183984) | Groundwater microbial communities from Crystal Geyser aquifers in Utah, USA - Crystal Geyser metaG 2015-20 (SPAdes) (version 2) | ecosystem: Environmental > Aquatic > Deep subsurface >... | reverse complement strand
TTACCGTGAGAGTCGACGACTTCCCAGCCGTGTCGGCGCTTCCACCCAGGAACAAGTTGCCGGCCGTCAGTTGACCTCGGTTGTCCACCGTCAGGGCCCCCGTTCCGGCGTAACCGACGAACAGCCTCTCCGGCACCGTCCACTGCGAGCCGTTCCCGTCCACGGTGACGGCGCCGTTTGCGGCGCTGCCAAAGCCAAGGAAGGCTTCATTGCTGGAGCCTGTCGCACCGTTCTGCACGTTCAACGTCCCCGTGCTGGTCTTGCCCACGTACAGCGCGCTGGAGTTCGTCCGCTTCGAGCCGCTGCCGTCCACCGTGACCGTTCCGCTGCCACCCGTGGAGTGCCCCACATACCCCACCACGTTCGACACCGTCCCGCCGCTCTGGACGTTCAGCGTTCCGGTCCCCGTCTGCCCCACCACGAGGTTGCCGGAGTTGGTCCATTTGCCGGTGCCCGACACGGTCGCCGTGCCCGTCGCGTCGTAGCCCACGCTGCCGCCGCCGCTGAGGACCGTCCCCCCGCCCGGCACGGAGAGGGTGCCAGGCCCGCCCCTGCCCACGTAGATTGTCTGTCCTGAAGCACCCACCGTCCCACCGCTCCCGGCGGTAAGGCTGCTGCCGTAGCCAATGTTCAGGGCACCGGAGGTCGACAGCGTTCGACCGGAGGGGACGGCAAACGCCTGACCGCAGAACGGATTCGAACCGCCGGTGAGCGTCAGTCCGCCACCGGTCCAGTTGAACGTGCCCTGGCTCAGATCCAGACTCGCCGTGCTCAGGCTTCCGCCGGAGAGGTTCAGCGTTCCCCCGCTCCACAACTTGAGGGTGTTCGTGACGCTGGCGGAACCGCCCGCAACGTTCAGTGTCCCCGTTCCGCCGGCTTGGCCCACACTGCCGCCGACGCACAGGCTGTCACCCACCGTGAGCGTTCCGCTGTTCACGTTGTACGTGCCTCGGCCCGTCGAGCCCCAGCCGATGTACAGGTACTTGCTGGCGCGGTTCGTGCCGCCATTGAGGTTGAACGTTCCTTGCCCGTGGTAACCAACGCCTTCAAAGTCGCCGTTCGCGTTCAGTTGCCCCGTCCCCTCGAGGTTGTACGTTCCACGTCCCTCGATGCCATAGCCCTTCGACTTCCCCACCATCAGGTAGTCGCCCGCGACGTTTACCACACCGCCCGTCTGCCTTAACGTACTGGTGGGGCTGCCCTCAGCCTGGGTGTCTCCAATCGTGAGCTTGCCCAGAAACGACGCGGTCCCGCCGTTCGTGAGAATCAGGGACACGGGGCTATAGGCGTCCAGCACATACTCTGCACCGGAAGGGGGCTTCAGCACGCCGCCGTTGATGGTGATCTCGCCCCCTTGCAGGTTGAGCTTACCCGCGGAAGCGTCCAACGACTTGACCGTCAGTTTCGAACCGCCGTTGACATTCAGCGTGCAGTATTGGTCTTGGAGTTTCAGCACGTCCCCGACCGTCAGTTGTCCTGGAGAGTTCAGGGTGGCCTTGCCTCCGGCGACGGTCAGCGACTTGTCAACGGTCAGCGAATTGACGTTGCCGCCACCGCCACCGACGGTCAGGTTGCCGCTTGAGTACCGGTTGTAGTCCCCCACGCGCATGGTGCCCAGGAGGTGGAGGGTGCTGAAACCTTGCAGATTATTCACGGAGAGGGTGGATTCAGCCGTGTCGGTGAGGTTGCCCTGGTCCTTGGTCAGAGTGCCAGTATCCAGTCTGCCGCCCTGAAGGTTGAGGCGTGTGTCGTATCCCGGCAGAGTAAGGTTCTTGGCCTTGAGGTATCTTCCCGGTCCCAGGTTGATCGGCGATCCCAGTGGGCCGGTCGAGTTGGCGACGACGTCAAAACGCAACTCGAGCGTGCCGGAGGCGAAGTCGAAAGTCCCGCCTGGCTTGGTGAAGGTCGAAGACACCACGAGCGTGCCGCCGGCCAGGTGGAGCGCGCCGTCGCTTGCCAGAGAGAATTGGTCGGCAACCATGACAAGGCCGTTGTCCTTGATCCAGACTTCGCCCCTCGCGTCGGCATTGAGGGGAATCAGCAGTCTCTTGACCATCCACCGGGAGCCGGAGCCTGATACTTCCACCTTGGCGGGAACCTTTTCCTGCGCTGAGCTCCCCGAGGCGTCCGCGACGCCGACCTGCCCCTCGTCCGTTTCCAGTTCGGCGCCGTTTTTGAGGTAGAGCTCGCCATGACAGCCCTTACTGATGGCTAACATGGTGGCAATGAGGGCAGAGCCGGCGCCATCCACAGTGAGAATACCTGGAGCGCCGCCTCCGACGAACGCGTTGTCGGTGAGGATGACCCCATGACGCTTGAGGACCAGCGTGCAGTTCCCGTTTCAACTGACCCCTGGGATGGGAACGGAGAGCTGCCGTATATCCGCATACGGGTCGCTTCCGTCTGTCTGCCCCAGGATGGTGACGTCAATGCCCGAATCTCTGCTGTCCCAGCCGAGCTGGAGTTCATCAAACGCAAAGACTCCGTTCAGCGCCGCGGTGGCGTCCTTCTTGAAGACCGCCGCTTCATCTGTCTGATTGGGCACGTCGTCCCAGTTCCAGTTGCTGGTGTTGGACCAGTTCTCATTGAGTCCCCAACCCCGCCAATCACAGTTCCACACCGCCGACGCCGGGCGCGCCGCACCCAGCGCCAGTAACGCCACGAGCAGCCCCAGCAGCCGACAGGCGCGCAGCGCCCCCGCGAACGTGGTGCTCCGGCGCCAGCCGGTCCACCGCCGCCCCGATTCGCCTCGACTTCTCTCTCTTCGGTTGCTTTGCTGCTTCATGTCGTGCACCTGCTTTCGTCGGTCCGAGAAACGCATGGCGGGACGGCGCTGGTTTCGTCGCGCTGCCCGCGGAGTTGGCCTCAAGCAAAGAAATCATATACCCGACAACTCCCACAGAACTCCCACAGAACTCCCACAAGGTGGAGGCGAATTTCGAGTGGCGAGTGGCTGGGGCAAGTGGCAAGGGGCGGGGGTGGGCGCCGTGTCCTGTCCGTCCTTGCCGTCCTGTTGGTCCCTGGCCGTTCAGAGGGCAGCAGGACCAACAGGACGGCAGGGACGCATAGGACGGGGACGCTGCCTGGCACCAACCGCCGGCTCACGACGCCAGCAACTATCCCTGCACCAACGTCCTCTGCGACACCGGCCGCGAACCGGGCGATTTCCACGCAAACCACCTCACCGGCCGCGAGCTGGTACTTCGCAGAGGCGGCAGGGAGTATACGTGAATCGCCGGTACCATGCAAGACGGGGCGGTACGCTCAACGGCGCCCCTCTCGCCGTCCCAACCGGCCGCGGTAGAAGTCGAGGATCACCGCCAGCACAATCACCGTGCCGATGATCAGCCGCTTGGCGTACTCCGGGGCGCCGATCTGGAAGAGACCGGCGCGAAGGACGGCGACGATCAGCACACCCAGGAACGACTTGACCACTGAGCCGCGGCCGCCCATGAGGCTGGTGCCGCCGATGACGACTGCGGCGATTACCTCCAGCTCGAAGCCCTCGCCGGCGTTGGGGCTGGCGGAGGACATCCGCGATGCCTGGATCAGCCCGGCCAGGCCGCTGAGCAAACCACAGAGCGCGAACACGGTGAACTTCAGGCGCTTCGGGTTGATCCCCGACAGCCGAGCGGCTTCTTCGTTGGCGCCGACGGCGATCAGGTGTCGGCCGAAGGCAGTCATCGACAGTGCCATCTGCCCGGCGGCGACGGTGGCCAGGGAGATCAGCACCGGCCACGTGAGGGCGCCAGCGCCGGGGATTGGGCTGGACACCCCCTCGATGACACTGCCGATATAGAGCGTGCGGGAGTTTGTCGCGAGGTAGGTTGCCCCGCGGGCGATCTCCAACATGCCCAGGGTCACGATGAACGAGGGCAGCGCCCAGCGAACCGTGACCAGCCCGTTGACGGTGCCGCAGAGCAGCCCCACCCCGAGACACGCCGCAATCCCCAACCCCAGCGGCCAGCCGAGCCCGCCCTCCCGCACCACGCAGAAGCCCAACGCCGCCTGGCTCAACGCCAGCACCGACCCGACGGACAAGTCGATCCCCGCCACAATCAGCACGAACGTCATCCCGACCGCCACCACGAGGGTGTCCGGCGCTTGGTTCACAATGGACGCGAATGTGTCGGCCGAGAGGAATCGGTCGGAAAGCACCCCAAACGCAACAACCTCCGCGATCAACACGCCCACCATCGCCAGCGAGTCAATCAGTGAGGCGCGCCAACCGCGTGCTGATTTTGGGTTTTGGATTTTGGATTTCGGATTGGGCACGACTCGCACCGGTCCACCCTCGTCCAGCAAGCTACCCTTCACAGATGTCGGCTTCCGGATTTCGGATCTCGGATTGGGTACCAGCGGCACCGGTTCACCCTCGTCCGGCAAGCTCCCCTGTCTTCTTGTCCCCCCTTCCCCTCTTCCCCTTGTCCCCAAGTCCCCTGGTCACTTCTTCTCCAGCGTCTCCGCCGTGATGAGATCCACCGGCGTCTCCTTGTCCCCCGGCGTCTCGCCGCTCTTCAGGATCTCCAGGGCGTGAACGATGCCGTTTGCGGCGATCTGGTCGGCGTGCTGGTCGATGGTGCAGACGACCTTGCCTTCCTTGATGAGGCTCTGCACGGCGCTGATGTTGTCGAAGCCAACCACCTTGACAGCCTTCCCCTGGAGCGCGCGAGCAGCGCCCAACGCCATGCTGTCATTGGCGCACAGGACGGCTTTGAGCTTGGCGCCATACTTGTTGTGGATCTGGTCGACCAGCGGGTAGGCCTTGTCGGTTTCCCAATAGGCCGACTGGGAAGTCAGGATCGTCATCCCGGCGGCCTTCATAGCGTCCTCAAAGCCCAACTTGCGCTGGATCGCGTTGAAGGCGCCCGGCTTTCCCTCGATGATCGCCACTCCGTCGCCCTTGGTGAGCTGCTTCGCCAGGTAGTCGCCGGCCAACTTGGCGCCGGTTCGGTTGTTGGGGCCTACGAAGGGGAGGCTGACCTGTTCCTTCTTCAGCGCCCCGTCGTCGAACTTGTTGTCGATGTTGACCACGACCAGCCCCTTGTCACGCGCCTTCTTGCAGACGGGAATCAATGCCGTGGAATCGGCCGGTGCGATGACCAGGGCGTCGACCTTCTGCGCTAGCATCTGGTTGACGATCTCGATCTGGCCGTTGACATCTTCCTCGTCCTTGATGCCGTTGCAGATCAGCTCGTACTCGCCGGCGTGTTCCTGCTGATGCGCCTTGGCGCCGTCCTCCATTGTCTTGAAGAACTCGTTCGCCAGCGACTTCATGATGAGCGCCACCCGGGGCTTCGCAGCAGCCGCTGGTTTGAGCAGTGTGTTCGGCTCCACCTTCTCAGGTGTCATTGGCGTCGGTTCCTTCGGCGTCTGCTTGGCGCAGCCGGAAAGGAGCGCCGCGAAAAGACCTGCGAGCATAAGGGACGGAAGGGGCTTTCTGGGCATTGGAGTGTCCTTTCGAGTCGAGCGGTGAAAAAACGGGACGCGGGAGGGATTGGACACGAGGAGTGCCGTTCCTTTCCGGCTGGAGCACCAACACGCGTCGGGCGCGCGATCGCTACGGGCCGGTGTTCACAGTCGGCGGCTCGGCATAGAGCTTGTACGCCTCGGCCACCCGCCCTGCCTCCGCATCTCCACGGTGGATCCAGACGCGGTAGCGCATCTCCACCGGCTTCCCCGGCTCGAACGGGACCTCGTCGCGGCCCGGCCAGCAGACGCAGAGGATACCGTAGTGCCGGAGCAGCCAGGCGTCGGGGAAGCGCGGGTTGGCGGCGCTGCCGAAAACGGCCGCGCCCGACACTTGGGCCGCGCCGTGGAACGGCGCAGAGAGGTCAGTCCAGGGGTAGCTGACGTACACGCCGTCGCCGTTTTGACGCCCCTGGGGCGTAGTGATGACCGTGGTACCCTCAGGGCGCGGAGCGAACCGGAGGTTGGGGCCACCGTAGCCTTTGTTCTCCTGCTTCTGCCCGTGGATCACGATCGGCTTGTCGACTGCCGTCCACCGCAGATAGACGTCGAGGGCGCGCCCGACTTCGTCGGCGGGCCAGACCCGGAAGCACACCCGCTCGTCAGCGACGCGTTCGCCATCCACGTACCAGCCGCCGTCCGTCTCGAACTGAGCACAGACCGGGCCGACTTCACGCCCCACCCACTTGTCGAACCGCTGCTCGACGCCGCGGAGGTCCCAAATGGAGACCGACTTCCCGTCCCGGTCCATGTCCGGCCAGCCCCAGAAGAGCCCGCGGTGGTGGTAGTGGTCCTTCGGGAAGTCGTCGGTGATCGCCTCCCCGTCCAGCCCGTAGATTGGGTGGGCGTAGCACGCGCGGCGCCGATTCTCCGGCACGCCCTCCTTGAGCTGCATGCCGAAGCAGTAGTCGAGGACGGGCTTACCCTCCTCGAACAGGTGAAGGACGCCTCGTACCGTGTCCTCCTCGAAGCGGAACCGCGCAGCGACCGGATCGGCCGGCCGACGCACCCGCAGCGGCTGCCCGGCAAGGTCCGCGTCGCCGGGCAACACCACCAGGCAAAGCTCCACGCCCTTGCCGCCCAGAGCAGGGACAAGCTGGGCCGGAAGCACCCGCTCGTCACCGACGGCTTGCAGGGCAAAGGAACCAGGCGACGCCTCGTGCGGCACGGGGCTGACGACAGGCACGCCTACAAGCCCGTTCGCCGGCACGCCCTCAATGGAGAAGTGCATGTCCTCGGCTGCGCCGCCGGCAGCAATGACGAGGCCGCAGGTCAACGCAATCGCAAGTGTCACGAGGTCTCTCTCCGTTCCTGAAAGTCAGCTATCCACCTTCCCCGAGCACCGGCGCCGGACTGGGCAGGGAGTGCACGCCGGTTGGGGGAGCAACTCGCGCGGCGGGCACTTCCCGGCCAATCGCCAACCTGGCCGCCACACGCAGAGCGATTCGCCCAATCTCAGACTTTCGCAAGTGTGAGATTGGGCCGAGGAAGGCGCGGGGTTCTTCGGCGGCATCAGACGGCAATCGCCGCGATCTTCGACTCGTCGACCTCGAGGCCCAGCCCCGGGCCGGCAGGCGCCGACAGCTTGCCGTCTCTGGGGACAAGCGGCTCTTTCACCACGGACGCGCCGAGGAACTGGGGGCCGTTGAGGGCGGCGGGGAACCTGAGCCCGTAGGCGCCGTAGAGCGCAAGGCTCGCGGCCAACGAGACATCGGGGTCGGTCAGCCCGCTGCCGAGGAACAGCAGCCCGGCATCTTCCAGGATCTCGACTTGCCGGCGCGCCTGGAGCAGCCCGCCGGTGCGCGCGGGCTTCATGGCGAGGCCGTCGAGCATGTCCAAGCGGATGAACTCGATCAAGTCGGCGGCGGTGACGACCCCTTCATCCATGAGGATCGGCAGCGCACCTATCCGCTTCAGTTGTTGGTAGCCGCCGATTCGGTGGCACGGCAGTGGTTGCTCCAGGACAGCGACACCGAGGTCGGCCAGCTTGGGGAGGACGTGCATGGCGGTCGCCAGATCATACCCGCCATTCGCATCCGCCCAAAGGAAACCGTCGGGAACGAGCTTCCTGGTCTGGCGACACAACTCCAGGTCGTGCTTCGGGTCGGGCGCGACTTTCACATTGAAGTTGCGAAACCCTCGCTCCCAGCCCTGCTGGACGAGCCCTTCCGTCTCGTCCAGGCCCTTCGGGTTGAGCGTCCAACTCAGCGTGACAGGACCGCCTTGCCCCCGACCCCAGCGCTGTGCCAACGACTGGTTCGACAGCTTGCCCGCCAAGTCGTGCAGGGCCGTGTCGATCCCGGCTTTGGCGAGGGGCATTCCCTCAGTAAAGGAAGGCGCAATCACCGCCTCCATCGCCGCATGGGCGCCGGCGAGGTCGAACGGGTCGCGGCCGATGACTGCCGGGCCGAGGTAGCCCTTCAGCGCCGTCGTCGCCGACTCCAGCGTCTCGTAGCTCCACTTGGGCACGGGCACGCTCTCTCCCCAGCCGACGGTGCCGTCGTCTGTGGTCACCTTCACAAGCACCGCCGGCCGGCCGGGCGACGTGCCCTCCGGCCCCTCGAAGAACTTGAACCGGCTCACCGTCGGGTAGCGAACGGGGAACACCTGAACGCGCTCGATCTTCGTGGACGTCATGGTTCTTCTCTTCTGTGGCTCACGCCGCCTAACTGCGGGGCCGCCCTGGTATGGAGTCGCTAGGGCACCACGGCCAACCTTGGGTCGAGCACGGCCACCTTTCCCTTCCCTCGGGCCACCTGAACGTCGCCGCCAGGAGCATGGGCAGCGGCTTCAGTTCTCGCTTCAGCGGGTCGAGCGACAGGCCCAGCGCCTCCAGCGTGGACGCTCCAAGGAGGTTGTGGTCGCCCCGCTGACCGAAGAGGACATCGGCAATGCCGACTCTGTCGCCGTGTCTGAACACCGCCCCGCCCTTCTTCCGCTTGAGGGGCGTGCCGTTCGCGAGGCGGAACTCCTCCTCGGCAAGAGGCTTGATGCCCAACTTGTCCAGCGTCCGCTTGGGCACGACAGAGTACACCGCCCCCGAGTCAATCAGGAACTCCACCGAAATCGTGTTGTCCGGATCGGCGGGGTTCCCAACTTCGATCTCCAGGACAGTCAATCCCATCAGGTGCATTTCCTCGGGTCGCCTCCCGTGCCGGGGTAAGCGTGTCCCGGATTATAGCCGGTCAGGCGCTACTGCTGCCGGCAGCAATAGCGGTGGATCAGTACGCGCTTGAGACGCTGGTATTGACCGTGACCATCAGATTGAGCACCTTGCAGGGCAGCACGGTGCATCCGAAGGCAAAGAACGGCATGATGGTCGCGGCGAGATGAACGGGCGTCTCGCAGGCCCATTGCCTGTTGAAGATCCACCCGAGAACCCCTGTTATAGTCGCGAAGGTTAGGAATACACCGAAGTGGAAGTTCGCAGAACTTCACCCGGGGGCGTGTGGTGAGTACCCACCACACTGCTGTGCACGCAGAGGCGTCGAACTTGTGCAATAGCTTCGGTGTATTCCCAACCTTCGCGGGTATACGCCAACGGCGGCCGTTGGGCGTGGCCTCACGATCGCCTGCTGAACGTCAGTCGACCGTGGCCGGGCAGGCTCGGCCCGAATGATGACCGACGTGGCCCGGAACGCGGAGACAGCACGGCCGAGCGGAGACCGCCGCGGCGCATTGACAAACCCCTCTCCAAGGCCGTACAATTCGACTTTTCCCGTGGCCGATACGTTGCGGGTGAGAGAGGCGCGCTTCTCCGTAGCGCAGCGAGCGCCAAGCGCTTCGCCGACGGACTAAGGAACTGATTGTGAGCGACTCTACCCGGTACTTCGACGAACGGCAGGCTCGGCAGGATATCGTTGAGATCGGCCGACGATTCTGGGTCCAGGGGTGGGTTGCCGCGAATGACGGCAACATCTCGGTGCGGATCAGCGAGAACGAGCTGATTTGCACGCCCAGCGGGCTGGCGAAGGGATTCTTGTCGCCCGACCAGCTCATCAAGACCGACCTCGACGGCAACCTGCTCGATGGCTATCTGAAGCCGTCGTCCGAGGTGACGATGCACATCGAGTGCTACCGTCAGCGCCCCGACATCCGCGCGTGTGCCCATGCCCATCCGCCGACAGCGACTGGGTTTGCCTGCGCCGGGTACTCGCTCGAGAACTGCGTGCTGCCGGAGATCGTGCTGGCTCTGGGAGGCATTCCGCTCACCCCGTACGGCACGCCGGGCGGCACGGAGATTCCCGACGCCATCCGCCCGTACCTGAACGATTACGATGCCTTCCTGCTGGCAAACCACGGTTGCCTGACCGTCGGCAAAGACGTGTTCGACGCCTACTACAAACTGGAAGCCACCGAGTTGTTCGCCAAGATCAGCCTGACCGCGCGCCTGCTGGGTGGCGAGAAACCCATCTCCCCGCCGCAGGTGCAAGAGCTGTACGACGCGCGGCCTCGATATGGTGTCTCTCGGCAGACCAAGTGCGTTCACTGCGGCGACGAGCATGAGGGCGCGTGCGAAGTTCCCAGCGCCGCGCCCAAGGAAAGCAGCCCTGCTGCGGCCCGACCTGTAGACGCACAGCGAATCGTCGAAGAAGTCACCCGCTTGGTTCAAGAGCAGCTCAGGCGCTGAGTGCGGAGGGAACACGTTCCCTCGCCGCCGAGTTGCTCGGCCGAGATTCTGCAAGTCGCCAGACCCCGGACTGACCCAAACGTAACCAGACCACCGTCAACAGGTGGCTGAAGACTCTTCCAAAGGGAAGGAGAGACTGAATGGCACTGGAAGCCTTAGGAATGGTGGAGACACGAGGGCTCGTCGGAGCGATTGAAGCGGCCGACGCCATGGTCAAGGCCGCCAACGTGACGCTGATCGGCAAAGAGCGAGTCGGCAGCGGCCTGGTGGCGGTCATGGTCCGTGGTGACGTGGGTGCCGTCAAGGCCGCCACGGACGCAGGAGCCGCGGCCGCCAAGCGCGTCGGAGAGGTGGTCTCCGTCCACGTCATCCCACGCCCGCACGAAGAAGTTGAAGCGATTCTGCCCGCAATCCCCGGCGCAGCCGGTGGCGGCGAGAGCAAGTCCGCCGTGAAGAAGTAAGGAGGATCTCCGTTGAACGAAGCACTGGGCCTGATTGAGACTCGAGGACTGGTCGCCTCCATCGAGGCGGCAGACGCCATGGTCAAGTCCGCCAATGTGACCTTGAAGGGCAAGGAACTCATCGGCGGCGGACTGGTGACCGTCATGGTCACCGGCGACGTAGGCGCCGTGAAGGCAGCCACCGACGCCGGTGCCGCAGCCGCCAAGAAGGTCGGAGAACTCGTCTCCGTCCACGTTATCCCGCGACCGCACAGCGAACTCGACAAGATTCTGTAGGCGAACGCGACGGCCGAATCGCGGAGCGGGACAGCACGCTGCGAGGGCCTCGCCGCGAGGTGACTCCAGCGCCCGGCGTTGCTGTTCCGAAGCCGCGTGGCGGAATCGGCACTACTGAAGCCGCAGGGGATTCCCGTGACGGAACAAGAACTGATACGACAGATCTCCGAGCAGGTCGTCCGGCGGCTCGGCTGCCACTACGGCCCGGCGACCAGCGCCCGCAACGGCATCCCCATCGGGGTGTCGGTTCGGCATTGCCACCTGTCCCCGCAGAACGTCGAGACGCTGTTCGGCGCCGGACACGAACTCCATGTTCGCAACTGGCTCTACCAGACGGGCCAGTTCGCGGCACAGGAAACCGTGACGGTCGTGGGACCGAAGGGCGCGCTCTATAACGTGCGCGTGCTCGGCCCGACGCGGAGCGCACCCCAGGTGGAAGTCAGCCGGACGGACGCCATCGCCCTGGGTGTGATGCCCCCGATTCGCCAGTCTGTCGCCGACGGCGACGGCGAGCGGATCGTGCTGGTCGGGCCGGCCGGCGTCGTGGATGCGCCGAATGCGCTCATTCGCGCCAAGCGGCACATCCACACCCACCCCGAGGGCGCCGCCGAAGTGGGCGCTAAAGACGGCGACCTGATAGACGTCCGCCTCGAGGGCGGCAATCAGCTCACGCTCAACGAAGTCCTGATTCGAGTGAACCCGGACTTTGTGCCCGAGATGCACCTGGACACCGACGAAGGCAACGCCGCAGACCTGATCTGCGGAGACAAGGCGTATGTGATCGCCTGACGGCGTGTCACGTGTCAAGTGCCACGTCGTGGCGCACATGACACATGGCACTTGACACGTGACACACGAAACACTCCCATGAGAATCGGCAAAGTCATTGGCACCGTCGTGGCGACGCAGAAGACCGAGCGGCTCAAGGGCGCCAAGCTGCTGATCGTCCAAGAGTTGACGGTTGAGGCCCAGCCGACCAGCACGTTCGTCGTCTGCATGGACGCCGTTGGCGCCGGCTACGGCGATGTCGTCTTGACCTGCGCCGGCAGTTCCGCTCGCCTCACCTCGGTGACCGAGACGGCGCCGGTGGACGCCACCATCATCGGTATCGTTGACACCGTAGAGCGGGATGGCGAGGTCGTTTTCCAGAAAGGAGCGGAGGCGTAACCGGGCAGCGAACCTGGAGGGGGTAGCCCAATAGATCCCCTGTCCGGCAAGTGTTGCCCAGTTACCCCCTTGGCTTGGACATCGGCAAAGTCATCGGCACCGTCGTCTGCACGATCAAGGATCCGAAGTTGGAGGGCATGAAGCTGCTGCTGCTGCAGCCGACGGACCATCGGTACGAGCCCGCCGGAGCACCGTTTGTCGCCCTCGATGGGATCGGTTGCGGCCGAGGCGAGTATGTGTTCTACGAAACGTCCCGCGAGGCCCCCTTTGCCTATCCCGACGTTCAGCCGCCCGTGGATGCCGCCATTGTCGGCATCCTGGACAGCGTCCATGACGGGATCACAGGGATGACGAAGCACTCCTGAGCGACGGTGCTGCCGCCGCCGTCCAGCCTCGAGCGCTCGCGCCGACCCGCTCACTCCCATTGTCTGCCCATGAAACTCGGACGAGTCATCGGCAACGCAGTCTCCACCATCAAGAACCCGGCCTATAACGGCGCCAAGATTATGGTCGTTGAGCCCGTGGACTTGGAGCTGAAGTCTGCCGGGCGGACTTTTCTGGCGGTGGACATGGTGGGGGCCGGAGCGGGCGAGGTCGTCGTCGTCATCGAAGAAGGCAAGGCGGCCCGGGAGATGCTCAAGAACCCCAGGTCACCCATGCGGACCACGATCATCGGGATTGTGGATCGCGTTGACCTCTCTGGCGGGGACCGCGAGCGGGAGCGGCCGGCGCCGGCCGCGGGCCGGCCACCGAAGGCTCGATTCTGGTCCCACTAACCCCCTCGTTACCATGGCGATTCAACACCAGCAGTTGAGCGCAGGCACCGGCCGAAGGGCGCGTCCCTCGGCAAACGGGGTGACGCCCGGTGCCTGAAGCGCCGCCGTCGGTCGACGTTCAGGAGATTCGCAGGTTGGTGGAGGCCGCCGTGCGGCGCTACCTCCAGCAGCACGGCGTCGAAGTGACCGGCGGCTCGTGCGGGCTGCCGGCGGGCGCCGGCAAGCCGGTGGTGGCGCTTTTCACGGGGGCGACGGCCAACGCCGACGCGGCGCTAAAGCAGATGGCATCGCTGGCGCCCCGGAACGTGCGGATTACTGCGGTGCTGTCGCACTCCGCCGAGCAACTCCTTGGGCAGGAGCGCCTGCGCCAGGCGGGCTGCTTCGACTCGTTCTGTGCACCTTCGGATCTGACAGCAGCGACGGAGGCGGTCAGCGCCTGCAGCTTGCTGGTCGTGCCCACCCTCACCAGCAACACCGCCGCCAAGGTGGCGCTTGGTCTCCTTGACTCCGTGCCCGCACAACTCATCGTGCAGGCGCTGGCCGCAGGTAAGCCGGTGATCGCTGCGGGGGACGACGCCGATCCCCGCAGCGGAACGTGGCGCTACGCTGGTCTGGCGGAACAAGCGCCCTCTCTCGCCGACTTGCTGAAGAACCACCTGAACACCCTCCAGCGTCACGGTGTGCGAGTCGTGCCTCTGGAGGAGCTGTGCGATTCCTGCCTGGCAGCGCTGAACGACCCCACCGGCAGAAACCTGCGCGCGGCGACGAAGCCGCGCGCGATCATCACGACGGACGACGTCGAGAAAGCTGCCGGCCGCGGGCACCTGCGCGTAGGCGCGGAGGCAATTGTGACCCACGCGGCGCGCGAGCTGGCAATAGAACTGGACGTGGAGTTGGTGGAATGACGCGGCGTGCGGTTCCGCCCAAAGGCTGCGGTCAGACGTGTCCGACTGGTCCGACCGGTCTGACTGGTCCGACTGGTCCAGCCAGACCGGGGCACCGCCCGCGTGAACGTCGAACCACGAACGAACGCCTTGTGGAGGCCTGATCCATGAGAATCGACCAGATCCAAATCGAGCAGATCGTCTCGGAAGTCATGCGCAATCTTCAGGGCGGCGCGGGCGCGCAACGCCCGACACCGGCCGCCTCCCCGACGCCGGCCGCACCCGCGGCGAGCGGCGACCTGTCGCGACTGGCCGGCGTCTTCGAGACGGTTGACCAGTGCGTAGCGGCAGCGGCCAAGGCGCAACAGGAACTGGCTGCGTTACCGCTGGCCAAGCGCGGCGAGATTGTGCAGGCCATCCGCGCGGCGGGCGTGGCGCGCGCCGACGAGATGGCGCGAATGGCCGTCGCAGAGACGCAGATGGGCCGCGCCGAGCACAAGGTTCAGAAGAACCTGAACTGCGCCAAATTCACCCCCGGCGTCGAGGACCTCAAGGCGACGATCCATCGCGGGCAGTACGGGATGACGATGACCGAGCTGATCCCCTTCGGCGTCGTGTGTGCCGTCACTCCTGTCACGAATCCCACTTCGACGATCATCAACAACGGGATCATGTTCATCGCCGGCGGAAACGCAGCCGTGTTCTGCCCCCACCCCGCTGCGACGAAGTGCACCCTTACCATGATGGCTCTGCTGAACGACGCCATCCGCGCCGCCGGCGGCCCGCCCAATCTGCTGACCTCCGTGGCCAAGCCGACGCTGCGCACCGTCAAGGAAGCAATGGACCACAAGGGGACCAACATCATCTGCGCCACCGGCGGTCCCGCTCTGGTGAAAGCCGCGCTGGAGAGCCCCAAGCGCGCCGTCTGCGCCGGCCCCGGAAACCCACCGGCGCTGGTCGACAGCACCGCCAACCTCGCGCAAGCGGCGAGAGATTGCGTCGCCGGCGCCTCCTTCGACAACAACGTGATCTGCATCGCCGAGAAGGAGTTCATCGTCGAGGACTCCGTTGCCGACGAGTTCATGCGCGAGTTGGAGCGCAACGAGGCATACCGCCTGACCGGCGCCGAAGCAAGCCGAGTCGCCGAGATCGCCATGGTGGACGGTCACCCCAACCGCGACTTCATCGGCAGGCACGCCTCCACGATTTTGGAGGCAGCCGGTATTCGCGTTTCCGGCGACCCCAAAATCGCCTTTCTCGAAGCGCAGCCCCGCGACGTGCTGGTCATGGAAGAACAGATGATGCCGATCATCCCCGTGGTGCGCGCGCGCAACTTCGACCAGGCGATGGACCTCGCGAAGACGGCTGAAGGCGGCCGCCGCCACACAATCGTGATCCACTCCCGCAACACCGACAACATCACCCGCTTCCTCAACGCGACGAAGCCGACCATCTTCGTCGCCAACGGCCCGTCCACGGCCGGCGATGCCGCCGAGGGCGAAGGGCACCTCGCCATGACCCTCGCCGGCCCGACAGGAGAGGGCTTCACCCGCCCCAGCTCCTTCTGCCGCGAGCGCCGGATTGCGCTGGCGGGCGGGACGCTGGCGGTTATGTGAGCGCAGACCAGGGGCCGCTGGGAGACGGAGGCGACCAGTTGCCACTTCACGAAACGGGTACAATCACGGAGCGAGGCCAATCGACCCCAGACCGCAGTGACGAAGGGAGGTCGATCCCCATGGTGTACGCTGGCGTGATCCGCGGGAAGAGCATCGAGCTTGAGACGCTTCTGCCGTATCGTGAGGGGCAGCCCGTGACGGTGTCCGTCGAACCCGTCAACGAGCCTCCGATGCCAGGCACCATCGCAGCGCTCCTCCAGGCCATGCGCGAGCCGCCTCATCTGAGCCGCGAGGACGTTGATGCTCTGCGGCGGTCGATCGAGGAGGCGAAGCTCCCAGTATCTGAACCCGTCCTCTTCGACCAAGGGTGCTAATCTGTGGTCTACCTGCTGGATACGACAGCCGTCAGCGACCTGATGGAGGACGACGCCAATACGGAGGCACGCATGGTGGCCCTGCCACCGACGGGGAATGCACTTATCTCCCCCATCACCAGAGGAGAAATCTTGCACGGCATCCGCCGTCTTGCCCCAGGAAGACGGCGCGAGGAGCTTGAGGCGAAGGCACAGAGACTGTTCGGCCGGGCGCGTAGCGTGTCGGTGCCACCGGCAGCGGGAGAGCACTACGCCAACGTGAAATTGGCCCGACAGCGGAAGGGGTTGTCCATGGACGACAATGACCTTTGGATCGCCGCCACAGCCATTGCGTTTGGCGCCGTGCTGGTCACACGTGACAGCGACTTCGACAGTATCGACGGGCTGCAGGTCGAGAACTGGTCTGAGTGGCCCGCTGCCGGGAGCGTTCCCGAATGAGCGCAATAGCCAACCGCTCTGTCGAGCAATCCTGGTCCCTCTGGCAAGAAGCCCAGACCCTCATCGGCGCCGGCACGGGCACCCTCTCCAAACGCGCCACGCTCGAAGGCGACGAGCCGGCCTACATTGTCCGCGGCAAGGGCTGCCGCATCTGGGACTTGGACGGGAACGAGTACATTGACTACCGCAACTCCCTCGGTCCCATCACACTGGGCTACTGCTACCCGGCCGTCGATGACGCCATCCGCGCGCAGCTTGAGCAGGGAATCATCTTTGGGCACCCGCACCCGCTGGAAGTCGAGCTGGCGCGGGAGTTGGTCGAGGTCCTCCCGTGCGCGGAGAAGGTCCGGTTCCTGAAGACGGGCGGCGAGGCCATGGCGGCCTGCATCCGGTTGGCGCGCGCGTTCACCCGACGCCCGCGGATCGTCACGTGCGGGTACCACGGGTGGCTGAGTCGGGCGGGGACCATCGAGCACGGCTTGCCGGAAGCCATCGGGGCGTTGCAGACTGGGCTTTCCTACGGCGACCTGGAGGCATTCAGCCAGTATCTGGGAGCGCACGCCAGCGAAACGGCTGCCGTCTGCGTCGCCGCCGCCTACGACCAGATCGGCCCGGACGACGACTTCCTGCCGAAGCTCCGCGCGCTGACGCGGGAGCACAACGTCCTGCTGGTCTACGACGAGATCGTCACCGGCTTCCGCGTCCGAACCGGCGGCATGCAGGAGTACACCGGCGCCGTGCCCGACCTGGCCACCTTCGCGAAGGGGCTCGCAAACGGCATGCCGCTGAGCTGCTACTGCGGCCGCGCCGACATCATGGACGTGTGCGCGCAAGCGGGCATCTCCTCGACCTACAGCGGCGACACGCTCTCACTGGCGGCCTCGCTGGCGACGGTCCGCGAGTACCGAACCAAGGACGTAATCGGCCACCTCTGGGCGCGCGGCCGGGAGTTCACAGACGGCATGAACGAGTTGTTTGCGAAGCACGGGCTGGACTGTCGCGCGGCCGGCTGCCCCGCCTGCCCGTCCATTGGGATCCACGCGGCCGACCCGCTGCTGCGGCGCGTCACGCAGGACGACCTCTGGCGCGCCTTCTACCGAAACGGTGTCAGCCTCTACAACGTGTCGTACGTCAACTTCAGCCACAGCGCCGCCGACATCGCCGAGACGCTGGAACGGATGGATCGGGCGATGGCGGAAGTGGCGGGCGCGTGATCGCAGTGGGACCCGAGCCGGCCGAACGTCCCGCGCCTCCTCGCGACCTCTGGATCCTCTGCGCCACGTTCTTCTGCATCTTTCTCGGCGGGGGCGCGTTGCAGCAGCACCTCAACACCATCCTCGCCAAGACCCGCGGCTGGGACGCGTTGATGATCAGCAGTGTGTTGGCGACGGTGTACGGGACCTTCGCCGTCTGGCGCATTTTCATCGGCTACTCAATGCGGTTGCTGGGGCGGCGTCTGTCCATCTTCTTTGGGACACTCACCTACGCTCTGCTTCCGTTCGCCCTCCAGTACTTCCACTTCCCTGGCGGGCTGCACCTTGCGGCGGCGATTTGGGGGTGGGGTGCAGCCTCAGCGTGGATCACGTCAAGCACGCAGATCCTCGACGTGACCGAGACGCACCGGTACGGCAAAGCCTCGGGGACGTTCTACAGCGCTACCTTCATCGGTCAAGGGCTGGGCGTGTTGGTGCTCCACTACCTGGGCGCCGCGGATGGCTGGAGCGGCCGGTCGATCGCGTGGGCGCTGCAGTACGCCACGTGGATCACCGTCTTGGGCGCAGTCATAGCGTTGTGGGTTTCCGAACCCAAGATCGCGGTGGAGATCCCGCCTTTGCGCGAGCTGCTGGCGATGCCGTGGGCGCCGAAGGCGCGCATCCTCGGGTTGTACTCCGTCGCTTCGTCCCTCGGCTTCGGCGTCCTGCTGGGGAGCCTGTCGTCCCACATCAACGCCCACTACGGCGCCGGGGCAGTAGCGCCGATTGTGATGTCGTTCTACGTCGGCCGGCTGCTGTTCAGCTACGTGGCCGGCGCACTGGCTGACCGGTTGGGCGCTGTCAACGTGCTGGTTGGGACGTTCGTGATCTCTGCCGCGGGATTCCTCGCGCCAGCCTTCGCCAAGGGTCCACTGTCGCTCGCCCTCAGCGCCCTGGTCATGGGCCTCATGCAGGGGAACGTCCCGGTCGCTTCCATGCGCATCGTCGGCGATTCGGCGAGGAAAGGTCGGAGGCATCTGGCGTTTGGGGCGATCTACGTCTGGCGGGACTTGGGAGTCGTCGCCGGGCTGCTGGGAGGGGAAGCTTTCAGCAAAGCGGTCGGCGATTTCGGGACGTCGCTGGTGGTGTTCGCGGCGCTGTTCCTGCTGTGCGCGGCATTGTCGCCCTCGCTGGCGCGGAGGGCCCAGGAGGAGTTCTGAAGCGCCCAGTGCTCACTGCCTGTCGGCGCGCTGGCAGGGGGTCCTCCAAGGAACGGTGATCGCCAGTGCAGCACCAGCCCGATTCCACTTTGTCGAGCCACCCAGAGCGCGCACGACTGCTGTCAGTGGCACCTCGATGCGCCCCTCTTAGCAGTGTGCGTAGCGAGGCGCAACCGTCTTCCCGACCATGACGGTTGTGGCATTGCCTTTCACCACCTGGGACCGCGCGGTGATCTCGCACCACCGGGAGGGGCCCTTGGACAGGCGGACCTGCCCGGGCGGTAGGACTTGCAGGTCCATCCCGATGATGCAGGCAAGGGTTCGGATGTGGATCAGGACCTCATTGCCCATCCGGCTCGGCGGAGGGTAGCGATGTAGGTGTCCCTCGCGGGAACCCTCCTCACAGGGGAGACCAAGGAGGTCCCCGTCGGCCGTTGTGCCGACAATGTGGGTGGGGCAGCCGTTGACAACGTAGTTGTTGAACCCCGGCCACCAGTAGACCCAGAAATCGTCCTCCCCTGCGAACTCGTGGTTCCGGTACTCTCGGACGAGGCGCCAGTTCTGCCACTCACCGGGCTTAGTACTACAACCGTACTTAGCTCGGGGCAGGTCTCCGACCGCCCCGAAACGCTTGACCGGAAGGTCTCAAAGGGCTGCGAATCCACGGGATTCGAGGAGACCTGTCGGTCCGGGGAGCGGCG